>Ga0265313_10001225_pt1 | contig 24498 bp, 24 predicted proteins | sample 4123metaG_FD_203122 | JGI IMG/M metagenome (GOLD analysis project Ga0265313, IMG submission 203122) | Rhizosphere microbial communities from Carex aquatilis grown in University of Washington, Seatle, WA, United States - 4-1-23 metaG | ecosystem: Host-associated > Plants > Roots > Rhizosphere >...
TATCTGGCGCCAACGGGCCGAGGCCTCGGCCGCCGCGGAAAACGGCCGCCGCCAGGTGGCCACCGTACTGATCGAGCTGAATCTGGTGCCCAAGGCGCGAAGGTCGGGGTTTCTCGAACGTCTGGTCGAGTCGTTCACCGGCGGACGGACATTCAGCGGCGGACGGGGGCCGGACAAGTCGCTGCCAAGATTCATTCCCAACGATGGTCCTGCCGATATTCCGCTGGCGACTCGGCGCGACGGTATGTTCGAAGGGGATCTGTTTGGCGAAATGAGCTGCATGGGACGCGTGCCTCGTTCCGCGACGATCGTCGCCGACGAGGAATGTTACGTGCTGGAATTGCTCAGGAACATCCTCGAACGCGTACGCAAAGACGAAAAGTATCGGCAACGAACGGAAGACGATTACCGCCGACGCGCGTTAGGACCCCAACTGCGCAAGTTGCCGGTGTTCGACATGCTGGACGACGCACTATTCGACCTGGTGCGCTCCAAGACCGAGTTGGTGACCTTCGAGAGCGGTCAGGTCGTCTTCGACGAAGGCGAGCCGTCTGACGCCTTTTACGTGATTCGCGGCGGTCTGGTCAAAGTGGTCAAGGGTCTGCACTACCTGCTGCGGCCCGACGACTTGCCGGCCGCTCAATGGACCCAGTTGGTAACTGAATTGGCGGCCCTCGGCGAAGAGCAAGGCGCGGCCGCCACGGTTTGGAGTTTGCTTGGCACGAATGCCCAGGCCGCCGTTCGCCGGGCCGCCGCGACAACGACTGGCTCGGTTGGGAAAAGTTCCCTGCGCGAAATCGAATCGGCAGTGAACCGACTGATCGCCGGCCACGAGCTGGTCGAAAAACTAGGATCGAAGCGGGCAGATCTGCTGGCGACGATCAACGACCCGCGCGCCGAATCATTGCTGGAGTCGTTTCCCGACAAGGTCAAAGAGTGGAATGATTTGGAACGACGTGAGTTCCACCGTTGGCTCTTGGAAGCGCTTTGCCCGAGAGGTCTACCGAAGCGGCGATTGGCAGCCAAGGATTCGCGCACGCTGACATACCTGGGCCGCGGCGACTTTTTTGGCGAGGCGGGCGTGCTTTTGAACCTGCCTCGCAGCGCGACGTGCGTTGCCTTTGGACACCCCGGTAGCGGCGAAGGCGCGGCCCCGTCGCCTCTTGAGCTGGTGCGGATCGGCATTAGTCGCGAGGAACTGGAACGGATCTGCGCGTCGAAGCCGGCGTTGAAAGCCCGCTTTGACGCCCAGATCGAGCTGTACAAAAAGCGCGACCAGGTGCCTGCCGAGGATCATCGCGTGGGCGTTGGAAATGAGATCACGATGCAACCCCGCTTTGAGGAGCTCGGGCTGATCCAGGGGCAGAAGCTGATGCTGATCGACCTCGATCGCTGTACGCGCTGCGGCGACTGCGTGCAGGCTTGCATTCGTGTCCACGACGACGGCGCGAGCCGGCTCTTCCTCGACGGGCCTCGATTCGGTAAGTACCTTGTGCCCAACGCCTGCCGCAAGTGCCTCGACCCGGTCTGCATGATCGGCTGTCCGGTCGGCTCGATCATCCGCGGCGGCAATGGCGAGATCGAAATCAAGGATTGGTGCATCGGTTGCGGATTATGTGCCGACAACTGCCCCTACGGTTCGATCCACATGAACCTGCTGGCGGATATCGAGCCAGGTGAGGTTGCGCCGCCCGAGCAGTTGATGGACGAGAAATATGAAACCAGAGAAGTCAACGAACGGGCCGTGGTCTGCGACCTTTGCAGCAGCCTGTCGAGCAAGGAACCGGCTTGCGTCTACCACTGCCCGCACGACGCCGCGCTCCGCATCGATGCACGATATGAATTCCCGACGTCCTAGCTCAAAGTAGCCCCCCCACGGCGTGTGCTGTCGCTTCCCGCTTGCTTCAGCCAAAGATCCGGTCGCGGCGGGCCTTGTTGTACGCCAGTTTCTCGGCCTGCGTCATGGTGGCGAAGTTGGGCTGGTCCGACACTGCCGGTTCCGAGTGCGGCGCACCCTTGGGCTGGCAATGGCACGTTTCGTGACGTGGTCCGCCACAACCGCAGCCGCCCTGCGGCGCTTTCGCTTCGCCCTGGACTACATTCGCCCCAACGGTAACCGTCGCCGAGCCACTGTAGCTCATCACACCGGTCTGGAGCACCAGGTCGTCTGCGAGCGAGCGGTGCGGGCGGATGTTCAGTTTCTCCAAGACGGCATGGTACGCTTTTACCGCCTCTTCCGGACTGATCACTTGCTCGACGATCAGCCTCAAGAATTCGACGAACGCCAATTGGCACTCAGCGTTGTTGATCTTGCGGCCGAAAAGTGCCACGCGGGCACCGTATTTTTGGGCCTCGGCGATCAGCTTGAAGGCGTCGTACGTCGTGCCCGCCCCACCGCCCAAAATCCCCACGATCAAGTGCGGGTCGTAGGCCACCAATTCCTCCATGGCCTTGGGGCCGTGATAGACGACCTTCAGGAACAGCGGCCGTCCCGCGCGCGCCACGCCCGCCAAAGTGCGTGCGATCGAATCGTTGATGAACTTGGGTACCGCCTCAGCGTCGAGCCCGACGGGAGCGTTAGGATCGAAGACCTCCAGGAAATGACGGAAACCCTTGGCCTCGGCCTCACGGCGGAAGCGGCCGTATTCCTCGATCGCGGCCAGGTCCTCGTCGAGCCGGTTGTTGAACGTGATGCTATACAGCCCCAGGTTCGCGCCGCGCTCCCGCTCCGCGGGTTCACAGTCGAGATGGCCGCACTGGATATGATCGACGGCGGCGGTGCGGAACGGTCGCGAAGGCTCGGCCGCGTACTTGCCGCCTCGGACGACGAATATATCGCTGGTGTCATTGGCCCGCGCGGCGGGCGTGACATGAGTATTCTCGAACAGCCGCTCCTGAATCGCGAGCACGTCGCTCGTGCTGGCCGACATGAGCATGATATCGACGACACCCTGCCGGACGATCTCGCGGATTTGCTCGCGGTACTCGGCCAACGTTCGGAAACGAACCTCGCCGGCGTGCGCTTCGGGTGAACGGCCCGGCGCACCGATACCGAACGCCATGTCGGCATCCTTGGCATCGGCAATGATGAATTCTTTGGCGCCGGACGGATCGGCGTGAATCGCGGCGAGTTTCAGGTCGAGGGATCTTTGCATGGGAGTCACTTTGCGTTGCCTAGCCTCGCCAACACCGTATCCACCGTCTGCCGCAAGACCTGGCCGCTCTTACGCAAGGCTTGCAGCTCTTTCGGCCAAAGCTCGATCTCGTACGTACTCTGCGCACCCTTACGGCCAACGACTGTTGGCACCGAAATCGCAACATCGCGGAGACCGTAACATCCCGTCTGCACGCTGGATATAGGTAGGATCCGCCGACGATCGAGCGCCACCGACTCGATCACCTCCTGGATCGCCAATCCCACGGCAAACCCGGCACCCCCCTTTTTCTTGATGACTTCGGCCCCTGAACCCTTGGTGCGCGTGAAGAGCTCGTTGGCGACGTTAGGGGTGAAGCCTGGATATTTTTCCAGCGGTAGCCCGCCGATCGTGGCACTCGACCAGATCGGCACCATGCTGTCGCCGTGCTCCCCCAGAATCAAGGCGGCAACTTGCGTCGGTGGGGCGGCGAGTTTTTCGGCGATCAGGCTGCGGAAGCGGATCGTGTCAAGCTGCGTCCCCAGGCCGATCACCTGGCCGGTCGGCAAATCGAGCCGCTGGGCGGCCAGATAGGTGAGCACGTCGACCGGGTTGGAGACGACCAACACGACGGCGTCCTTTTTGTATCCGACCTTGGCGATCTCGGCCAGGATGCCGACGAACAAATCGACATTGCGGTTAATCAGGTCGAGGCGGCTCTCGTCAGGCTTGCGCCGCAGGCCGGCCGTGATACAGATCAGGTCGCTGGTCGGGATGTGTTCATATCCTCCCGAGGCAATCGCCTGGTCGGCCATGACCGACGCTCCGTGCAATAGATCGAGCGCCTGCCCCGAAACGGCCTCGGCATTCAGGTCCAACAAGGCGATTTCGCGAACGATTCGGCCCGTTTGCAAGGCGAACGCCGCGCACGAGCCGACGAGTCCCGCGCCGCCGATAATGCTGACTTTCATGTGTTGGTGAGTGGTGAGTGGTGTGTGATGATTATCTCTCCTACTTCGCATTCAGCGCGGCGACGACCCGATCGGTGATCGCCTGAATCAGCGTTTCCTGATCTTCATTCGCCGGCTTTACCTTGCCCATCGGCGGCGGTGGTTCGAATGCCTTCCGCTCGACGCCCGTGTACTTCCAACTGTCGCGAAAGACATCGTTGGCGCAAATGTCGCAGTTCTCCATGCCCGGCTCGAGACGCGCGTCTTTGAAACCCAGGCGGGTCTTGAATTCGAACAGCTCGCGGGTCTTTTTTTCGTCCAAATAGTTGACGCGGCCCAAATCGCGTGCCATCAGCAGGATGCGGCAGTAGGCGTCGAGCACTTCAGTCCACCAGTAAGCGTGCTCGACCGAGTCGCCGTAGCTCACCGTGCCATGGTTGGCCAGGATGATCACGTTCGCTTTCTTGACGAACGGCAGTACGGTGTCGGCGAACGACTGACCGCCGGGCGTTTCGTATTTGGTGATCGGCACGTCGCCTAAGAAGACCTCGACCTCCGGCAATACGCACTGCGGGATCGGTTCGCGCGCCACTGCGAATGCGGTGGCGTGCGGCGGGTGGCAATGGACCACGCTTTTCACATCGGGCCGCTCCCGCATGATGGTCAGGTGCAGCAAGATCTCGCTCGACCGCTTGCGGCGGCCTGAGACCTGGTTGCCCTGCATGTCGACGATGCACAAGTCGTCGGGCTTCATGAAACCCTTCGAAATGAACGTCGGCGAGCAGAGCACTTCGTTCTCGCCCAAACGGTAACTGATGTTGCCGTCGTTGCCGGCGGCGAACCCTTTGGCATAAAGCCGCCGGCCGATGTCGCAGATTTCTTCTTTGAGCTTGTACAGGTTGGGATACATCGTGTCTTCGTATTCTTCGTTGGCTGGGTTACGGAACGCTGAGCGGCATTCCCTAAAGGTTGTTCGTTGTCATTTCCTGGGTTTCATGTCGATCCGATCGAGGATCGCGGCGTTATAGGCGTCGACTGGTTTCTCTTCGGGCAAGAACGGCTGGGCCGCCTCGCCTCCTTCGCTGATCGCAATCAAGCTCCCTTGCCCCGCGCCCAGTTCGTCGTACACCACCAAGACCTCCGCGGCCCCTTCCAATGATCCCTTGGCGTCGTTAGCCAGCTCGGCCAGCGAAAGCGGCACGGCCAGCTTGTACGTCGCCCCTTGCAAGCTTGGGTGCGAGCGGTTGAGCGTCACGTTGCCTATGATTTTTCCGATTCGCATCGTCCTCCTCAGCAGGCTGGGTTTTCGAGCCTGACGAGCATCTGGTAAAGTTTCGATATTCGACCGATTTCCGTCAGCCTGGGAACGCTAACCTACGTAATTCATCGGTCGGGGATACCCATCACGCTCCAACGGACCGGCGTTGTCTCGCTTTGCAACAGCTCGCGTGTCCCTTTGCCATCACTCGACAACATCACCGTCTCGCCCAGACCGGCCCCCAGTCGATCGACCGCCAACACCGGCTCGCCGTCGGGCGATTGGCCGTCACCCGCCAAGAACTGCACGATCAATAGCTTCCAGCCCTCCATCGAGCGGTGCTTCAGGGTTGAGGTCGCGGTGCCGACGACGGTGCCAAGTTGCATGGGCTATTTTCCAATGATTCTCAAATCATCGATCATCGAACACCTCCGCTCGCGGGTAAACGTCAACGGTGTGGTAACGCCTTCGCCAGTGGGTGTGGCGATCGAGAACGACAGGTAGCCCTCACCGCCCAGCCCCAGCGAGGCCATGCAGGGACCGTTCTTGACGAACAACGTCGTGTCCATCGCCCGGCCCATCTTCGTCATGTTCCGAACGTTCGCCGAATGGATGATCGCGGTGTGGCGGAATCCATGTTCGTAAAACTTCGCTTTTTCGATCGCCTCGTCGACGTCGCGAACGCGGACGAAGGGAATGAATGGCATCATTTGCTCGACCGGGACGAACGGGTTCGTTTCGTCGGTTTCGCCGAAGAGCAATTCGGTCTGAGCCGGTACTTGCTTGCCAATGCCACGGGCCAGCACCGCCGCGTCCTGTCCCAAGAACTCTTTGGCCGGCGCGTCGTGCTTGTGCTCGCCTTCTCCCACTCGGACAATCGCCACCTTGGTCAAGGCGTCGACCTCGCGCGCGTTGAGCCGCACCGCACCGGCGCGGTCCATGGCGGCCATCATCGCGTCGAACACTTCTGCGACGACGAAGACCTCCTTCTCGGCGATGCACAGCAGGTTGTTGTCGTACGCGCCCCCCGCGATGATCGAACGGGCGGCGCGGTCGAGATCGGCCGTCTCGTCGACCACCACCGGTGGATTGCCCGGCCCGGCGACGATCGCTCGCTTTCCGCTGTTCATGGCGGCACGGGCGACAGCCGGCCCGCCCGTGACGCAGATCAGCTTGATGCCGCGGCTGGCGAAGATGGCGTTGGCCGTGTCGAGCGTCGGTTCGGCGATCACACAAATCAGGTTGTCGATTCCCAGGTCGCGATAGATCGCCTCGTTGAAGCGGCGCACACCTTCGGCCGCGACGCGCTTTCCGCTGGGGTGTGGGTTGACGACCAGCGTATTGCCGCTGGCGATCATGCTCACGGCGTTGCCAGTGATCGTGGGGAGCGAGTGCGTGACGGGCGTGATCGCGCCGATCACTCCGAAGGGCGCGTGCTCGATGACGGCCAGGCCGTGGTCGCCGCTGAACACTTCGCTGCGAAGGAACTCCACACCGGGGGTCCGTTCGCCGAGGGTCTTGAGTTTTTCGATCTTGTGGACCAGGCGGCCGATTTTGGTCTCTTCCATCTCCATCGTGCCCAGTTCGACCGACTGCTCGATCGAGATGCGGCGGATATGGTCGATGACCCGTTTGCGGTCTGCAATGGTGCGCTCGGAGAGTTTCTCAAAGGCCGTGGTGGCCGCCGCCACCGCCTCGTCGACGCAGGTGAAGATGCCATAGCGGCCCTCGAAACCGCGGCGCGGCGCTGTCGGCGCGATCGTGCCCATCCGGGAAAGCACTTCCTGGACGACGTTTCGAATCAGGGTCTCGGTGGTTTGCATGGGTGGAAACTATCCGGGTGGTTGGTATTTCTCTCGTTCGGGGCACCCGCGCAGTGGGTCGGCTCTGCGTGGGAACGCTTCTACGGCCGCTCCGCAGCCTCGGTGTTGCCTCAAACTCCTAACTTCGATCAACAACGTGGGAAGAACAGGGGGCTAACGCCCCCGCTCGCCTCTTGGCTCCTCTGCCGTACCCCAACTTTACGTCTCATTTTCACGACTAAACACGCACTTCTGGTCCACCTGGACCGAGTCGACGATGCCGATGATCGTGGCGTCGACCGGCAGGGTTTTGGTTTCCGGGGTCAGCCGGGCGCTCGAACCCTGCACGATCAACACGAACTCGCCCTGTCCGGCGCCGACGGTGTCGACCGCCACGAAGGTCCGCCCCGTGCTGACCAACTGCCGGCGGTCGGCGACGTCGATCCGGTACGGCTCGACGATCAATAGTTTGTGGCCGGTCATCGAGGCCACTTTTTGCGTGGCCACGACGCTGCCGGTGACCTTGGCGACGAACATCAGCTGCCTCTCATGCTGCTTCCAGTAGTTGTTTGGCCTGGCGGGCAACGACAATTTCTTCGTTCGTCGGCACCACCCAAATTTGCGTGCGACCGATCGACGACTCTGCGCCGATCGAGCACTCTCCTTTGGCCGCCGCGTTCTTGGCCGCGTCGAGCACAATGCCGAATGCTTCCATGCCGGCGCACACGGCCGAACGTACTCCCACGCCGTTCTCGCCGATACCGCCGGTGAATACGACCACGTCGGCCCCGCCCAGCTCGACCAGGTAGGCCCCCAAGTAGTGCCGCACGGCCGTGATAAACACGTCGAGCGCAAGCTGGGCTCGAGTGTTGCCCTTGGCCGCCGCTTCTTCCAAATCGCGGACGTCGCCGCTGACGCCACTGAGTCCCATCAGGCCGCTCTGGGAATCCAATTCCTTGAGCAGCTCACCCAGCGATTTGCCGGTTCGCTTGATGAGCACAGGCAAAGCGAAAGCGTCGAAGTCCCCCGCGCGATTGTTGTGCGGGATGCCCGACTGCGGACTCATCCCCATGCTGTTCGCGACGCTCTTACCGTCGCGGATGGCACACAAGGAACTGGAACCTCCGAGGTGGCAGGAAACGATCCTCAGGTCGCTCCGCTTGAGCAACTCGGCGGTACGGCCGGCGATAAAACGGTGGCTGGCTCCGTGAAAACCCCATCGCCTGATATCGTATTCCGTGGCCCACTGATAAGGCACCGCGTAGTGACGGAGTCGGTCGGGGATGGTCTGGTGGAAGCCGGTTTCGAATGCTGCGACCAACGCAATCTCCGGGAGCTTTTCACTCAAGAGCCGCATCGCGGCGATGTACGGCGGGTTATGCGCCGGGGCCACCTCGCTCATCGACTCCATCGCCGCGAGCACGTCCGCCGTGACGCGCTGCACGCCGCTGTACCGGCCGCCATGGACCGCCTTGAAGCCGATCGCCGCCACCTCCTCCGCCGACTTGAGGCAGCCAGAATCGGGATCGGTCAATTGGTCGAGACATCGGCGCACGGCAACGGCATGGTCCGGCACCACGGAGACCACTTCCTGGCGCCGGCCGCCAATCTCAACGAACGAGCGGCCTTCGGCCGAACCGATGCGCTCGGTCGCGCCGCGGGCAAGTTGCCGTTCGTCGGTCATGTCGAACAAGCGGTACTTGAAGCTTGTCGAGCCGAGGTTGGCGACCAGAATCTTCATGTGGGCGATCCAATTGACTTCCGTTCCGTCCAATCCGCGATCCAAAATCCTCTGCTACGCCAGGTACGCTTTGACCAATCCTTCGGCCGGACGGGGGATGACGTGGCTGGCGACCAGTTCGCCGACTTGCTGGGCCGCGCTGGCGCCTGCCTCGACGGCCGCGCGCACGCTGCCGACGTCGCCCTTGACGACGGCCGTGACCAGACCGCCGCCGATGGCGATCTTTTTGACGATCACCACGTTGGCCGCTTTGGCCATCGCGTCCGTCGCCTCGACCAGGGCCACCAGGCCTTTGGTTTCCAACAATCCAATGGCGTCTTGCATGTGAGTGCTTTCCCTTGTGTGAATTTGAGTTGATGTTTCCTTCCTGAACTCTCAAGAATTCAGGAATGCCGCGGCGGAATTCGTGGGAATCCCGTGATGGGTTACTTGGCCGCCTTCTGCGGGGCCGGCAGGACGACCCCCAGGTCGTCGTGCGGACGCGGAATGATTTGAACGCTGACGACTTCACCGATGCGGCCGGCGGCGGCGGCACCGGCGTCGGTCGCCGCTTTGACCGCGGCCACGTCGCCGGTCACGAAAGCCGTGACCAGCCCGCTGCCAACCTTGTCCCAGCCGAGGAACTCGACGTTGGCGGCCTTCATCATTGCGTCGCTGGCTTCGACCAGGCACACAAAGCCCTTGGTCTCGATCATGCCCAGCGCTTCCATTGCTTTTGCCATGAATGGTTACTCCGGAAAACTGCTTTGAAAAAACGACACCTCTAATCTTGTTTCAATAACTCTACTTTCCATGCGTGATCCAAATCGGCGGCGTTTCCCTCGTCGGTGTCGAGATGGACCTCGAGCTTGCTCGTGGTGTCTGCCCGCACCAGCAAGTCGCGCAACACCACGGAACAAGACGATTCGATCAGCAAGCTCATCCGCTCGCCGTTCTTCACGCCGAAATGCGCCGCGTGGTCTTCGTTCATATGAACGTGCCGCTCGGCGCGAATCACCCCCTCCTTGAGCTCGACCACCCCCTTGGGACCCACCAGCACGCAACCGGGCGTGCCGGCGATCTTGCCGCTGGGCCGCACCGGCAGGTCGATTCCAAGCGAAATGCCGTCGGTGAACGCCAGCTCGACCTGGCTATGCGGCCGGGTGGGGCCGAGTACACGCACCGTTGGAAGCATTTTTCGCTTGGGACCGACCACCATCACCGTTTCTTCGGCGGCGTAAAAGCCGTCCTGGTAGAGGTCTTTCATCGGCGTCAGCTTGCTTCCGGGGCCGAACAGCGTCTCGACGTGCTCGTCGGTCAGGTGGACGTGCCGCGCGGAGATGCTCACGACCAGCTTGGGCTCAGCGCCCCGTGGGGCGCGCGCCAATACGATCTCTCGGACGATGTGCTCGATCGCGCTACGGTCCAGCAATGCGGCGGTGCTCATGTGTGTCGTACCTTATGCTGCCGTCTTCGCTTCCCCCGCCACGAGCAACTCGACGCCCGCCGCGGTCATCTTTTCCTGCCATACCACGCTGATCTCGCCGTCGACCACCAGGCGGTCGATCGCGTCGAGGGCCGCCAGGTGCGCCAGGCTCTGTCGGCCGAACTTGGTGCTGTCGGCCACCACGATCACTTCCTCCGCTGCGGCCATCATGGCCAGCTCTGTCTCGACCAACAGCAGATTGCTGTTGAAGTAGCCCCGATCGTTGATGCCCGCCACACTGAGCACCGTCTTGCGGACGCTCACATGGGCCAACATCTCGTTCGCGTACGGCCCCAGCGAAACGCCTGTCCGCGGATAGACGTAGCCGCCGACCAACACCAGGTCGGTCTTAGGGTCGGAAGCGAAGAGGTTGGCCACCGGCAGCGAGTTGGTCACCACTTGCAGCCGCCGGCCGACCAGCAGCCGGGCCAATTCGTAGGTCGTCGTTCCTCCATCCAAAAGCAGTGTGTCGCCTTCTTCGATCATTTCCGCCGCCCTCGCGGCGATCGTCTGTTTCTTGTCCCATTGGGCGGGCTGGCGCTCGTCGAAATGGGGCAGCTTGGGTGAGGAGCCGGTGTAAAACACCCCTCCATGTGTCCGTTTCGCCGCACCACTCTCTTCCAAGTAATCTAGGTCGCGGCGTAGCGTCGATTGGGAGACTTGCAATTCCTTGGCCAGGTCAGGCAGAGCGGCAAAGCCGCGGCTGCGAACTAATTCGAGCAGTCGATTGCGACGTTCGTCCACCAGAACGCCCGATTTCATGACAGATTTACGCCAATCAATTCGTTAGTTAGAATGATTATGATCGTCTAATTGGAAGATTACAAGCACCTAATGGATGAATTATACCACAATTTCGCCAATCACCATGACCCGCCATTGAGGCTCCTTGGCGTTTTCTGTCACGCTGTCAGCCTGTGAACATTGCCGATCGAACAGGCCATCTCTGGCGTTCTCGCGATGAAAAACGGTAAAGACGTGAGACATTCCGTTCACACGGGGCTCGTCATTTGCGCATTTGCCGTCGCCGCCATCCGCCGTCGACGAACTTGCCACCTGCCCTGCGGATTGCATCTGGCCACCGACGACGACGTCGAAGGCATCGGCTGTAGGCTTTTCAGCCTGACGAAACGACGATTTGTGCGGTCAGGCTGGGCAATGGCCGAGATTCCTCTCATCCCCATCCGACGCTGTGAAAGATTCGACCGCACACCCTTGATCAAATTGGGACGATCCACGAGTCCAGGTACAATACCGCAATGCCACGCCTCCGCTTTCAGTTTTCGATTCGTTGGATGCTGGTCGCGATCGCTTTTATCAGCGTGTTGGGTTCGCACGTCTTTACCTCCTGGAAGCTGACGCAGTCGCGTGAAGAGGTCGGTCGGATGGCGACCGAGCTTGGCCGCCTGACGATCTCGAATCCGAACACGCTGAACGTCCTCGCGTTGCCGACCTACGAAGACATGACCTGGCGTTGGCGCGTGCATGTTCCATCGGCACGGACGTACCGTGTGCTCGTTTTGACGCAAGAAATCCCCTCCTCCGGTATTCCATCCGACCACGGCACAACCGAGCTGGCTCCAGGCGAATACATCGTCACGGTGGCGGTGCGGCGCGACCGTCTCGGGCGATGGAGATTGACGCTAATTCAACAAGACGGCGCGATCGGTATGGTTATTCCCGAAGAGCAAGCCAAGTGGCTCACTGACGGTCCGGGGTATTCGACGGAACAGGCGGGCAATGGCGCTTCGGTTGCGGCCACCAGCGACGAACCGTTCGTTCTCTTACGGCTCAACTGCATGCAAAAGACACAGGGTGGCGGCGGTGTCTCCGCTCCTCCCGGTGCCCATACCGACGGCATCATGATTTGGGTGGATGAGAGACCCTTCGGCGCACCGTCGGTCCCGCCGACAGTCAATGGACCGATAGGTGGGGGCGGGACGTGAACCCAAGTGGCGATGATGTCGCCAAACGGCCCCACCTCCCATTCACATTGATGTTGGGATCGTGCTTTGTGGGTAAGGGTTCGTGCGGTCGCGTGCCGGAATTCACGCTTTTCAGACGCGTGACTTGTGCCTACCAATGTATCAAAACCTTACCCTTGCCACGTTCGCAGTGCCACACGGATGGATTCGGCCACGGCGACGTGCCGTGTAGGGGGTCCCGAAAGAGGTCCACGTTGTGGCGTTCCCCGCAAAACAGACAATACCAGAATACGTGGGGTAGCGTGCGCGGCTTACGAGAATTGACCGAACCTGTATCGTCCAGTTCTATGAGTTCCCCGTCGATCTCGATTAACTCTCCCCTGGCAACCGACACAAATTCGGCCGTTCGTTCAACACTCCACCCGGTAGGGTCGTCGTCGTAAGCAGCGTCAAATGTGAGCCCGGTCAATGCGTTGGCTTCGGATAAGGCGAAAGACCATCGTTTGCCATGGTGAACCGTCCAGAAAAATTCGATTTCGCGAGTTTCGTTCATTGGTGGTCACGGCCAAACGATCGTCGGTCTCCGAAATCGTTAGTCATTTGACCGGTCCGCGCAAGTTGCGGCCATGTAAAAACGCCAACAGGTCGCGAAGCTCGTGGCGAGTAAGCTGATCAGCCAGATTGTCGGGCATGATCGACTTCCCGTGCGGTACGCGCTGCTCGATCTGTTCTGGCCGCAACACGAACAGCCCGCCATCGGAGTCGGCGTACGTCTGCTCGCCGGTGACGGCCTCGCTCACCAACAGGCCGGTCAAAGCCCTCCCGTCGGTTGTGATGATCGACCAGGGAACGAAACGTGGGGCGATTTCCTTGCTCGGTTCGATGATCGCTTCGATCAGTTTTACCCGGTCTAGCTGCCGGGCGGCGCTTGACAGCTCAGGACCCATCCTTCCACCACGGCCGTTGATCTGGTGACAGCGGTAGCAGCCGGCGGCGCGCGGGTGGAAGAAAATCCGCTCGCCAGCCGCGGCATCCGCTTCACCATCGGTGTGACTCAGCCAGGCTTTCATGTCATCAACCGAAGGCGTAGTGGGCGCAACGAATGTCCGCATGGCTCGGAGCACCAGATCGCCCGTGTATTCATCAAGCAAATCCAGCCGCCGCAGCTTTTCGAGATGTTCTCGTCACCAATGACGAATGGCTTGGCCGTTGAAGCGAACGAAGCGCCCCGCGGCACGAGCTTGAACCGATCGAGACGATGGTCGCCCCACGAGGTCACCAACAGTTCGCCAAGGTAGTCGTCCGGAAGGTTGCCCGCCTCATAGGCGACGATGCCTGATGGAGCTTCGCCCGTCCCGGCCACCATCGGCAGCGTACCGGGCAATTCGCCGTTCCAGGCGGTGAATGGATGCAGCCCCTTGCGGCCGTTGCGGAAGCGATAGCCGTAATCGCCCTCGGGCACGATATGCAATAGTCGGCAGGGGGGCCGGCTGTCGGGATCGTTATCGACCGCGAACAGGCGGCCGAAGGTGTCGTAACAGAGATGGAACGGGTTCCAAAAACCGGTGGCGATCCGCCCCAGCTTGTCGCCAACGGCGCCGCAGCGATAGATGTTCCCCCCTTCGCCTCCGCCGGCCAGTGTCGTGCCGTCGCTGCCGATGAGCTTGTAATCGGCCCCCAGGTTCTCGCCCAGTCCGAAGTAGACGTTGCCGGCGAAATCGAAGGCGAAGCCCGACAGCCCGTTGTGCGGATAGTCGCCGGCCGTTTCGAGGCGGGCAATCGGCGTGCGCTCGTCGGCCAGGCCATCGTCGTCCGTATCGCGCAGGCGGAAGATCTCGCTCCGCGTGGCGACATAGACCGAGCCGTCGTGGTAGACGGCCAGGTTCATTGTGGCGCGGGTCCCCTCGAAGAAGGTCGTGATCTTGTCGGCGTGGTGGTCGCTGTCTGTGTCCTCGAACATACGGATGCGGTCGGCTTCCGGGCCGGTATACCCTTCGGGCCGAAAGTGCGTATGGCTCTCGACCACCAACACGCGCCCCTTCGCATCAACCGCGATACCGATCGGCGTGACCAAGCTCGGTTCGACCGCGAACAATTCGATGGTCAGTCTGCGGTCGATCGCGCGCGGCCGTTTGACCGAATCTGGATCGGCACCCAGCAAGGTAGCCACCAGGAAAAACAGAGGGGCGTTCATGCGGGTCCCTTGGCCGGTCGTATTATGGAGATGATCGAGGGCCGAATCATGAGTCTAGCGGTGCCGTGGGCCGGTCGCAACGAAGTGAACGAGACGGCAAGTGAAATTGCATCTGGCACACGACGCTCAGGGTATGCGGCTTACTTGTGCGATGAGGTGCGGCCCACCCGCTCGACGCCGTGGATTCTGGTAAGATCATGCTCACCTCGGCGGGCCGGTCCACTGAGCATTTCAGGGCGACGAGCGGCGCACCTCGAAATCGTTCGTGTTTTCGTCAATGGCCTCGGGTTGAACCAAACGATGATGGCGGCTGTGATCGGACCGCAGTCAATTGCCTAGTTGGTACGGGAGATATCACCATGACCACCACAATTACAGTCGGCGATTACATTATTGAACGGCTTGCCCGGGAAGGGATCACTGAGTGTTTTGGCGTAGCAGGTGACTATGTGTTTCGGCTTTGCGACGCCGTCGTTCGAAACGAGTCGGTCAAGTGGATCGGTTGCTCGAACGAGCTCGATGCCGCCTACGCTGCCGATGGCTATGCCCGCGTCCGTGGTTGTGCCATGCTGATGACCACCTACGCTGTGGGGGAGTTGTCTGCCTTGAATGGTGTCATGGGTGCCAAGGCCGAGCGCTCGTGCGTATTTCACCTCGTCGGCATGCAAACGATGCGGCACCAGCGGGTCCACAAGATCACCCACCACACGCTCGGTGACGGTGTGTTCCAAAACTTTGCGAACATATCCGAGCAGTCGGCATGTGTTTCGGCGGTGATCACCCCCGACAATTGCATCCCCGAGATGGAACGCGTAATTGCAACCGCAAGGACGGAGAGTCGGCCGGCCTACATCCTGGTTGCCTCCGACTATGCCGTCACTCCCGCGACGCCGTGCAACGCACAACCCTATCCAAAGCCTGCGAGCGGCCCTGACCTTGCCGGCGCAATTGCCGCCATCACCGAGCGTATCGAGGTGGCGCGTTCTGTCGCCATCTTGCCCGCCTACACGGTATCTCGCTTCAAGCTTGAAACCCACCTGCGCACACTGATCGAAAAACTCGGCTGCCCCTTCGCCACGATGGCCATGGACAAAGGAGTTCTCCCCGAATCGCACCCGCAATTTGCCGGGATGTATTCCGGTGCGATGTCTTCACCGGAGGTACTAAAAGCGGTCGAGGGAGCAGGCCTCGTCATTGACGCCGGCGGAGTCTGCTTCCACGACAACAATACCACCGCCTACAGCAACCAGATCTCGCCCGATAAGTTCTTGACCATCGGCCTCGACTACGTCCGCATCGGAGAGCAGGTTTTCAACCCTGTGCGCATGGCCGATGTCTTCGATGGCGTGGCCAAGGCGGTGCGCAAGAATTTCGGATACAAGGCCCCGCAGAAAACTCCTCATCCAAAGCCAAGCGGCAACCCGGGTGACCCAATTACCGGTGATGCGATGTACGAACGATATCGAGACTTCCTCAAGCCCAGAGATCAGATCGTCATCGAAACCGGAAGCTCGACCGCCGGGATCGTACCGCTCCCCTTGCCGGATGGGGCGCAGGTTCATGGCCAGAGCCTTTGGGGTTCGATTGGCTGGGCCACTGCCGCCACCTTGGGCATTGCGATGGCCGACCGCTCACGGCGGACCGTGCTCTTTACGGGAGAGGGCTCGCACCAGATGTCGGCCGGCGATCTTGGCACCATGGGCCGCAATGGGCTCAAGCCTGTGATTTTTGTCCTCAACAACAGCGGGTACATGATCGAGCGCGCGCTCGAAAGGGACCCGGATTGGGAGTACAACGACCTGGCCCCCTGGGACTACCACACTTTGCCCGCCGCCCTCGGTTGCAAAGATTGGTTCACCGCAAAAGTTGCTACGCTCGGAGAACTTGACGCGGCGCTTGCGGTAGCCAGTACCGGCAAATCAGCGTGTTACATCGAAGTGGTCGGTGGACGGACGGACTATCCAAAAGGCCTGGCGCTAGCCAACCAACATCTCGATGCAATGTACGGCAATGGCTGATTGCTGGGCTGGCAGCCGACTGGCGCGCGCCATTCGTGTGAATTACAAGTGCATCCAACGATGATCACGACTCGAATGAAAACGACACTGAATCTGCTGCTAGCGTCGTCGGTTTGCACGGCAATGGTCTCGTTCGCCTCCGCGGTCGAGCCGCCAGCCAAGGCCAAGGTCCTGCTGATCGGCAAGCAGCCCGATCACCCCTACGGCAGCCACATGTACCTGCACACCTGCCGGATGCTGGCGGAATGCCTGCGGTTGAATGCTTTGGAGGCGATGGTTTCCGACGGCTGGCCTGAAGATTCCGCTACGCTCAAGGACGTGAAGACGATCGTGGTCTATACGAGCCCCGCGGCCGAGTTGCTGCTCGACGGGCCGCACCGTGACGACGTCGATCGCTTGATGAAGCGGGGGGTCGGCCTGGTCACGATTCACTGGGCGTCGTCGATACAGATGGAGAACCTCGCTCGTCTGGGTGACCGCTGGATGAGCTATCTCGGTGGCACCTGGGTCAGCAACGTGGGGCTCAGCACTGATACTTCCGAGCTCAAGCAGCTTGATCCGAAGCACCCCATCTGCCGAGGTTGGTCGAAGTACGAGTTGCACGACGAATACTACCTGAACCCGACGGTCACTGAGCATTCCAAGCCCATGTTGCAAGTGACCACCAAGGGGCAAGACGTCACGGTTGGCTGGGCATTCGAACGCCCCGATGGCGGTCGCGCTTACGGCACGACGCTTGGGCACTTCTATGAGAATTTTCAGCGGGAACCTTTCCGCCGCACGATCGTCAACGCCATTCTGTGGACGGCCCATGTCGAGGTTCCTGGTGAGGGCGCTCGCGTCGATGTTGGCGATGAAGTATTGAAGCTGCCGCCGGAACCAAAGCAGAAGTAACTGAGAAAATGAGAATGTGAGAAACTGAGAACGCCGGCCAGCTCTGTAGGCCAGCCTCTGACCGAGCTTGGTGGGCTGCTAGCACCCGCAAACACGATCGGCTAAGGACACTCGCCAGTCGCTGTAGATTGCCAATCTTAACAGGCAGGCTTAACCCAGGCCGCTCATCTTCCGTCGGGGCGCCCTCTCGGGCCCGCCAAGGCCTCCAGGAGGCCCGCTAGCGAGCGCGCCGCCCGGCACCTGGCTTGCGGGTCCGCAGCCGTGACGAAAGATCTCACGCCTCGTGGATCGCTCCGGCGGCCGGCCAAAGGTCGGGGTTCTCAACCGCCTCGGACAGCGTCCCAAGATGTACTTCGTTGTGTCCTCGCGACCGATGGCCCGGCATGCTTTGCACGGGCACGCAGAGCGAGGGCCGGCGGCTGGGAGACGGCCGCCCGTGTTTATACGACGTGCTGCCCAACGTGCTGGCGGAGGTCGAGCCATGACGATCGAAATTGGCCCTGATTCCAAGATCGGTCCCAGCGAGCTTCCGTCAACGATGAACTCGGCGGAGACCAGATGTGGGCGGCGTGGACTGCTACGCAACTCCACGGTTAGGACGTTGACACGGCCCACTACCTTCGACTCCTTCTTCCGGCCACTGTGCTACGGCCATTAGCTGGCCCAGACCAGCAAGCCGAAGCCAATCCAGATCAGTAAATGCCCGCCGTCACCGATCCATCCTCGTTCGGAACAACGGCAGAAATGACCGAATCGCTGTCGTCCAGCCAAGGCGGGTAATGCCCAACGGCAACCTGTTTCCCGTAGCAGTAGTCATGCCGAAGCTCCTCGACTAACTCGTCGTGCGTTACGCCAGCCGCATCGTGAAACCACGACGCCCTGCCAATCGTGACTTTCTCAAGGACGACGAGGAGAAACTCCGCCCCTTCGGGAATTGCAGCCGACGCCTTCTGGATGAATTCCTCGTTCACGCATCCCCGCGACGGCAACTGCCGATCACGGAACACGGTTATGCAGGAGCGAGGTTGTAGCTCATCGAGCCTGTTCTTGAAAGCGTCCATCGACTCGAAAAACTCGAACGACTTTGCCCCTGCCGATGCGTGGAATCGGATGAGAGCAAAGACCTCCTTCTTCGACTCGATCCAAGCTTGGACCGTCGAGATGAACGTCGGATCGCTGGTTGATGCGTAGCCCATGTCGTCGTCGTCATTCGCCATCCCGAACCACGAAGCTACCCAGGATCGGCGAGCCGCCCTCTGGCGCCAGCCTCATCTTGAATTCGCCCGAGTCCAACGGGCTTAGGTTGCCTTCAAACTCATACATCCAACACCCAACATGCTCGGCCTCGCCGTACCATCCAATGCCAATACACCGTCCGCTAAATGTCGGATCATCAACTGGAGCGGCAGCAAGGTAGTACCGACCACTATCGTCCCCGCCGAAGATGCGAAAAAACCTGCCATGAATCTTGATCGGCTGCCCAACCACCGCAGGCTCGGCTTCGACGAACTGCCCATGCTTCAAAAGCAAATGCCAGCCGCCGAGGCCCAAGCAGATCAGGACCACGGCCGCCATCAAGGTCTTCAAGCTGAACTGGAACCATCTGCGTTGTGCCATCCGGTCATTGTATCCGTGGCGAGTGGGAGGCGGCCACTTGGTTTGGCGATTCCCTCGGCTTGGTGCGGCGGGACCAGTGGCTGATCGAGACCGTTGGTCGCAAACCAACCGGCCCCAGATATAATGTCAGCCACGGTGGCGGATCGACGATCACTTTTCCGTTGTCGATCCGCTGATATTGTCTTTAACCCAGAACGACGACCGATGAATAAGCGGCAGCGATTACTGGCTCTTTGCGTCCTCTTGGTCGTCGCTTGGCTGGCGATGACGGCCCTTGCGGTTTGGACATTCGCCTGGCTTACCGTGACGAGAGTCGTGATTTCAATCGTCAGCATGTGGGTGATTGTGGTAGCACTTGCCGTGGTGGCACGAGCCATACGAAAGCGGTAGCGTGAAGGTCACATAGTGTACTACCTCTTCCTCCGGACAGAAGCTTCCTCCAGGTTCTCGGTCAATAATTTCTTCAACTCATCTGGGTCGGTGGATTTATCCAGCCAACGGACATGGCCATTGGCATACAGGACCAATGCCCCAGGAGGGTGGTGGCTGGAAATGCTGGGCTTGGCTTTGTCGTTGATCGTGAAGCTCATTTCGTCGAAGTTCAGATCACGAGGCTCGGTCCAATGGATGTCGGAGTCGGCAATCTCGACGACGATAATCGCCTCCTTTTTTCCGGAACCAGCACCCCTTTCTTGGCCGACGACCATGACGTAATTCGTGAAGCCGCTGCCGGGAGGCGACCTCGTGCCAGGACAGGTGAAGCCATAGGCCGTGTTGGGAGTGCTCACCTTCAGATTCTTCGGGTGGTTCCAGGGCAGCGTGAAGTCGAAGGTTGACTGGAAATTAGTGATCACCCCCCTGAATGGTTCAATGGCGACTCGCCAACTGTGAAGGGGCTTCCCGCCAGCATCGACGCTGAAGGGTGCAGGAAAGCACCCATAAGCGTCGTGGTAATCGTGCAGGGCCATTCCGATCACTTTGAGGTTGTTCCCGCATGTGTTCCGCTTCCCGGCATCTATTGTCGCTCGAATGATCGAAAACACCACGGCGATCAGGGCAAACACTACGCAAAGCACGCCCACGAAACGCAGCAATCCCCGCACACTGAACTGGAACTGCTTGGGCGGTTGGTCGGACATGGTTGACTCGCTGCTCACCTTCTTCGTTCCATGCCGTAGGCCAGGCCGCAGATCGCACCGATGATCGCGCCGAACAGCACTCCTCCTACCTTGAAGCTGATTGGCACGGCGACGCTCACGATCATGCGTGCGCTCGACATCCGTTTCGAACTCGTGCGTGTCGTGTGTCCAGACACCGTGTCCCGATTCCTGCCGGCCGGCAAGCACGCTCTAGAGCGTGTATTCGAAGTCATGCGTGCCTTCGCTTGGCAGGAGCTTGGTCGTCCCAGCCCGCCCGCGGCCTGCGTTTGGCTCTGGGACTTGGGAGCCAGCCGGCCACGCGCCGTCAGTGTGGCGACACCAGCCTGTCAGCCGCAAAACGTGCAGGGCTCCTGGGGTCTGCTGCTAAGATGTTAAAATGGGGAAACTGATCGCGGGCATCGGTGGTATCATGAGCGGTGGGATCAGAGGCACGGAATGCAAATTATTGCTCGTACAAGGGATCATCGGCTCCTCGAACCGTGATTACGCGGGTGTTCAGCGCAGCCGAAGCCCGCTTGTAATCCTCCAGTGTCTGGAACTCCGGGTCTTGGCGCCAGATCGTCCGGGCCACGCCTTTTGGGCCGCATTTCGTCAGGCTCAGGCTCGCGAGCCGGCTCTGCGATGTCCCTTCCTCCTCGATCTCCGCCGGCAGCGTCCCCGGGTTGCCGTGCGCATCTTCTGCAGCACCGCAGCCAGTTGCCCCATCTCTTGCTGCAAGTTCTATCGCGACCTGGGCCAACTTTAGGGGCAATGCCAGGAGCCAGGCCCACCGAAGGAAGCGGGACCGCCTCTTCGACTCGGCGTCGGCCGCAAGTCCTCCTCCCAACCACGCAGCAAAGCTTGCCCAATAAAAGATGTGGGGCAAGTGCTGAAATTCGAAACCGGTGGAGACCTGGACGATGGCTGCGGCGATCAATCCGCAAGTTGCCACGCTCGGCCATGCGGTCCCCTTGCTCGTGACCAAAATGGCGCTGATCGCTACAAATTGAACGGCCATCATGACCTGGAGCGAAAAGGCGTCTGGGCCGAACCAATGCAAGAGGCCAAAAGCTACGGCAATCGCCGAAGTTATCAGGAATACCGATCCGAGGTGAAATTGAAACGGTTCGGTGTTTTCCTGGCTGGTCATGCCGTCATTGTGGCGGCCAGATGGAGCGAAGGTCAAGAATCAAGCGATGGTCGGCGATACCGATCAGTCACTATTTAGACGGGACTGATGATGACGCCCACGACGACGGGCAGGAGCCAAACCATCCCTAACAGCCATGATTACCTCGGAAAACGACCATAGATCGCACAATTTGGCAACGCCTGCTGGAGCTGCGCCTGCCCAGCTTTCGTGACTTGAGTGCCACGGAGCCAAAGAGTTCCCAGACCTGTCAGCCCTTGCAAATGCGCCAGCCCCGCATCCGTGACCTGACTGCCGGAGAGAATAAGCGTTTGCAGCCCTGTCAGCCCTTGCATGTGGGCCAGCCCTGCATCCGTGACGTGAGTACCAGCGAGAGAAAGCCCTTGCAGCCCCGTCAGCCCTTGCAGGTGCGCAAGCCCAGCGTCCGTGACATGAGTGCCATTGAGAAGAAGCACTCGCAGCCCTGTCAGCCCTTGCAAGTGCTCCAGGCCAGTGTCCGTGACTTGAGTGCCGTCGAGATGAAGCTCTTGCAGCCCAGTCAGCCCGTGCAGGTTGAACAACCCAGCGTCCGTGACTTGAGTGTCGGAGAGATTAAGCTGTTGCAGCGCCGTCAGCCCTTGCAGGTGGGCCATCCCAGTGTCCGTGACTTGAGTGCCGTCGAGATGAAGCTCTTGCAGCCCAGTCAGCCCGTGCAGGTTGAACAACCCAGCGTCCGTGACTTGAGTGTCGGAGAGATTAAGCTGTTGCAGCGCCTTCAGTCCGTGCAGATGCGTCATGCCAGCGTCCGTGACTTGGGTGCCGTCGAGATGAATCTCTTGCAGACCCGTTAGCCCTTGCAGATGCGCCAGGTCAGGGTCCGTGACTTGAGTATTAAGGAGATTAACCATTCGCACCTCATCAAAATAGTCCCGTGGCAGCCAACGTCGCAGGAATGCCTCGCTCGCCCCTTGGCCGGGTTGCGTGTATACGACCCTTCCGCCAAAGGCTTCAATGGCGGCCACGGCATCCCTCTGCCGATGTGCCCGATTCACCACGACCGACAGCCACACGCACAACACGGTCACGACCAGGAACAACGTCAGCAACGAGAATTGCGCCCACCGCCGCTTTGGCTTGATCAGGGCAACGAGCTTGGCAAGGAGCTTGGCCATGCCACCAGCATCTCGCGCCGGCGGGCGCCGGGCAAGGGCGCGGCGACCGGGGGCACCAGCAATTGCCGCCGCTGGCTCGCTTGGGTCCGAGAGAGGCGGAGTCGAGCCTCACCCCCAATGCCGGCCGGCTCGTTGCTATTCAACCGCCGGGTCAAGCGGGGGGTCTTTGATTCGTTGCAACAGTTCGGCGCCGTACTCGAAATTGGGGCCACCGCACCTGGCCTGGGCCAAGAGCGAATTGCTGCCCCCGACGGACGCGGCCTTTGCCTCACTCGTTGAAGACCTGTCCGAGCGAGGTCTGCTCGACGAAACGCTGATCATCATGTTGGGCGAGTTCGGCCGTACGCCCCGATTCAATTCATATGGTGGTCGTGATCATTGGCCCAGTGCTACAGCGCTGTCGTGGCCGGCGGCGGCGTTCAAGGTGGGCGAATCTACGGCTCGTCGGACAAGATCGCGGCTTCCCCAATTGCCAACCCCATTTCGCCCGTTGATCTGTTGGCGACGATGTATCATCTGCTTGGGATCGACGCGGGCCGCCTGATTTACGACCAGGAAGACAGGCCCTCGAAGCTCGCTGAAGGTCGAGTTGTCCACGGGCTTCTCTGACGTGGAAACGACCTGTTCAAACTGGGACGGTTCAGACCTCGCTGCTGCAAGCGAGTGGCCTGCCACTCGGGAACTGATGAGGTGCAACATCCAGGCTTTGTATCACGGGCTGCTAGCACCCACAAACACGATCGGCCTCTACCAATCGCCAGTCGTCCCAAATTGCCAGCCTTAACAGGCAGGCTCAACCCATGCCGCCCATCCTCCATTCGGCGGCCCTCTCCTGCCCGCCTGGGCTCCCAGGAGGCCCGCTGGCGAGCGCGCCGCCCGGCATCTGACTTGAGGACCGCCGCGGCGATGTCAGATCTTCTGCCTCGTAGATCGCTCCGGCGGCTGGCCGATGGGCGGGGCTCTTCGACTCGCCTCAGGTAACCTTCCCACGGTGTACATCGTTGTGTCTTTACGACCGATGGCCTGGCTTCCTCTGCACGGGCACGTAGCAGCATAGGCCTAGCGGCTGGGTGACCGGCCGCCGGTAGTTATACGACGCACTGACCAACGTGCTGGCGGAGGTCGAGGCCATGAGAATCGCCTCGGACGTTCCCTTTCATGAATTTCCAATTGCCGTTGTCGCATTCAACATGCCTGGGGTAGTCTTCCGCGCAGTGAATCGCGCGCGACGGATTACAGCGCGCCGCCCTTCGAGATCTGACGAGGGATTGAACATGAAGCAGCATACCTTTCGGCATGCGATCGTGCTGGCGTTCTGGCTCGGCTGTTCGCAGCCACTGGCGGCTGAGGAGCCAATCGACTGGGTTCGTCAGGCCGTGCTGTTCAAGACGCCCGAGGTTCGGCTGCGAGAAAAACCGGACGAACAGGCACGGTTGGTCGAGAAATGCACGGCCGCCCTCTGGTTTTATGTCGTGGAGGCCCAAGACGGCTGGCTTCGTGTTGATGGTGGCTGGGTCCGCCGCGGCGACGTGGTCCGCAAGGCCGAAGCGGTTGAATACTTCACAGCCGCGATCCTGCGCGATCCGACGGCTTTCGCCCACGCCTGCCGTTGCCGGGCTTGGACGGATGCCAAGGAATACGACAAGGCATTCGCCGACGCCGACATGGCGCTGGCCCTGGACGCGAACTACGCGCCCGCCTATTTCGCGCGCGGCCAGGCCCACAATGGCCAGAATTCCTTCGATCGTGCGATTGAGGATGCCAGCGAGGCGATACGTATCGCACCAAACGAAGCAAAGTACCTTCTAACTCGCGCCCAATTCCGGATGGCGCAAGGGGAGTACGACGGTGCCGCCGTTGACTGCGAAGCCGCGCTTCGGCTTGACCCTGTCAACGTCCGCGGCCTCGTCTGCCGATGCAGAATCAGGTGGCATAAGCACGATCCCGAAGCGGCAATGGCCGACGCCGACGAGGCCGTGCGTTTGGGCCCTCGCGATGACGCCGCGAGGTCGCTACGCGGAGCGCTGCTGGCGAACCAAGGGAACTACCAGGCCGCAATC
>Ga0265313_10001226_pt1 | contig 24472 bp, 23 predicted proteins | sample 4123metaG_FD_203122 | JGI IMG/M metagenome (GOLD analysis project Ga0265313, IMG submission 203122) | Rhizosphere microbial communities from Carex aquatilis grown in University of Washington, Seatle, WA, United States - 4-1-23 metaG | ecosystem: Host-associated > Plants > Roots > Rhizosphere >...
CGAATCGGGCGAAATTGTGCCGAACCTGCTCGGCGGTGACGGCAAGATAAGGCATTCCGCTGAGGTCCTGGCCGTCCGTGGCGTTCTTCGGCGATGGGAGCCCTCGGAACGAATCCGCCAGCCACACGCAGCGCTCGTGCGCGCCGCGAGCGTCGAGCACCGCCTTCGCCAGCATGCAAGCTCCGCCACGCCAGACACCCGTCTCCACGACGTCTCCGGGCAGATTCTCGGCGATCACCGTTTCGATGCAGTGCTGCAAATGATCCAGCCGTTTCCGGCCGATCATCGTGTAACCGCACAGCGGCCAGTCCCGACCGGCATCCCGCTTCGCGCGGTCGAACGGCCGCGTGCGCACGAGCGCGATGCCGCGCCCTTCCAGCCATTTTCGCAGCATTTCCGAGTGCAGAACCGCTTGTCGCCACTGCGGCAACCAGCGCCGGGCGCGACTGACGCGTTCTTCTTCGATCAAGCTCCAGGCGCTTTCGTCGTAAACTCCGCCGGTCAGCACCTCCTTGAAAAGATCGAGGTCTCCCAGGTTCATCGTCGGTTGGCTGTTGTTGTTCGCGGCGCCGTGGTCATGCCCGATCGCTTTCCGTTTCCGGCTCCGGGCAAATCCGTCCAGAAGCGCGAATCCGCATCGTCGGCCACATATACGCGAACCCTTCCGTCCGTTTGCACCGCCAGCGACTCCAAGGTCGTCGCGAGATCGCACCGCTTGAGCGCCGGAACAACCGCGGCCGGACGCTCATCACGAAGCGGTTTAATGGTGAGTGTTGCCATGAACGGAACCCGCCCGGGTTCCAGCCGACGGGCTCACGAAGCCGAAGAGCTGCCGGCGGGCCTGCAACAAACGCCCTCCGAAACGGTTTCGCCGCAAGCGCGACGCGACATAGTTCAAACCGAAAACGATTCGACGGGACAGCGGCCGCTCCGGCCACAGCAGACCCATTTCGGCGCGCGCAAACGCCAGCTCCACCTTCGAGAGCGGTCGCGGATAATACCGGAACCAGCGGCAGAACCACACCAGCTCCGCCCGCCATTCTGCGTGGCGGGTCGTCGCCCCTTCGCCGAGACTTCGGCGCATTTCGTGCAGGGTCGCGCCATAGCTGGCGATCAACGGCCGCCAATCGGACAGTTGCTGCAGCAGCGTGATGCTCATCGCCCCTCCGTGCCGGCGAAAACTCACCCGCCCGCCCGCCAGCCGCCGCACGCCGCCTTGCCGCGCGAACCGGGGCCAGGTCGCGCAGTCCGTGCAGTAGCCTCCGGGAAAATCGGCGAAGCCCCGCTCCTCCTCGTAAACGGCACGGGGGAAAACCATGTTCTGCATCACGCATGTCGCCGTCAGCGTGTGCAACAGATGCCGGGTATAAGCGGCGTCGGACAGCTGCTGAGGGAACTCGGGCTCGGTCAGCAGGCGGACGCCGTCCGGCCCGATAAACTCCAAGTCGAAGCGTCGCAGGGCCCGCGATTCCGGCGCCGCGCCGAGATCGTCGTAAAACGTCCGAACGCAGTCCGGCGACGCGACGTCATCGTCAGAGAAGAGCCAGACGAACGGTTCACGCGAGAGTTCGATCGCACGATCCCAGTGGTTGACGAGCGATTCGTGTCCAAGATTCGTCGGGAAGCGGTGGTAAACGAGATCCATCTTCCCGGCAAAATCCGCGACGATCCGCCCGATCGGTTCCGGACTCCCGTCGTCGGCCACGTAAACACGAAAGTCGCGGCAGCTCTGCGCCTCCAGCGAACGGAGGGTTTCCGCCAGATACTCCCCGCGATACGCGGGAATGATGACCGCCAGCGATGATCCTGCCGCGCCGTTCATGCGAGGGAATCCGTGGTTTCTCCGGGAAGCACCGGGAGGACACTTAATATCTCGCTCATGTTGCGCGCTCCGTCGCGACCGGGATTTCCGGACGATACCGCCGGATGAACGGTCGTTCGATCCAACGATAGCTGACATAGCCCACCGCCAGCGTGGCCAGCGCAAATGCCACAAATTGCACTCCCAGCGGGACGCCCAGAAACTCGCCGGCTTTCCCCGTCGCTTGCATGACGCTGATGTTGCAGAGATACATCGAGTAGGAAATCAGCGCGATCTTCCCGACGATCCAGCCCGGAACCCGCCACGGCCAGGACAGCCAGCGGCCGCAGGTGGGCAACAAGAGCGCCGTGCCGAGTGGAAAAACAAGCGGCATCCACAATCGAACGGCGATCCCCGTGTTGATTCGCCGGCCCAGGCTCGCGCAGCTGATCCACCAGATTCCGGACAGGATCGTCGCAACTCCGGCGACCGCGAGCAGCATTCTGGTCTTGCGCCGTTCGAACACGCCCGACCGGTCCAGCCAAACCGCCGCGAGGCCCACGCCGATCGCATCCAAACGCAGCACGACGATTTCCGAGATCCCGCGGAGCAGGGGAAGATCAGATCGCACAACGGCCACGCCACGTGCAACCAATGAGCCAAGCATCAAAAGACCGGCCACCAACCCGAATCCCCATCCCGGCCGGCGGCCGCCGCGGCAAAACACCAAAAGCAGCAGCGGCGTGATCAGATAAAACCACTCCTCGACGGAGAGACTCCATGCCTCGGCAAATGCCAGCGGATGCGGCCAGGCGAGATTCTGCACATAAACGAAATAGCGCCAGTCCACCAGCGGCGCATCCGGCCGGTGGTGCAGATAGATGATCCGCGTCACGCACAGGAAAACCAAATACGCCGGCACCGTGCGCAGCCAGCGCCGGCGCCAGAACGACCACACGGTGAAGGTTCCGTCGCGAAATCCATCGTAGAGCTGGCCGCCGATCAACCATCCGCTCAGCGCAAAAAACAAATCGACGCCGATTCCGCCAAGCCGCAGTCCGACCAGATCGCCGGTCAACCCAGTGGCGCGGTCCACCAGCAGGGTCGCATGCGCCGTGACCACCCCGGTGATCGCCACCGCGCGCACCAGATCGAGGCCCGCGATCCGACGCGACTGGCCGGCGGGAATGGGAGCGGACCTCATGTGGGCGGCGCCGGGCGCCGCTCCCCCGCTGCGGCCGACCAGTGCTCCATCGTGTCGATGGCCAGCCAGCGATCGGGATAGATGCGTGAACAAAGCAATTGACGCTGCAGGATCAGTTGCGCCCACACCGCGTAAAAATCTTCGGCCGGTTGCGTCCGGGCGTTGATCGCCGCGGGATTCAACACCTGAATGCCCGAGGCGTAGCTCGGCGCCGGACGCTCGCGGCTCAGCGCCGTCACCCGGTTGTCCTCGTGAAAAATGTAGTCGCCCGCCACACCGGGCACCGGCGGCACGGGCACGAGCATCGCGGCCGGCCGGCCAAGCGCGTCGTAGTCGTTTGCGATGTGAACCAGATCGAGTTCGGCGACATTGTCGCAGGTCAGCACGAGCACCGGCTCGTCGAGGTGCGCGAGCGCGGTGGCATAAATCCACCACGCGTTGCCGTGACCCTCGGTGTTGAAAATCGAATCGACCCCGCACTCGATCACGTGGGCGGCGAGCATCGCGCCCTTGTAGCCCACCGTGATGTGGATGCGACCGACCTGCGGCCGGATGCGCTCGATGCCGGCGGCGATGAGGGAACGCCCGTCGATCTCCGCCATCGCCTTCGGGCGGTCGGCCGTGAGCGGCATCAGCCGCAGGCCGCGCCCGGCCGCGAGAATGAGCGCGTGGCGAAAAGAAATGGCCATCAGTTCGCCGGCTCCCGCGTGATCAACGCCAGCATTTCTTCCTCCGACAGCCGGGGCGCGCTCGCCGACAGCACCGGCCCAGCGAGCGGCTGCGCGCTGCGTTCGTTGAACGCGATGAGGTAGTGTTCGCGGCCGGCGAGGGAAATTTCAGTGGTGTTCGGCGCCTCCAATTCCCCGACCAGAAACTCGTCGGTTTTGTCACCGGGGCGGCCGGCGATTTCGACCCAGCGTCCGCCAAAATGCCGCGTCCAGACATCGAGCAGGTCGCCGATCTGCGCTGCTTTCATCTTCTGCGACAAGACGCGGCCGCCCACGATTTCGATTTCCTCCAACGCCGTCGTGACCAGCGCCACCGCCTCCTGCACGGAGAAAAAAAACCGCCGCATTCGCGGCCCGGTGCTCTGGATGAGGCCGTGATCCTGCAGCATGCGTTTCCAGACGGGGAAAATGGAGCCGGTGGACCAGGCGATGTTGCCGAAACGCACGCAGGCGAAACGCGTGGGCGTGGTCCGGTCGAGCGCGCAAAACAGCCGTTCCATGACGGCCTTGCTGTGGCCGTAAAGATTGCCGACCGGCGGCGTCGCCTTGTCGGTCGAAACGCCGATCACGCGTTCGACGCCCAGTTCCTGGCTGAGACGCGCGATGTGCTCCGAGCCGAGCACATTGATGTCGATGCACTCGTAGGGATACCGCTCCGAACGATCGACGAACTTCGTGGCGGCGGCATGCACGACGAAGTGCGGCCGATGCGCGAGCAGGACGTCGCGCACCGAATTCGCGCTGGCCACATCGAGGGGCACCGCCGGGCAGCCGGTGAGGGTCTCGGCGAGATGGTTGGCGCCGCTGTTGCGCGAACCGAGGATAACCCGATAGCGTTCTTTCAGCGAGAGGGCGAGATGGCGGCCGAGGAAACCCGAACCTCCGGTGATGAGCACCGTCTTCATGCGAGCGAAACGCGAGGCGCCGTCACCGTGGCGGGCGCGGCCCGCACGCCGAAATATGCGGCGATCAATTCCTGCCAGCGGGCCGCCACCACGGATTGGTCGCAACGGCCGATGGCCCGCCGGGCGCCGGCCGCGTCGAAGGCGAATCCGCCATCGACGATTCGCAACATCGCGGTCACCAGCGCATCGGTGTCGTAAGGCCGCACAATGATGCCGCCACCAGCGGGCACAACGTCAACCACGCCTCCACAGTCGAAGGCGGCCACGGGTTTCCCGAGCCAAAGCGCCTCGGCCGAGACCAGCGAAAACGATTCCCGCGCGGAGGGCAGCACGAACGCATCACAGACGCCGAGATGGGCGTAATAATCGGAGCGGACCGTGTCCGTCCACACGATCCGGTCGGCGAGACCGCGGGACCGCGCCTTCATCCGGCAGAAAACCTGATAGCCGTTGATCTCGGTCCCTCCCTTGATCCAGATGAACCGGCAATTCGGGCGGGCGGCGATGACGCGCTCGGCCAGATCGACGAAGAGCGAGGGATTCTTGTTCGGGTCGAGCGTGCCAGCCATCGCCCAGATAAAGGCGTCCGACGGAAAGCCCAGCCGGCGGCGCATCTCTGCGACCGGCACCCCGGCAACAATCGCCGCGGTATCCAGCGCCGGCGGACAAAGCTCCACTCCGTCGGTGCGACCAAGCGCACGCAGCATTGCCGCGACCGCCGCGGAGATTGCGATCATCAGCCGCGGCGCCCGCACCAGTTGTTCGAGCTGGTCCGGAGTGAGATTCGCCAGTTGCGACTCGAGCTCGCAGACCTGCACGACCAGCGGAATCTTGTGCCCCTCCGCATATCCCACGACCCCGGGCCAGGTAAGCGTGTTGACCACCCATAAATCCGCGGGAAACCGGCGGCGGATGGCATCGAGAAAGCGCTGTTCGGTCCACAGCAAATACGCACCCATGCGGTTGGCCGCGCTCCCGCGACCTCCCGGAAACACGGTCTGATAAACCTCCATGTTCCGAAGCGGGATATGCGCCGGCAGGCAGGACGCGAGTTCACCCGGCCGGTTCGTCACCACGCCGGCAATCATTTCGGGCGGCAGGCAGCGGATCAGGTTGAAGATCGCCACCTCCGATCCAGTGCGGGTGAGCGCCGGGGTAAAAATGAGAAGTCGGGGAAATGAACGGGCGGCCGGAAGCACGGAGGCGGGAGTCTGTCCGACGATCACCGCGGCAGTCTGCCGCAAACTGTCACGTTTGGCATCTTAAAAAACCGGCCACCCAACTTCATGGCTGGCGAACACGGCCCTTTCCAGCGGAGTTGCACCGTCGGTCAGAGCGCCCTGGCATGTTCGATGGCGCGCGGATCGAGCATCCTTCCGGCCGTCCTAGGCTGCATCAGGAGCCAGGGAGTTTTGTTGCCTCCGCGGTGCTCGGCCTGAAACAAAACGAAAAATTTCAGCCAGTGAAACGGCGCATGTCGCTCACCGATGCGGCGACGATGCGCCCAATCCACTTCCTCGAAAAGAAACTGCCGGTGAGTTCCAGCGAAACGCAACCGCAAGATCTCGGCCACATCCGGCCGGACGTGCGGGTGCAGTTCGACCAGCAGCCACGCGCGCTCCAGCGCGGGCACCTCCAACGGGTCCAGCAAGTCCCCTTCGCCTCCCTCGATATCGACCAGCAAGAAAGGCTCGGTCGTGTCCGCCAGGACTGCCCGCAGGCTCGCGGCATCCGCCCGCCCGTGTAGTTCGATTCGATCCTGCACACCGTTGCGCACCGCATTGCTCGCCAGCAGCGCGCGCATCTTTGCATCGATTTCGAACGCATCCACTCGAGTCGCCGGAGAGCTCCGCGCAAATCCCACCGAGTAGTATCCCTCCGCTGCGCCCGCGTTGATGAAGCGATCGAAGCCGGCCCGCACGGCCCAGAGGATGACCGGAATAAGTTCCGCCTCGTAAGTGCCGGCCCGCTTCGACGCGGCGGCCATCGGCGTGTTGCTCGTGGTGTAAACCATCCCCGCAAAAATTCCGCCTCCGATGCGGCCACCGCAGAGCAACCCCGACCCGAGCTCCACCGCGCAAAACCAGCACGCTTCCCTGATCGCACCAACGAAGATCCGCGCCCGCGCCAGCCTCGGAATGTTATCACTCATTTCTTGCCCGGGACGACGACCAGACTCCGGTAGACTTTTTCCAATTCCCTCGCCGAGGTCGCGATGTCGTAGTGCTCACAAACTTTGCGGCGCGCCGCGGCGCCCAACGCGGCGAGCCGGTCGGGATTGTGCCGCACATCGTTCATCACGGTCTCCAGCAAATTCGCGAGCAGGTCCGAATCGCGCGCGGGGAAAAGATAACCGTCCTTGCCGTCGCTGATGATTTCGCCCGGCCCTCCCTCGTTCGGCGCGACCGTCGCCTTCTCCATCGCCATCCCCTCCAGCACCGCCAAGCCAAACGACTCGGCCACGATGGATGCCAGCACGACGATGTCCGCCGCGTTGATGTAGTCCGAAACATTGTCCGCATGCCCGGTAAAGATCGCCGACGAGTTCAGCCCCAGCGTGCCGACAAGTTCCTTCACGTTCCGCTCATATTCATGCGCCTCGGACGCCCCTAGCATTCCGCCAACAAAGATGATCTTGAACGGCAGGTCGGGACGGCGGTGCCTGATCTCGGCCAGCGCTCCCGCCAACAACGCCTGACCCTTGCCGGGTTCGAACCGCGCCACCATCGCCAGACAGATTTCGTCGCGCAGCCCAAGTCGCGCGCGCGTCGTGGCCCGCGCCGCCGCATCGGCTTTGAACGCCTCGCAGTCGATCCCCAGCCGGTGAACGGACAGGCTCTTCGCCCAGTAACCGAGCCGGCGCTGCGCCCGCTCCATGCTGCGGGATCCGACCAGCAAGGCGTCGGTCGGGATGAATCGGGCAAACCGCGACCAGGCGACGCGCTCGATCGGCCCGTGGTTGAACCACATCTCCGGCCGTGCGGTCTTGAGCCGCAGCAGGCCGCCGAGGAGATGGCCGTCGCAGTTGCAGGAGTGAATCAAGTCGATCTTCTCGCGATCGGCGATGGCGGCCACCTCCGCCACCAACGGCCACACGTTGCGCGGGCGCCACGGGCGCACGGAATGGACGGTGCAACCTTGCCGCTCCAACAACGCAACGACCGGGCCGCCGCCGCCCACGACCGCCACGTGGCGCAACTCGGAGTGGCGGATCCAGTCGAGCGTGATACGTGCCGCACCGCCGAATTCGCCTTGGGGCGCTATGTGCAGAATATTCATGCCGATCGACCAAGCCGCCCCGGCCCGGAAGACTGCAAGAGCCTCCACAATTGCGTGGCGCTGCGCGGCCACGAGTAACGCTCGCCCAGATTCCGCGCTTCCAGCCCCTCCTGCCTGGCCAGTCCGGCGTTCCGCCAATAAAACCCCATCTTCTCCACCCAAGCCCGGCGGTCGGTGGTCGGAATCCTGAAGCGCGCGTCCTGTTGCACCTCACGCAGACTGGAATTGTCCGCGCAAAGACAAAGCCGCCCGGCCACCGCCGCCTCCAATACCGGAAGGCCGAAGCCTTCCGAAAGACTGGGATACACGCTGAACTCGGCCAGCCGCAGCAACGACGCCAGTGTCGCAGAATCGACGCCGGGCAGCCCGACGACGGCGGATCGCACCGCTTCGTCCGCCAGTGCGTCCCGGATCTCGAACCGCGCCCGGGTTTCCGGCTGGTCGAGCCCAACGCACACGCAGCGAAACGTCGGATCGCCACGGAGGATTTCCCCGCAGGCATCGAGCAACATGCGCACGTTTTTTCTCGGTTCGTATCGCCCAAAATAGAGCACGAACCGCCGGGGCAGCCGATACCTCGCCACGGTCTCGGCGTCGTGCCGCGCGTCGTAAGCTTCCGTGACCCAGCGCGGAAGCCCCGGCGGGATCAGCACGATTTTTTCCGCCGCCACCCCAAGGCCTCGTCGCGTCTGTTCCTTCACGAAATCGGAGAGCACGACCAGATTCCGGGCCCGGCCCACACACCTCTCCTCGAACCAATGCACCGCGGGCCGCCACGCACCTTTCACCGACCACCAATTGTAGAGTCCGTCTCTCGCGTCGGCATCGGGGGCGATTCTCCAGTGCAGGTCCGGCACGATCACCGTGTTTTCGCGGAGCGAGCCGTAATTTTGGAAATACGGGATGAAATGCGGCGCGCCTCGCGCGTTCTTGCGCAGCCAGCTACTCGCGCGCATTCCCCAGACCAGCCGCCCGAGCGAATATCCCCAGCGGTCGCTGAAGCCGATCCGCTCGAACACGCAGTCCAGCCCGAGCGCCCGCGCGGGCCCCTCGTCGAATCCGGCGGGCACGAGCACCCGGATCGATTTGCCCACGCCCAGCTCGCACCACGAGCGCAGAAATTCGAACGCGACGAACGCCAGCCCGGTGCGCGGGTAACTGAGCTGGCGCCCGTCGACGGTCAGGCGCGCGCGTTCGCGCTGCGCGGAGGCGGGCGCGGTCATGTCGGCGAAGCCTCCCGGCGGATGAAATGGAAATTGTCGCACTCCCTCGGCTGATTTTCGTATTTGTGCCGCGAATCGGGCGTCATCGCGTAGCCATAGTTTTCCAAAAGACCGACCAAATCGGCGCAAGAGTATCCCGCCACGCGGCTCAGCGTCCGGTTCAATTCAATCTGGAGGAACCGGATTTTCCCGCACCGAAAGGTTTGCTCCAACCCCTGCAGGACCACGAGTTCGCCACCCTCGACATCGATCTTGCAGCAATCGATCTCATCGACTCCCCGTTCCGCCAGCAGCTCGTCACCACGCCGGGTCGGAACGACGATCGTGTCCTTGAGCCGGCCCGCCACGCCGAAAAATGAGCCGAACGCCTGATCCCACGAGCGAAGAAAACGCGCCTCGCCCGCGGCCGCTCCCAATGCGACCGCGACAATCTCGACGCCCGAGCCATTCGCGCGAATGCGTTCGGCATTTTCGTCCACGTTGCGGCGCAGGAGCCGGCGTGCGTCCGGATCGGGTTCGATCGCGACGACCCGCACCTTCGGTCGGCTGCACGCCGCCAGCAAACTGTAGAGACCGCAGTTCGCCCCGATGTCCAAAAGCACGACCTGCTCCGGCCCCGCCAGCGAGCGGAGGCAGGCATCGATATCGGTCATTTCGTAGGCGCCAAAGAGCGACACCGTCGCGCCAACCACTGACGACGGGAAAAACCAGAGATTGAGCTTGACCCCCGAGATCGAGACCGGCATCGCCCGCTCCTCGAACACGGCGATCCGGCAGATCGCCCGCGCCGCCGCCCCGCGCAGCCAGCTCTTGCCGCGATTCAGCGGACTGTAGCGCGCATAAGCGCGCACCGCTAAAAAAATCGCGGTGGCCAGAACGTTGGCTATCCGTTGTCCAATTGTCACAGAATCGGTGTCTTCGTTTGGGGCGCGGCGACCGTCGCTCGCGGCCGGGCTGGCAGCCGCCTCACAATCGCATCGCGTCCAACGTCGCCTCGAATTCGCGGGGTTCGATCGCGATGTCGCTGCCGCGCACACCCGCTGTGTCGCGAGCCGAGCAGTGCGCCTCCCGCGAGGCCCGCGACGAAATCAGAACGGGCGTCGGCCGGTCTGAAAAATCTATTTCCATCCGGCTGGCGCGACCTTTGAAAAAAAATACTCGCACGAATGCGCCTGCCGCGCGAGCAACGCATGTTCGCGCGCCCGCGCCGAAAGCACCGCGTGCTCGCCGGCCAGCCGACCCAGCGCTGCGCAAAGACTCGTGGGATCCTGATCGCGGCAGGTCACTCCCGCACCCCAACGCCGCATCGCCTCCTCTATTCCCGTGCCAGCCGTGCAGACCATGGGCACCCCGGCGCAAAGTGCATCGGCCGCCACGCTCGATACCCGGCCAACGTAATCGGCCGCGCGGTAGGGCAACACCATGCCATCCAGCGACGCGATGAGATTTGCGTAGTCCTCCGGCGACAAATCAACCCCCACTAATTCGACCAGTCCCGGTTTCGCCCGCGCCAGCGCGATCACGCGTGCGTTCCACTCGGGCGGCGAATCCGGGTCCGGATCCCACTGGACAACGTAGCGAATATCCGTCGCGGCAGAGCGCCGTTCCACCGCTTCCAGAAAAACGCCGAACCCTTTGTCCACCGAAGAACGTCCAACAAAACCGAATCGCAGCGGAGCTCCGGGCGCCCGGACGGGTCGCTGACCCGAAAGGCGGAGGATTTCGATTGGGCGCGGGAACCGCACGGCAACAAATTCCACCGAACCAAGACGTGACAACAATTGTGCATGCAGTTCCGTCTCAGCCACGAGACGGCACCGACCCGATTCCACCACGCGACGAAACAACCGAAAAACGCGCCGGTAAATTCGCGCCGCTCCCCGCAGCCGCAACCGCCCGGCCGCATCCGTTTCCACCAGCCACGGCTGCTGAAGCAGCACGAGCACAAGGCAGCAGCGGCGCGGCACCAGCGCGAGCCAGACCCTCCAGGCGAGAAGATGATAGATGGACGAACTTGCCGCGATCGCGAGCCCCGGCGGTTTAAGCAATGCGCCTCCGCGGGCGAGCGCGGCGAGCAGCCGGATATTTTGCCCGAGCACGCCCGTCATCCGTCCGCCGGCTCCCGGGCGAAAAATCGCGTCCCACCAGGTGCGGGCAAACATCCGTCGCAACTGGATCGGCGCGGGCAGGAGGTCGGCCGGCGCGGCGCGATTTCCCCAGACTTCGACCATCTGGCCCCGTGCGACGAGATGCTCCGCCAGACTGCGCACCAGATTTCCCACATGGCCGCGGTTGTCGCGCAGCATTTCGTCAACGATCAGCACGCGCGGCGCCGTCCGGTTTCGTTTGGCGGGATTCATTTGCCGGTTTGCACCAAGACGTCCGCCACGGGACCATCCGCCGCGAGCGATGCCGTTTCCCGAATTCCGCCCAAGGAAATCCGCGCACGCGAGCGCACTGAAATGTCTGAACTCACTTTCCGTCCTTCGCTCGTCAATGGGAGGTGCATTTGGCCTCCGTTCACTGGGTCCCGACCAGATCGAATCCCAACTGCTGGAAAAATCGCTCCCACGAAAGCGCTTCGCGGGCCACGGCGCGCCGCGCTTGCGCGAGGGCCGCGAGTTCCTCGTAACGCCGTGCGAATTCTTCGATCGCCGCGACGATACTTTCCGGTGTTTCCCCGCAAGTAATCCCGGCGCCGCTCACTGCCAATTGCTCCGCCATCCAGGTGCCCGACGTCGTGATGATCGGCCGGCCGGCGCAAAAAATATCCCGGGCAACATTCGACGCCCGCCCCGCATAATCAGCGCGGGTGTAGGGCAACAAAGCGCCGTGCAGCGATGCCAGCAGCGCCGCATACTGCTCTTCACTCAACATCGATTCGACAATTTCCACCGTCTCGGGCGCCGCCGCCGCCAACGCCAGCAGCCGATGATGTTCGTCTTCAGAAGCGCCCTGCGTCACGTGCCATTGCACCACGAAGCACACGCGGGCCCGGTCGGCCGCGCTGCGGCTCTGCCAAAGCGCGATGACACTCAGAAGCCGGTCGAATCCTTTGTCCCGCGTCGGCCGGCCCAACACCCCGAGCCGAAACCCGTGCCTCTGCGCCGGCGGTGGTGCGTTCAATCCCGCGAGCAGGACATCCGTGCGCGGCACCGACACTTCGGCAAACGGCAGACCGCTGCATTCTGCGAGCATCCGCCGAATGGGCGGTGCATCGGTGGCGAACCGGCAGCGGCCGGAGGCCACGTCGCCTGCAAACGTTCGCAATGCCCAACGATATAGTCGCGCTTGCGGCTTCAGCCGCATCTCGCCGGTCGGCGAATAATCAAACAGCCATGGAGGCTGAATCGCAATGAGCGCGAGCCGCGTGCTGCTTGGAGCCGCCCAAAGCCATAGCCGCCACGCGAACAGGTGAAAAATGTTCACATCGGTCGCGATGACGATATTCCAGCCGCCGCCGCCGCGTCCGGCCCGCCGCAGGCCCGACAGGAACCGGGCATTGTGGACCAACAACAACAAGACTCTGTCGAAGCGCGAACACCGCCAGAAACCCTCGATCCAGCTTTCCGCAAAAATCGCCCGCAACCGAACTCCAGGAGGCGTGAGTTGCAATCCCACCAAGCGGTGAGCCCAAATCTCCACCTCTGCGCCTCGTGCCGCCAACCACGCCGCCATTCCCAACACGAAACCCGCATAATGGCCGCGCTCGTCGCGAAGGCATTCTTCGACGATCAGGATGCGCGGCGGCTTTGGCCGCGGCGCGGGCATCGATTCCGTTGTCATCAGATCGAGGTCACAAACCCATCGCGTCCAGCGTCGCCTCCAGCTTTTCGTGCGCAATCGCGATGTCGTCCTGCCGCGCCATCGGATCGACTCCCGCCGGCGGACGTTCCCCTTCGCCCAGCAGAATCCAGTGCTCCAACCCGAGCTGGCCGGTGAAACACCAATACGACAAATCCACATAGCGCGGCGCCAGCAGCTCGAGCACGCGCGTGCCCGGCTGGCAGTAAACGAGATTCGCCAGACCCGCGCCGTGCGCGCCCACGACCACCGCCGCCTCGCGAAACCGCCGCCGCTGCTCCGCCACGCTCATCGTTTCGCACTCGATCACCTCGAATCCCCGGCGCTCCAGCCGCGCAACGACCGCGTCCTCTTCGACCACGCGTCGAAAAACCGCGGATCGCCGCGAAACATAAAGCCGCCGGTGCGGCCGGGCTTCGGGCCATCGCGCCGCGGCGCGCGATCGAAGAAAATCCACCGTCGCCGAGCTGACCGCCAGGTGTTCCGGTTTCAACGCCGTCACCACCGCGCACTCGCACTCCGCGTGCAAGCCCGCGTCGGCCCGCACCACTTTTCCCCACGGAACGCCCAGTTCCTCGAGCGTCTCGCCCTGAAACGGCTGATCGCTGTGATTGACGACAAACCAGTCGATCTTCTCAGGCGGAAAGCCTGCGCGCCGCAACAAATCGAGCCGCGGCAGAACTTCCATTGTCCAATGCCAGTAGTTCACGTCCGCCTCGGCCACCGAGAGAATCGCCGTCACGCCACCAAGCCGCCGGCAGCGCGGGAGACGCCAGCGCGTGAAAATTTTGTGCCGCCGCACTTCCCAGACATCGCGCGTGAGATCACCGAGCACGCGATCGTCGCGCCCGATCAAGGTGCCCGCATAATCGCCCCAGAATCGCACCCCGTGCAGCACGTTTACCGCCGCGGGAGGAATCCGCTCCGTGAGAGCTCCGGCATACTTCCAAGGTGTTTCCGTTTCGATCGAACGCGGCGGCGCACGCTCGACCGTCTCCGCGGGCAAAACTTCCGTAGCGCGGTCGCGCGGATCGGCGGCGCGCGACGCCAGATAATCCGCCGTGCGTTCGCGCCAGCCTTTCGGCGGACCGAACACCCGCGAGTTCACCGGCAGCCACCGCCACGGGAGCGCACCGAGCATGACGCGATAGCCGACCCAGAGCGGTTTCAGAAAGCGCAGCCGCTCCTTGTTTCGAAGTAGCCATTGTCGCAAGGAACGCATTTATTCGGTCAGCCTCCGCCACCTGCTCGTCGGGTCCGTCGGCGCCAAAATGCGCAGCGTGACCACAGAAAATTTTCCTTGTCGCGGAAGAATTAAAAGCCTGCTCGATTTTCCCGGTTTCTCCGCATGACTTTTTTTTCCGCTCGCTCCACGGCCCGCCGCCCGCTGCGGCTCGGCATTGTGAGCGACGAACATCTCGGCGTCGCGCGCGATCGCAAAGGCGGCTTCGCCTGGGCGACGCAACAAGTCGCGCAGCTGTTTCGCGATCATCCGGAGTTTGGCGTGCGCACCGAAATCCTGCATTGCGCCCGGCTCCATCTCGGCGCCGAACGACCGGCGGAGATCGACGGCGTGCCCGTGCGATGGCGCCAGGACGGCCGGTTCGGCCTCTTCCCGCGCGGCGGTCGCGGAATCGACCTGCTGCTCTCCATCGATTATCAAACCACCTACCGAATCGCTTTCATCCAGTGGCCGCGCACGCCGGTGATTTTCTGGGTGCGCGATCCCTGGGATTCCAACGCTCATGCCGAACTGTGCGGCGTGCGCGTTCCCGGCCAGCCGGACGTCCAGGCCCAGAGCACGATCCCGCCGAATCATCGCTCGATGCACCAGGTATGGCTGCTTTCCCGCCTGCTTTTCCGCAAGCTGATCTTCGGTTCGACGGCCGACTTTCTCCGCGCCCGCGTCCCCAACGCCTACGCGATCCCAATGCCCGAAATTTTTCGCCTCCCGAATCCCCTTGCGATCGATCCGGCCGGAATCGAGAAAACGCCACGCCCCTCGGTGTTGTTCCTCGCGCGACTTTTCCCGGTCAAGCGCCCCTGGCTCTTCGTCGAACTCGCGCGCGCGTTCCCCGACGCGGACTTTTTCGTCGCCGGCCACATCCACGATGAAGGTCCGGGCGGCTGGCAGCCGGGAAGTCTTCCGCCCAACATCCGCCTGCTCGGCCACGTGAGCGGCGAGGCGAAGCGCCGGCTCATCGCATCGTCCTGGGTGCTCGTCAACACCTCCGCCCACGAAGGCCTGCCCGTGAGCGTGCAGGAAGCGCTCGCCTGCGGCGTGCCCCTGCTCAGCACGCTCGACCCGGACGGCACGGCCTCGCGTTTCGGCATATTTGTCGGACACCACCATGGAGATGGGATGGCGGCACTGCCGGCGCTCAGCGCCGGACTCGCGCGGCTGCTTTCCGACCATGCCGAACGCGAGCGTCTGGGCGAGGCCGGCCGGCGCTGGGTGACCGAGACGCACAATCCCGCAGCCTTCCTCGCCGCTTTTCGGTCGCTCGCAGCGCGTGCCGGCCGGCCGTTGCCAAAGCTGCCGCGCGCGCCGCGCTGACTCTTCGTTCCCGAATCGCCGGCCTTTATTCAATCTTTCCAGGCCCACGTCGTCAGATGTTCGGGATGGCCGGTGGCCGCTTGATAGCCGAGCGCGCGAAACATCGGCTCCAGATACGTCGAGGTCGCACGCCCCGCGCGCATGTGATAGCTCGCGATGGCAAACCGCACCCGCTGCTCACGCAGCCAGTCCGCCGCGCCCGCGACGACCTCGACTTCGCCGCCTTCGATATCCATCTTCACAAAATCCGGTGCGCCGAACCGGGCCGCCGCGTCCCGCAGACTGAGCACGGGCACGCGGTCACTGGCCGGCGCCGCGTTTTCGAGCGCCGCCACCCGTGCGCTGCGCGTGCCAGTCGCCGCGAACTCGACTTCGCCCGTCTCGCTCCAGAGCCCGCCCGGCCATATCGTGACGTTGGTCAGGCCGGCTTCGCGGATGTTGCGCTCGAGATATTCGCGGTTGCGCGCGTCCGGCTCGAATGCGATCACCGTTCCTCCCGGCCCCACCCGCCGCGCGGCGACAATGGCGAACTGCCCGCAAAACGCGCCCGCATCAAACACCCGAGCGCCTGGCACCGGCGCGCCGCGCAGCAGGTAGCCCTCCACCGGGTCCTGTAATTCCGCAAGGTGCTGTAGCCAAAATTGGTCGCCCGTCTGTTTGATCGAAAAACGCGCCGGCCCTCTCAAGTCAGCCACCTCGCGGCCGGCGGCGGGAACGAAGATCGCACGGTCGAGGACTTGATCGAGCTTCAGCAGCAAATCGTAAATATCAGCCAACCGAATCCAGATTTCGCGCTGCTCGCGCATCAGGTGGACGCCCCGAGCGGTGAAACGCGCTCGCCAGCCCCGGGCCGCGAGCGGTGGCCGCAGCAGACGCGCCGGCGCAGTCAGACCGGCGCGGAGAACAACGGACGACAGGCGCGGAAGCCGCTCGATCCAAGACCGTGTGTTCATGCCATTTGCCGCCGATGATTCAATGGAGCTGGTTGAGCCGGCCGCCCACCCGTATGACTTCCGCGGCAAACTGCGCCAGCGCCGCCGGCCAGCGGCCGCCGGCCGCCTGACGCGCCCGGCGCAGATGGCCGCGCACGAACGGGACATTCCACCCGCGGACTCCGCGGACGGCGAGCCGCAGCCAGCCACATGCGATCGCGACCGGAGCGCCCTTCGCGAACTCCGGAATCGCGTAAGGCGGACGGTAGCGGCGCAAGCTTTCCGCGAGAACCCGCTGCACACCGTCCCAATCGTTCGCCGGATCGGGAAACCTCGCCCAAAAATCGCGCACCGCCACGATCTGTTCGCGGCTCACTTCCAGTCCGCACCACCGGAGGATTTCGGCGCGCGAGAGTTCCAGGCTTGGCTCCGAATAGCGAAACGGCAGTTTCCAGCTCAGCGAATTCGGATTTGCCGCGCGCCAGACATAAAGCGACTGATCGACGACGACTGGTGGCGCCACGCGCACGAGCCGCAGCCAAGTGTCGTAGTCGGCACTGTAACCCGCCGCCGGATCGTAGCCTCCGGCCGCACGGAGCGCCTCGGTCGCCATCAACACCTGCCCGCCGCCGCCGAGCCGATTGTAGAAGAGCAAAAACCATGGCAGCAGTCCGCGCTGACAACATACCCCGCGTCGCCAGCGCACGATCCGGCCGTCGGCCTGAATGACGTCGTGCGGGCAAGTCACCAGCGCGACACCGGCCGTGCGCTGCGCCGCCGCCCATTGCCGGGCGAGCCGGTCGCGGCGGGAGAGATCATCCGCATCCATCCGCGCCATCCATCGCGCACGCGCGAGGCCGAGACCGCGGTTGAGGGTCCGTGCCAGGCCGAGATTCCGCTCGTTCGGCATCGCCCGGATGCGCGCATCGCGCGCGGCCCAAGCGGCAATCCGCTCGCGCGTGCCATCGGTCGAGCCGTCGTCGATGATGATAAACTCGAAATCGCGCCAGGATTGGCCGAGGATGCTCTCGACCGCGGCATCGACGAATGGTGCTGCGTTCCACGCGGGCATCACAACGGAGATGGCGGGAGTTGGGCTCATCGCACGGCGGCCGGGGTGACCGATCGGTCAGGCGTCAGGTGGTCTCGCATCGATTGTGCGTGCTGGAGATTCGGCGACAACCGCCGGCGGCCGCCGACTCAAGCCCAACGCATGGGCGACCGACATCGCCGCCGCGAGCGGCAGCCCGCGCAGCCAATCGCTGCCCAACCCGAGCACTCGCAGCATGCGCCCCGCAAACGTCGCGTGATCGAGCCACGCCTGCGGCTCCCCCGTCGCCTCACGGAACTGGCGGGCACGCGCCACATAGCTCGAGACCTCGTGGCTGAGCCGCAGCAGCCACCAGTCGAAGCCCCGCTCGTTCCCGCGCTTCCGCAACACGATCCACGGCTTCGCCGCGATCGCGTGGACGAACAGCGGTCGCGCAAACGGCCGGGCCAGCCGCCCCGCCGGCGGATCCATCATCAAGCCGCCGCTGTGCACGACTTCGCGCCCCGCGCGCAGCACCCGCACCGGCATCGCGGCAAAGCCCGCCGAACCCAGCAACGCCCCGAGCGCATCCTGGTCTCCCACGAAATGAAAGGGTCGGTCGAGGGCGTGCCGCTTCTGCGCAGCGCGATAGTCCGCACGCTCCAGCAACCGCGCCCACGCCACCAGCAGCTCGCGGTGCCGGGGCGTCACGCGCACGACACAACTGTTCACCGTGAACCCGAGTTCGCGCCCCCGGGCAAATCCCCACGCCGCCGCGCGATTCGCCGTGCCCTGCTGGGGAAAATGCCGCGGCTCCTGCGCGACGATCAGGGCCTCGTCGCCCCGGGATCTCATCCAGGTCAGAAAATCGCCCGTAACGATCAGATCGCTGTCGAGCCAGATCGCCTCCTGCGCGCCCCGATCGAGCAACGCCAGCAAGCAGTGCGGCTTGGCGTCCCAGCCGCGAACTCCGGCGGCCACGGACGGCGCCACCTCGATGCCCGGCCGTTGCGCCAGCCATCGCCGCAATCCCGCGGACACCACCGGCTCGAACACCACCGCCCGCGCATCGGGATATTGCCGCTGCAGGGAAGCCACGGCGAACCGGAGCCCGATTTCGTGATCGGCCCGGTCCTCGTAAAAACAAAACTGAGTCAACCGGCCTTTTGTATTTTCTTCAGATCCCACGATACATCAGGCGGAGACCGCGAGCGTTTGCCGCCGCAGGTTCCATAGCAATTCCATCGTCGCCGCCGCCACGCCGGGCAGATCGGTCGCGAGCCGCCTCCGACCATAAAAACGCCAAAACCTCCAGCACTGCCGGAGCGCCTCCCTCCGCAGCGCCGAAGCCGGCGCCAGCCCGAGATCGCTGGCGCGGCGGCACACCGCGAGAACATATCGCGTCACTTGGCGCGGAGGCATCTGCGCGACGCGGTTGCCCAAACGACAAGCGAGGCCCGCATGATCCGTATTGGTCAGACCGAGCGCGCGCGCCACCACCACGTCGTAGGTTCGCTCCCTCCGCAGCCGTGCTTCATCGAGGCGCAGGGATACGCTGTCGGCTCGATAGCGATAGCGCACCAACGGCTGGCGCAGATTCATTGTCGGGTGCCGAAAGACGGTTCGCCACCAGAGCTCCACATCCTCGAGCCCGCTGAAATCAGGATCGTAGCGGACCTCGCCCAGCACCCGCCGGTTGAGCAGCACGGTGGGATGCAGAAACGGACAGTCCCACAACATGCGCGCCCGAATCGCCGCCGCCGTCTCCGGGAAACACTCGACGCGGCCGCCCATCCACGCGGCCGAACCGATCACGGCCAACTGCGGATTGGCCGCGCTGGCGGCATTTAGAATCGCAAAGCGATCGAGCGCGTTGACGTCGTCCGCGTCTGCCCGGATGACGAGCGGGCCACTCGCATGGGCGAGGCCGGTGTTAAGCGCGCTGGCCACATGCTGGTTCGTCGCATGCCGCACGATCCGCACCCGGTGATCGCTCCGCGCCCAGTCCGTCAGGATCGCGGCCGAGTCGTCGGTCGAACCGTCATCAACGGCGATCACTTCGAACGCGGCCAAGGTCTGCGCAGAAATCGACGCGATCGCCTCCGGCAGAAAGCGAGCCGCATTGTAAACCGGGAGGACGACGGACAATTCGGTCATGCGGGCTGCCTCCGAAAAGTTTGCCCTCTCGCGGCACGATCGCCAGCAACACGACGCTCCACCGCATGAGTCCCACTCCGACGATCGCCTTCGTCACGCTCGCGACGAGTCGCTACCTCGAATTCGTCGCGCCGTTGCTCGCTTCGTGCCGGCAACATTTCCTGACCGACTGCGCCGTCACACCGATCGTCCTGACGGACCGGACCGACGCCGTGAGCGTGGAAAGTCATCGAATCGAACATCTGCCCTGGCCCGGGGTCACGCTGCGGAAATTCGGCGCACTTGAGCGGATTCACGCCCGGCTCTCCCAGTTCGACTACGTTTACCTGTGCGATGTTGATATGCGCTTCGACGCGCCCGTGGGCCGTGAAGTGCTGGGTGACCTCGTCGCCGTGCAACATCCCGGTTTTTTCGATCGGAGTGTCTCGGAGTTTAGTTACGAGCGCCGCACGGCATCGCGCGCGTGCATCCCGCAAGGCCGGGGACGCCGCTACTACTGCGCCGCGTTTTTGGGCGGACGCTCCACCGGTTTCCTCGACGCCTGCGCGGAGATTCAGACGGGCGTCGACGCCGATTCGGCCCGCGGCATCGTCGCCGTGTGGCATGACGAGAGCCATTGGAACCATTATCTGGTCGATCATCCGCCGACGGTCGATCTGCCGCCCAGTTATTGTTATCCCGAAGGCTGGACGCTCCCTTTCCCTCCGCGTTTGGTCGCGCTCGAAAAGGATCATGTGACGATGCGGTATGGCTGGCTCCGCGGGCTCGCGGCCAAGGCTGGTCGCAAACTGCGGCACCACGTCCGAATCGTTTTGCGGCGGCTGGCGGCGACCATCCGTCGAAATTGATCCGCGCTTTCTTCCGGCAAGACAGATCATCGGCACCGCGATCATTCAAACACGCTTGTCACCGTGCGCCATTCCGGCGGCAGGATGCCGCACCGGCCCGTAAGCGGGCGCTGCCAGGGTTCGGGCGCGATGCAGCCGCGGCTCGTCGTGCTCAAGGCCGCGCCCCACCAGTGAAACGTGCTGTTCGCAATCACATGAAACGCTCCGCGGCTCATCAGCGCCAGGGTCTGCCAGTCGTCGAAGTCGCCCCGCACAACCCGCACCGGCTGCGAAAACCGCGCCTCGAGATATCGGCGCAACACCTCTTCCGCCCACTCGGATTCGTCCGAAAACAGGTGGATCGGCAGGCCCCGCGGCGCTTCGCGCAGCGCGGCCGTGTAATACTCCGGCGCGAGGGCGCCGATTTTCCAGCGGTGCGTTCCATCGCTCGTGAAATCCCCGCGCCGCGCGCCCACGACGATTCCGGGTTGAGCCATGATTTCGGAGTCCACGCGGATGCCCGCAAGGACCGCGCGGAGATTCCCGATGCCGGCAGCCGCGTAGTGCGCGTGTTGCCAGAAGCCGGCGAACAGCGCCGACCGACTCGGAGCGGCGCCCACCTCGACGAAGGCGAACTTTTCGCGCTCGAACCGCAGTCGCATCCCGAAAGCGCGCCAGAGCGCTCCGCGCAGCAGCCGGTTTGAGGGCAACACGATCGTGCGCGGCTGGAGCGGATGGAGCCGATACGTCCGTCCAACCTGATCGGCACCCGGCAGCAGCCGGCGGATTTCGTAAACGGTTTCGAAACCTCGCGATTCAAGGTAGCGCCCGAACGCATATTGAAACAGCTGGTTCCCCAGCCCGCCCGACACGTCGACGATCGCGACCCGACGCCCGCGCATCGTCGCCCGGGCCAGCGCGCGCGCGAGGCGTGGCACGGCGAGCCAGCCGGCCGCCGATCCGTCCAAGTTCGGCCACAGGCTGCTCATCGGCTCGGATTCGCTGACACGGTGATCGCGCAATAGAGCGCAACATAGTCATCGATCATGCGCTCTGTGGAAAACCGTCGGACATTGGCCAGACCCTTCGCCACGACCTCGGCGCGAAAGGCTGCCGCGCCCAGTTGGAGCAGCGCACCGGCCATCGCCGCTTCCGCCTCGACCGGGAACACCAGCGCGCCTTCGCCCGCGATCTCCGGCAGCGATGTGCGATCGCTGCACACGACGGGACAGCCGCACGCCTGCGCCTCGATCACCGGCCAGCCGAAGCCTTCGCACTTCGACGGATAAATCAGCGCCTCGGCCAAATTGTAAATGGCCTCGAGCTGCGGGTTGTCCGGGCGCGGCACGGCGAAGACGCGATGCGCCAGTCCCGCGGCCACTGCTTGCGCGCGCAACTCCGCGGTGAGTTCCGCGCCGCAAAACACCAGATTCCCCGGCCACCGCGCACTCGCGCTCGCGAACACCCGCAGCACACCCGCCTTGTTTTTTCGCGCTAGGTTCGAACCCACGTGCAACCAAAATGGCTGGTTCCACGGAATGCCCGGGAGTGCCGCGAGCCGCGCCTGCGCCTCCGCCGCCTCGATCCGCCGATACGGATGATTCAGCCCGAGCAGAATCACGCGCCGCATCTGCCCGGCCTGTTGCGGGGCCAGTCGCGTCAAATCCTGGAACGTGCTCGTCGAGTCGCATGCGATGCCGTCCGCGCGACCCAGCCCCGCGAGGATGGCGCGCTGCAATCGCCGGCCCAGCGCCGACGCCGGGCAATCCGTGTCCTCCCCCAGCGCGCCGCGCACCGCCAGCAAATCGTGGCACGTCACCAGCCATCGTGCATGCGCGCGCCGCGGCACATAGATCGCGTTCGAATGATCGACCACGTGCACCACCGCGGCCTCCGCCGCGCGCCGCCGCAATTCGCGCGGGAACAAAATATATTTATCCACATAACCCAGCCATTTCGCGACCGAGCCGCCGCGCCGCGCCGCCAATTTTCCCCACGCCGGTCTCGGTCGCACGACCTCGATCTCCCATTCGAGTTGGGGGAGCTTCTCCGCGAGCACCTCGCCGAAACGCTGCATGCTCTGCTGCGCGTCCGGCTCATAGTTGCCGACGAGTAGGACTTTCATCGCGTTGCGCGTCGTCGGCCGATCAGCCTTCGGGTGCCGTGTCTGTCTCCTCCGACCAATCGTCCGCCGCCGGGCGGTTCAGCGCCGCAAGCGTCAGGCCCGCGCCCAGCACCGCGAACCCAAGCTGCGTCGCCTGGCCCCACTGGCCGGTGAGCACATTCAGGAATGTCGCGCCAGCCAGCATCCACGGCAGCACGTCGCCCTCCTCGCGCGCGGCGCGCCAGCCGCGGGCGACCAGCGTAATCGCCAGCCAGGCCCGCCAGGCGATAAAGGCGAAGCCGAGCACGGGACCGAGCTCCAGGATGTTGCGCATCAGCTCCGACTCGCTGAGCACGAACATGAATTTTCCCGTCATCAGCCGCGACCCCGCCACCGTGCCCATCCCGACGCCATGGCCCAGCAGCGGCGTGTCGCTTGCGATCATGAATGGCTGCGTGAACGTCCCGATCAGGCGCGCGACGGAATTGTTGTAGAAACCGGCGTTGCCGGCCGAGGAGGCCTCGTCCCACCGCGTCAGAAATGCCTGCACATAGACCGTGTCCGCCGCAAACGCGAGAAAGCTCCCCGCAACGACCACTGGCCCGATGAAGCGCGGCACCGTTCGCGGATTGCGCAACGTGACCACTCCGGCGAACGCGATCACGATCAGCACGCCCAGCAGCAGCGAGCGACTGATCGAGACTGGCACCACCGCGATCACGGCGCACGTGCCCAGCCAGAGCCAGAGCCGGGGATAACTTCTGGCCTCGCTCCAGCCATGGCAAACGTAGGCGGCCACGATGCTGAAATACGACACCGGACCCGTGATGAAGCTGAACGGGCCCGGCGGACGGATCTTTCCCATCGCCCCGCGAAGCTGGCCGCCCGAAAAGCCGCCCGCGCCCACGTTGATCGGGTCACCGGGGTCGGCGTCGAATTGCCGGACCATCAGGATGACGATCGGGATTGAGGCGATCATGAACCAGCGGCCCATTCGCGTCACGTCGTTGCGGTCCATCACCGCCGCGATCACGAACACGAGCGGCAAATGCAGAAAATCCGTGCGCAGCCCGAACAGCAAAACCAGCGGCGGCGTGTCGGTGGTCAGGGTAAACAACACCGACAGCAGCATCATCACGCCCAATACGATCACCGCCGGCCGGATCGGAAACACCCCCGCACGCAGCGCCAGCACGTAGGCCAGGATGGCGACCGGATCGCGAATCACGAACAGCAGGTCGCTCTGGCTCGGCCACACCCACTTGCGCAACACACCCTCACAAAGCAGCAGCCAGAAATAAATCCAGATCACCACCCGGACGGGCGCGGCGGGGTCGGCTGAAGGACGTTGAATCAAGCGGGGATAAAGGGTGAAAAGTGTCCCGGCGAAACCCGCCGGCCGGTCGAGGTCATGGATTGCTCCCGAGCCCCGCAAGAATCTTCGCGCCGTAATCGGCCCAACCCAGCCGCGCCGCCGCCGTCTGCGCCGCCCGCCCCATCTCCGGCACCGCGTCGCGGTGGTCGGCGAACCAACCGATCTTTTCCGCCAGCGCCTGCGAATCGCGGACCGGCACGACGAATCCGCTCACACCGTCGCTCACCACATCGTCCGCGCCCGTGTGTCGCGTCACGATCGCCGGCAGGCCCTGGCTCATCGCTTCCTGCACCACCAGCGCCCGTCCCTCGACGATCGACGGCAGGCAAAACACATCGCACGTCCGCATGAACTCCAGCACTTCCCCATGCGGCCGCGCCCGCTCGAACGTGAACTCCCCGCCCACCCGCCGGTAGAATTCGAACTCCGCCACCGGCGAACCGAGCACCACCAATTCAACATCGCGGCGCCGCAACCGCCGCATCGCTGCAAACAAATCCGCCAGCCCCTTCCGCTGGCTCCACGAACCCGCGAACAACACCCGCA
>Ga0265313_10001230_pt1 | contig 24402 bp, 20 predicted proteins | sample 4123metaG_FD_203122 | JGI IMG/M metagenome (GOLD analysis project Ga0265313, IMG submission 203122) | Rhizosphere microbial communities from Carex aquatilis grown in University of Washington, Seatle, WA, United States - 4-1-23 metaG | ecosystem: Host-associated > Plants > Roots > Rhizosphere >...
CGTGAGCTGACCGGAATAGCCGACGATGACAGTAGCCATCGCCTTCTCGCCCGGGTTTTGGGAGTACTTCTCAGTCAAGGTCGCAGCTGCCCGCGAGATGACTACCGCCAGGTCGCGGTGAAGCTTGAGGATGTTGCCGCAGTGCAGGGCGGTAGTGATGCCCTTTGTGGCGCAGGCAGTGATCAAACGGGCATAGGCTTCCCGATGCGATGAGACCGCTTCGGGATGACCGGCAGTCAGACTGTCGGCTTGCTTCAACCAGTTGAGACACTCGGCGAAATCGCCGGCTTGGAACGCCTGCGAAAACTTGCTCATGGCAAGCACGTACATCTGGGGTGCCGGTTCCTTGCGGATCTCGGCGGCGGAACCATCGGCTCCGTTTACCTCAGGGGTTTCGCTCATAGTCGTATTCCTCTGTGGTTCGTTGAACACTAAGCAATCCCTTCATGACGACCTTTATCGCTCATTTCACTGTGGAAACGAGGGTGGAGGTATTTCAGTAGGGGACTACTTTTTGAGGTGGATAAAGAAAATTGAGCTGAAGAAAAATATGCAAGAAACTCACAGACGCTAACAGAGAAGATAAGCTCGTTTAAAGCTCATGAAACGAAAATTAGCCGAAATACTGACCGGTTCTAATTCTTGACAACTTTATAGCGCAAGCTAGCGCACCAATTGTGGTGGCACTTTCAGGGTTTGAAAAATGAGCGCGCTTCAATCTTGTCAGAGTTGCGCTAGCCCGCCTTGATTACATATTGCCAATAAAAGAAGCCGTCGGGCCATGCTGAAGTGCTTTTCAGAAACAACTGTTGTGATTTCAAGATCCTAACTAGTAGCCTGAATTGTTCATTTCTTTTACCCAACTTTCTGGAGAGCATTCCGACCTAAGACGTCCAACCTGTCAGCTCTTCCTAAAACCACATCTACCTGCCGTGTCGGAATAACACTCCGGCATGAGTATCGACTCGCACCCCACGCAAGACCCGCACTGAGAGCCAATTTGAGAGATGCACGTGCACGAAAGTGATGTGTGCCTGCTCGTCTTTGTCTGGCGCGAATCTTGCTCAACCCGCGTGAAACCGGAAATTGAAGTCTTCTCATACGACTTCGTTCGGATCGCTCGCGGAACTAATTGATGGGAGTTATCTATGCTGAATGCACTACCTGGGTGGCTCAGAAAAGCTTTACCCACACTCATCTTGCTGGCACTGGTCACCATGGCTTCCTTCACGGACTGGATGCCTGCCGGCTTGAATAAGAGCATCCTCGACACTCTCAAGGGTTACGGCACAAGGCTTCTGCCGATGGTCGGCGACTTACTCGTTTGCGCGCTCTTTCTGAGCATCGCGCATCTGGTGTATTCGCCGCTTTCCAACGGTGTTTGCAAGGCTCTAGCCCGTTCCGGTGCCAGCAATCGCGGCAAACTTTTGGTCCAACGTTCCCTGCAGCTCGTCTACTGGGGACTGGCCATCTTCATTGCCGCGTCCATGCTCGCTCCCGACCTTCTGGGCAAGCTCTTCCTCGGAGTCAGCTTGTTCGGTGCCGCCATCGCTCTTGCCTTGCAAGGCATGATGAAAGAGGTGATTAGCGGCGCCCTCCTCCAGTTGATGCCCAAATTCGAAGTAGGCAACTACATCGAAGTGGTGGGCATCTCGGATGCCAGAGGCAAAGTTGTCGATATCGAATACCTGTCCACGAAGGTCGATTCGCCTTCCGGACCGGTGATCATCCCCAATTCGAAGATCTGGGAAAACCCGGTCAAGCTGGTGCCTCCGCCCCCGCCGCCCGCGCCTCCCAAGTCGCTTCTGATTCTGCCCGGGGATCCAGGGTTCAACGGCTGATCGTTCAGATCTGTCCAGATCTGTTCAGATCCGTTGCCCAGTTCATAACGGTTTCAGTTCCAAAATCACTCGAGAAGCGCCTTCCTGCAATGTTGCAGCAGGCGCTCTCGGGGCTGAAAAAAGCGAGGTTCAAATCATGAAGTTCAACACCACCAAGCGCGCTTTCGCTCAAGTCGAAACCGCAGCGCTCCTGATCGCTACTTTCGAAGGGGAGCCGGAGTCCGGCCTCTCGCATCTCGTCAACACCACCGGCGGTGGCGCCCTGGCGGCGCAGGCCACTCTGGCCGATTTCACCGGCAAAGTCGGGCAGGCGCTTTTGCACTTCCCGGCCGGCTCGGTTTCCGCCCACCGCGTCATTCTCTTCGGTCTGGGCAAGCGTGAGACACTCACGCCCGCCCAGCTGCGTAAGGCGATGACCACGGCTTTCAAGCTTGCTCGTGAGCAGAAGGTCAACGAAGTTACCATCGCCGACCTGTCGTTTGCCGGCACCAAGGTGAGCGCCGCTCAGTATGCCGAAATGGCGGCTACGGTTTCGGGGTTGGTCGACTACGAGGTCAACCACAACAAGACCGGGCTCTTCGGCTACAAGGCGCGCCCGCAACTGGAAGAGCTGCGTCTGCTCTCGACGGGCAATGTCGGCTCCAAGGTGCGCAAGGCGCTTTCCCGCGGCCGCGTCATCGCTCAGGCGGTCAATCTGGCCCGCGACCTCTCCAACCTGCCGGCCGGCGAGTTGACTCCGACGGCTTTCGTCGCCGAGGCTCAACGCGTCGCCGACGAGTCGGGTGGTCTGATCACCATCAAGGTGCTCAACCAGGACGACATGCACGTGCTCGGCGCCAACGGCATTCTCAACGTCGGCAAGGGCTCCGATGAGCCCTGCTACTTGATCGAGCTCACCTACACGCCGCCTTCCGGCGCCACCAAGGACGTGCTCGGTTATGTCGGCAAGACCGTCTGCTTCGACTCGGGCGGCTACGACCTGAAGCCGGCCGACGGCATGCGCCACATGAAGCGCGACATGTCCGGCGGCGGCTCGGTCCTGGCTGTCATCGAAGCGATTGCCAACCTGCAATTGCCGATCTCGGTCAAAGCCTACATGGCGCCTGTGGAAAACCTGGTCAACGGCAAAGCCTTCAAGCCCGGTGACCGCATCCGCATGCTCTCCGGACTGACGGTCGAGGTGGACAACACCGACGCCGAAGGTCGCCTGACGCTCGGTGACATGATCACCTATGCGCGGCAAAACGGTGTCACTCACATCGTCGACGTCGCCACCCTGACCGGCGCCATTCGCCAGGTCAACGCCGACGTTGCCGCCGGTCTTTTCACCAACAACGAAGCTTTCGGCCGCAAGCTGAAGGCAGCCGGTGAGCGGGCTGGTGAGCAGTACGAAATCCTTACCATGTGGCCGGAACTGCGCGAGTTCAACAAGGCGGAAATGTCCGACCTCAAGAACACGGGCGGTCCTGGCGGCGCCGGTGCCACGACCGCGGCCTGGTTCGTTCGCGAGTTCGCGGGCGAAGAGACGCCGTGGATCCACCTGGACATCGCCTCGGTCGCTTTCCGCGACCGTGAGGTCGGTGTCGATCCCAAGGGTTCGACCGGCTTCTCTGTGCGCACCCTGGTGGAACTGGCCAGCGAGTTCGCCAAGAACAGCGCCAAGAAGTAAAGGCTGGCAGCGAGGCTGTCAGTCTCGGTCGGCTGTGGAGCCGGGAATGTCTACGGGCATCTCCCGGCTTCATATGCTTCTGCCTCGCCGAGGCTTAAGGTGGGGCTGGTTCTTCCTTTGAGCGCAATCTGCTAGAGTATTCGGTTATGAATACCCGATTGAAAAAACTCCAGCAGGCGCTTGTAAAGCACAAAGTTGACGCGCTACTTGTCAGAGTCAGCGAAGGTGATAATCAAAACGTGCTCTACCTGAGCGGGTTCGGCGGCACAACCGCTGTGCTCGTAATCAGCAAAAAGCAGGCTTTCATCGTCACCGACGCGCGTTACTATACGCGCGCCCAACAGGAGGCCAAGGACTACAAGCTGGTCAAAGTGATTCGCGGCAAGAAAATCACCGATCACATCAATGAAGCTCTGGCCCTGGCCAAGCTCACCAAAACAAGCCGCATCGGCTTTGAGGCGGCGCATGTGCCGGTGGCCATTGCCGATATCTGGAAACGCGAACTGAAGGGCAAAATGGTGCCCACCTATCACGCCGTCGAACGCTTCAGGCAATACAAAGACGCTCAAGAAATTGAGCTTCTGCGCAAAGCCTGCCGCATCACCAGCCGCGTTTACAACGAAGTGGCCGAGATCATTCAAGCCGGCATGACCGAAAATCAAGTGGCTTTCGAGCTGGACATGCGGCTGAGACGCTACGGCGCCGTCAGCAACAGTTTCACCTCCATTGTCGCTGCCGGACCCAATTCGGCAATTCCGCATCATGCCACAGGCGATCGCAAGTTGCGGGCCGGCGAGCCTGTAATCATGGATTTCGGCGGTTTGTTTCCGGGCGGCTACTGTTCGGACATAACGCGCACTGCGTTTGTGCCGGGCAAAGCACCCACAAAGCGCATCCAGGAAATCTACGAAATAGTTCTCAAAGCCAATCAGGCAGCGCGCCGCGCCTTAAAGCCCGGCATCACCTACAAAGAATTCGACAAAATTGCCCGCGACTACATCCAAGAAAGTGGTTATGGGCAGTACTTCACGCATGGTCTCGGGCACAGCCTCGGGCTGGTCGCTCATGACCCATACGACTACGAACACGACGCTTTCGATGTCGGCACTGTCGTCACTGACGAGCCAGGCATCTATATCGACGGGTTCGGAGGAGTGCGCATCGAAGACGACCTGGTGGTGACGGAAAAGGGCAACGAACGCCTGACCAACGCGCCGTACTGGAAGTTCTAGGGGCAATGCCGTGAGCGCACGCGCTCAGTGCGGCATAGTCTTAAGAGTAGAATAAGAACAGCCAACACGGTTATGACGATGCCTGAAGATGCCAGCCTCTCACTTCTTACTCCGGTCCCGGAAGAGAAGCTGCAGATGTGGCTGAAAGAGTTCTACGGTAAAAAGGTGGAGATTGAGGAGCGCGAGCTTCTCCGTCACCGCGATTTGAGCTATGTAGAACGCCTCAAAATAAGAGATGCGCTGCCCCCGTCCTTGATTTACAAGCAGGTGCTCCCACCCTGGGACATCGAGCAGGACTTGCACGAGCGCATTCTCATTCCCTCCATCACCAATTCTGCGCAGCTCTACATGAGCGCCCATTACGGTGAAGTGACGGCGATGTTTCTCGAAGACCTGGGCAACGTGCAGGTGAAGGATATCGCTACAAAGGAGATTGCTCTTCGCCTGGGTGAAGACCTGGCGAAAATGCACCGCTCCTACTGCTACCGCACCGACGAACTGGTGCAGATGGGTGTGCTCAGCACGCTTCTTCCCATCGACTATGTAGAGTTCAGCGTGAAACTGACGCGCAAGCTTTCCGGATGGAAGCTGGCCAGCCGTTCTCAAGCCAAAAGCCTGAAGACGCTTGCCGCCACCATTGCACCAAAGCTTGCCGGCGAGCCCTTCTCGCTGGTTCACGGCGATCTCTACGCAGAGAACATCATCAAGCGCGGGCAGCGCTTGTTCATCATCGATTGGTCCTGGTTCACCATGCTTGGTGTGCCCTTAATGGACCTGGCAACAGTGACGATGAATCACCACAAAAATGGTGCGCTCGCCCGGTATGGCGAGGACATCATCGATGCCTACTGTTATGAAGCCGGTCGTGATGCCGTGGATGTAAGAAGAGTTTTGCCGCATGCCGAAACGCTCAGCCGCCTCCTGTTTCTAAACTGGCTGGTGGAAAGGCGTTCGCGCGGCATCATGGGGACAACGGTTGGTCCGGTGGACAAACTGATTGGCTCCATTGTCGACGAGCTTATCGAGCGGCTCGCGGCAATTCCTGCCTGAAATCTCGTAGGTGGGCGATGCCATGCATCGGCCCGCTTGATTCTCTGAAACTCCCGAATGGCATTCGCCATGCGGGATTTCGTTCTAATTGTCAAACTGAAACGGGCGCACCGCAAAGCGCCCAATAAGGAGTTCACATATGAGCGGACATGATGGAGGTGGCCACGGACATGGCCACGACGCCGCCATGGGCGGCCACATGGGTCATCACGACGCATATGGAAATGCAGATCACGGCGGCGGTGGACACAGCACTTTTGAGGCGCTGAGCATCGGCTTTAGCCATGCCGAAGGCAGCCGTGGGCACTTCAGCAACTTTGGCACGCTGGCCCACGGGCACCACTGCAGCAGCGTCCCGGGTGGTTCGGCGCATGTGTCGCACAGTCACGTCGGCGGCCAGCAAAAGCCGCACGAAGACCGTTGCGATGTGGCGCCGATCCCCCCCAACTTCCATGGTGAAAGGCGGATGTTTGTGGCGCACGTCGTGGCTCACGGCGACGTCAACATCGTCGATCACCTGAAGCGAATCTGCAAAGACCATGATGTAATCAGACTCGATACTTTCCGTCCTTCCATGAACGGCGAGGATCGCACCGAGTATAAATTGGCTGACGACGAGCCCTGGCTGCCGCCCTACGATTTGAAGAACCAGCCTCCGGCCGGTTACTATCCGAATGCGACCGGCTCCACTCGTTTCGTCAAGCAAATCTGGCAAGTCGGCCGTCGTCCCACGATCTGGGACAAGGGCGTCGCTAAATCGTTGCGCCTGATGCGCAAGCATCAATGGGTCAGCGATCCGCAGTACGATCCCGATGCGAAGACCTTCTTCGAGGTCGGCATCGTGACGTGGAATTACCGCGAAACCGGTGACCACGACACGCTGATCACGTTCAGAATCGCATCGCAGCTGGTCTGGCAGCGCCACTTCGGCATGTACGGATACAAGAAAATTCCCTTCCAGAAGCACCAGGAAGCGGCCGCCGGCATCGTTCAGGAACTCCTGAATGTCCTCATGGCTGCCGTGCCAACCGAAGTGCAGAAACGCAATCGGGAGTTTTTCTCCGTCACCCTGCCGGGCATCGAAGCTGAGAAGAACAAGCCTCAGCCCGAGCCGCAACCGGAGCCACAGCCTGAACCGCCCGCGGACAAATGCCCGCCGGTGCCTCAAGGTGAAGTGCCCGGTTCGGGAGCGGATCTCGGCAAAGTGATCGTGGCTGGCACCGAAGCAGACACCGGCAAACCGGCGCTGCAAAAGGTGGACATCGTCGTGACGATTCCCGCGAAAAAGTAGAAAGACTGGCTGCTGGACGGATTGGATGGAGGGGTGCTCGGACTGCGCTAAAACGCGTTTGTAGTGCCCCTCCATCGATCTTTCTGGCGGACGATTTTTCCTGCTTTCTCAGGCTCTGAATATGTTCTGGTGCGGTTAAACTACACTGCACCAGGACATATTTTTTTGTTCGAGGTTGTCAAGAGACGTGCCAATAAGGCTGGAAAATTCAAGAGATCCGGCCGGCCAACATACGCAAGGAGCTCGCCTGTCCGTGTTTAGCCTCGAAGGCTTTCTGAAAGAACAAGTAGAAGACGACAATGCCAACTTTTCTCTCCTTGACTTCAAAGGGCTGGAGCAGACCGACTCGCTTGCCGAACGCAGCGATCTGGAATGGCTTTCCACAAACGGACTGGGCTCGTACGCCAGCCAGACAATCGCCCAGGCCAATACTCGGCGTTATCACGGATTGTTTGTCGCCGCCCTTACCCCGCCTGTAAAGCGCACTGTTTTGCTGGCCCGACTTGATGAAGTGGTGGAAGCGGCCGACGGGCAAATGATTGAACTGGCCACTTGCTACTGGCAGGGCGGTGCAGTCGCTCCACACGGCTATGAACGCCTGAGAGCATTTGCCAATCTGCCTTGTGCCACCTGGCAGTACGAGCTGCCCGGCGGTGTGCTTGTCAAACAAGTGCTGATGATTTATGGCGAACAGCGCGTCGCCATTGGTTATACTTGGGTGCCGGCTGAAGACGGACCGTCTGAGCTGCCGGTTAAAATCGCGGTTTTGGCCAATTTTCGAGATTTTCACGGCGAAACGCACGGTGATTCTCACTGGCAATTTATACAAAAACCGCATGCCGGTGAAGTTTCCCTCCAGTCCTCAGCGGACGCCTGCCAGTGGCACCTCAGCTATTCGAGCGGGAGCTACTCAGTAGACTCGGATTGGTACTGGGGTTATAGCTGGTCGGGAGAATGGGAGCGCGGGCTAGCCGACAGCGAAGATCTATATCGCACCGGCTTTCTGCAAACCACTCTCAAAGCCGGCTCAGCCTACACAATCACAGCCGGTCTTCAGCCTAAAGAGAAAGATTACGACGTAAATGTTGCCGTTCGCGATCAGTGGGCTCGCCTTCAGGAGATAATTGCCACAGCCGGTGTGGATGGGCAAATCGCTGCTCAGCTCTTGATTGCCGGAGATCAATTCGTGGTCGAGCGCGACTCTACAAGTGGTGCATCGGTGTTGGCCGGTTATCACTGGTTTTCAGATTGGGGCAGGGACACGATGATCAGCCTGCCTGGCTTGCTGATTGAAACCGGACGCCATCACATCGCTCGCAGCGTTCTTTCCACCTTCGGCAAACATCTAAGCGAGGGCATGCTGCCCAATTATTTCCCCGATTCCGGGCAAAGCCCCGCGTACAACAGCATGGACTCCACGCTCTGGTGGGCTGTGGCGCTCGATGAATATTACCGAAATACGGGCGACATTCCATTTCTTCTCGAGCAAGTTCCTCTTCTCGACAAAGCCGTCATTGCCCATCTGCAGGGCACCAGACATGGTATCAAGGTAGATCCGTTGGATGGGCTGCTGTCAGGTGGGCAGCCGCATGTGCAACTGACCTGGATGGATGCCAAATGCGGCGATCTGGTTGTGACGCCCCGGCATGGCAAGGCGGTGGAGATCAATGCGCTCTGGTTCAATTTCTTAAAGACTCTGGAATTGCTGCATACTACGCTAGCTTCGGCTGTGCTTGGCTCTGAAGGAGTTGAATATGACATGCATGTGGGTCTGTCCATCCGCTACGCCGATATGGCAGAAAAAGCGCGAGTTGGTTTTCAGTCTTTTTGGAACGAAGGGGCCGGCTGCCTTTTCGATGTCATAGGCGAGGACGGTTTTGTCGATCCCAGCATCAGACCTAACCAGATTTTTGCAGTCAGTCTGCCTTTCAAAGTAATCAGCCCAGAACAGGCGGCTCGCGTCCTGGCAGTAGTGGAGCAGGATCTGCTCACCGATTTCGGGCTGCGCACCCTGGCACCCAGGGATCCTGCTTATCAGGGAATCTATGGTGAAACTTTGGAGGCTGCCGATCAATATCATCGCGATTTGACCTACCATCAAGGTACTGCCTGGCCGTTCTTGCTTGGTCACTGGGTAGATGCTCGCGTGGCTGTCCATGGGCAGCAGCAAAGCAGTTTCGAATTGATCGCTGAGCGCTTGCTGCCCTTGATTCAGCATATGAATGAGGAAGCCTGCATCGGATCTATTTCTGAGATCTTTGACGGTGACGAGCCGCATCGCCCCGTGGGTTGCGTGGCTCAAGCCTGGTCGGTAGCGGAAATGACCAGAGTGGTTTTGAAGTATCCGCAATTGAGAGAAATATTGGATAAGACTGTGTCACCGCCTGCGGTGGCGATATAAACTGCAATCGGAAAGGAAATTGGACCAACTACATATGAATAAAGAACAAAAGAAATTGGCGATACAACTGAGTTCCCTACTGGGTCTTCTGGCAGTATCTTCGTTGGTCCACCCCGCTTACGGCGACAACAAGGCTGCGGCAAAACCGGCTCCTCCCGTTCAAGCGCCGGCCAAAGAGGCATCCGTGCAACCGGCAGCTAAAGCAGCCCCTCAAGCTCGAGTGCTGACACCACAGCAAAAGGCGCTCGTCTCCTCGGTGCAGAATTTACGTGCTGCCGTGAAGCTCTCTCAAACCCGTAAGTGGCCGCAGGCTTATGCTGCCTTCAGCAATGTGATCAAAGCAAATCCGGAGTTGGGAATTGCCTATGCAGACCGGGCGCTTACTTTGATCGCCATGAAGCGATACAAGGAAGCGGTCGCTGACTGCAGTAAGGCGATTTCACTGCACAAGGATACTGCCGATGTCTATAACCGGCGTGCTGTTGCTTACATGCAGATGAAAAGCTATGATCTTGCTCTTGCTGATTTCACTAAGGTGATCAACATGCAACCGGCATCAGCGGCTGCTTATCGCGATCGAGCCATTTGTTATGCCAGAAAAGGCGACAAGAAAAACGCCAATCGTGACATAGCGATGATGAAAAAGGCTGTGAGTGGAAAGTTGGCTGATACCAATCAGCAACAGAAGACTTCATTTCTTGCTGCAGGCGGTTCCAAGATTGTGGATTTGAGTAGTCTGCCTGTTGAAAAATTTGCTGAGGTGATCGAGAAAGATCCTCAGCACAAGCCTATCTATATGCTCCATCGCGCCACTGTCTACATGTTCCAGGGCCAGCCGCAAAAGGCACTCGCTGACGTAGATGAAGTTCTCAAACTGACAGACGATCAATTGAAAAAAGGGGCCTGTCCGCCAAGAAACAAAATCTTGCAATTGAGAATTACAGCGCTCCACAAAGTCGGCCGCAATGCCGATGCTATCGTTGACTGCAACACCGTCTTGAGACAATTTCCCGGCGACGAGCAGACCCTATTGGCGCGCGCTATGTCGGAATTGGAAGTGGGCAAGTACAAAGAAGCTATAGCTGACGCCGACAAAATCAAGGTGAATGAGAAACTTTTGGCGGCAGCCAAAATCATTCGTGCTAAGGGTGCCCAGAAAATGAAAGGCAAAGGCGCAAAATAAGACATTTCGGAGCGATGAATTTTTTGCCGAATTTGAACGCTGGCAGGACCGCAGGCCTTAAGAAAGGAGCGCTTAAGCGGAGCGGAATTGATGTCAAGCACTGGGCGCGTCTAGCGCAAGCTGTGCGCACCTGACATCGAGCCGATCTGCTTTGCATTGCTATACAGAGAAAAAATGTGACGAAAGGTCTCGAGTGGCTTGGCGCAAGGATTGGCGCTTGCCTGTTCTTTTTAGTTATGTGACGACTTTTGAGCTTTTTGCCGGCAAAGATGGGCAAATGCTAGGTTTCAGCATCAGTTCTTAATTTCAGCCCAAACCAATCCGACCCCCCAAATTCCAATAACCGACTCGATGGCGAGCCTTTCTACCTCATAAGCATGTGAGAGGTGGCGGCCCGTCTCTTTCGATTTGGGGGTTCCTAAACCTGAACACAGGACAAACCATGACAGTTTCTAAACCAGAGCCACAGGCACTCACCAGTCACGCCCGATTGAATGAGTGGATTTCGTCGATTGCTGATCTCTGCAAACCCTCAAGCATTCATCTGTGCGACGGGTCTGAGCAGGAATTCGATCAGCTCACCGCCGAGATGGTGGCTTCAGGCACGCTTACCCGACTCAACTCCGAATTGCGCCCCAACAGTTTTCTGGCTCGCTCGGATGTTTCGGATGTGGCGCGCGTGGAGGAGCGAACCTTCATCTGTTCTTCCTCTGAAGAAGATGCCGGGCCCACCAACAATTGGCTGGATCCCGGTCAGGCAAAAGAAACACTGACTGCTCTCTACGACGGCTGCATGCGCGGTCGTGTCATGTACGTCATTCCTTTCAGCATGGGGCCTCTGGGCTCCGACATCGCTCACATCGGCGTGGAAATCACGGACTCGCCTTATGTCGTCGCCAGCATGCGGCTGATGACACGCATGGGCTCGCCTGTTCTCAATGTGCTCGGCACAGACGGGGAATTCATCCCCTGCCTGCACTCGGTCGGCGCACCGCTTGCTGAAGGGCAGGCGGACAAGAGCTGGCCCTGCAACAACACCAAGTACATCTGCCACTTCCCGGAAACCCGCGAAATCTGGTCTTACGGCTCGGGCTACGGCGGCAACGCGCTTCTGGGCAAGAAGTGTTTTGCATTGCGCATCGCCTCGAGTATGGCGCGCGAAGAAGGCTGGCTGGCGGAGCACATGCTCATCCTCGGGCTGACCTCGCCGGAAGGCCTGAAGAAGTACATCGCCTGCGCCTTTCCCAGTGCCTGCGGCAAGACCAACCTGGCTATGCTGGTTCCACCCTCTGGTTTGAAGGGCTGGAAAGTGAGCACGGTCGGTGACGACATCGCCTGGATCAAGTGCGGCGACGACGGCGTTCTGCGCGCCATCAATCCGGAAGCCGGATACTTCGGGGTTGCCCCGGGTACTTCAGAAAAGACGAACCCAAATGCGATTGCCTCATTGACGCGCGATTGCATTTTCACCAACGTGGCTCTCACGCCTGAAGGAGATGTCTGGTGGGAAGGGCTGACCGACAAGGCTCCGGACCGCCTGACCGACTGGCAGGGCAAGGAGTGGACGCCGGACTGCGGTCGCAAAGCTGCGCATCCCAATGCGCGCTTCACGGTGGCGGCCACCAATTGCCCGTCTCTCGACGAAAGCTGGGACGATCCGGCTGGTGTGCCCGTAAGCGCCTTTGTCTTCGGCGGACGGCGAGAGACGACTGTGCCTTTGGTGGTTCAATCTTACAGCTGGCGGTCAGGTGTCTACATGGGCGCTACGCTTGGATCCGAAACGACTGCCGCTGCAGCCGGTGCAGTCGGTCAGGTGCGCCGCGATCCGATGGCTATGCTGCCCTTCTGCGGCTACAACATAGGCGATTACTTCGCTCACTGGTTGAACATGGGTGCTGCAATAGAAGCTCTGGCAACCGAAGAGAATCCGGTTGCGCCGCCGCCCATCTTTTGTGTCAACTGGTTCCGCAAAGACCATAACGGGGATTTCCTGTGGCCCGGTTATGGGGAGAACATGCGTGTGCTCAAATGGATCTTTGAACGCACTGGTGGTGGTGGCAAGGCGGAAAGCTCTATTCTCGGATGGAAGCCGCGTTTTGCCGATCTCGATTGGACGGGTTTCGATGCGCCCGACCCAGAACGTTTCGAGACCGCCATCAAGATTGACCCGGCGGAGTGGCTCACGGAATTGCAGTTGCAGCGTGAGCTGTTCGCCAAGGTAGGCACTCGCCTGCCTGCTACGCTGTCAATGATCGCCGGCCGGCTGGAGAATCGCTTCTCCGGCAAGACCGACGACTAAATCAAGGTTGTAGTAAGCGGGAGAGGGGACGAATTTCGCTCTCTCTCCCGCTTCTTCATTTATTTTATTCGTCAGAAATACTACAAAAGATAGTAATTATTTACAGCCAGGCACTGTGCCGTTAGACACGCTTAAGCGCCCTTTAAACAATTGCCGGCTAAATTGAACGCACTGGCTCGATTGGAGCGGGCCTGCAGTAAGCGTTTTTTAAATGTTTTCCTTTTACAGTGTGTTCATACCCGGCAAGACAAGACCGAATATCAATCAAATAACCCTTTGCACCAGCGATCCGTGCGGCAGGCAGTTATGTAGATGGGATATGCTCCCTGCCGCTGCGGATCCAAAATTTATTGCCGATCAAAAGCTGAATGTTGACGTAAGAGCGATCTTCGTCTGACACGACGCGCCCAGATTTTTCGAATTTCCATGAGGAGTGATCGAATGAGCAATGCGCAAGTAAATGAAATCGTCGGCGAACTCAATTCCCTGCACAGTGGTTGCGATTTTTCCCATGTAGTGGAAGAAATAGACACCCTGCATCGCAACAGTCCCATGAATTGGCAAGCCAACATCAATGAAATCAATAGTCGCGTGGATATGCGCGCCCTTGGTTTTCCGGAGGACTTCAGTATTGTTGGCAGTGACAGAAATGGAAACGTGCAGACGATCTCTGAAGATCACAGCCGATTGGAGACAAGAATGAGGGGCTCGCTTTTGGAAAATCAAGGATTCGGTGAAAGTGGACGCAGATTTGACACTGCCAATGATGGCAGGACTACCTATACGGTGCAGCCAGGCGACAATCTCTGGTCTATTTCGAAAGATCTGCTGCAAAGACAGTCTTCCAGCCCGCCTACACCGCAAGAAATAACCCGAGCTTACCAAGAAATTGCCAGAGAAAATGGGATTGCCAATCCCAACTTGATTCATCCAGGAGAGAAGTTCGTTATTCCGGAAAGCCTTGCACGAATGCTGCAATGTCCTGCTGAGGCAACGCCTGTATTGCCGCTAAATGAGATGGAAAGAGCACCTGTCGTGCCTGTAAATGCCTATTCACAACTGACCGCCTCATCGCCCCAAACGCAGCCGTTCAAAGGTGTCTATAACCCGATTGCACCTCCCGGCCTGGTCGGTGATCTTGATGATCACGTTTCTACTTCGCACTTGCAAAAAGTCGACAACCCAGATGGCGGGACCACGACAACCTATGATGGCCACTTGTATGACGATTGGACCACTTCGGGTTTGCTGGGGACTGACGTCAGTGCACAGACTACTCTGGGACCACAAGGTCAAATAATGAAGCAGAACATCGCTTATGCCGGTAGTGGAAAACAACTGACATTCGACTGCGGCGGTGGAAAAACCAAGACGATCGATGGAGTTTCCACTATCGACGTGACCTACAACGCCATGCAGGGAAACTATGAAACCGTCATTAATACGCGTGATGGACAGCAGTTTAAGGCTTATGCCGATTCTTTGGGTCGAGTTCTATCTCTTCAGCAACAGCCCAACTAATTTTATACAAATGCAGGTTAGAGCAGGGTCCGGACGACGGCGGTATGCCAAGGGAGAAAACGATTACCGCCGTCGGGACGGATCAGCAAAGGACCTGATCACTTCGCACAACAAAGGAATTGGATAGATGAGTAACGAATGTAACTATCTCATGAGCGGAATTCCGATCGAGCAAAATATCAATTTGAAATTGCTCGGGTCACTTGTTGAAATCAGCCGCCGCGTGGCTGAGCTGAGAAACAAGATTGAGGACGTTGCGAAGACTCCGTCCACAGCTGGATTTGACACATATCTCAGTGGGAGTGCGCCTGATGAACGACAAATTTGATTCTTACATGCTGTCGATCAAAAGCAGTTCGGATGCCATGCTTCCATACCAAGATAAAGACTCATCGAATGCCTTGATTGAAGATGTGTTGAGGACAAGCGGTGGTTCTTTTGCGGGGGCGCAGCGGGAACAGTCCGGTGATCGCATTCAAATTGCCCAGAGCGAGACTGCTGCAAGAGATTGTGGACCAAGCAAGCTAGGCGATCGGAATCCTCAACTCAATTACTCCTCAGATGCACTGAGGCCACGGTTTGGAACCTACAATCCAATCGCGCCGCCTGGTCTGGCCGGTAGTGACGACCCGCTCGTGTCTTCGATTGAGGAAACCAACCTGATTGGACAGGCCGGCGGTAGTACGACTGCGTCCTACAAAGGAACTTTGGCAGACAATACAATCTGGGATTCGCCCTCGGAATTCAAAGCCGACACTACATATGGTGCTCAAGGCGAAATCATTTCTCAAAGCGTTCACTATTTTGGAGATGGCGTAGAATTGACTTTTGATGGCGGGCGAGGGACCAGGAGAAGCCTCGATCATGTGATGGACGTTTCGACAACGTTTAACGCTTCTTCAGACCTGTACGAAACTCAGATTCGTACAGTTGACGGGCGAAGGTTTAAAGCAATTGCCAATTCGGCCGGGAAAGTTCAATCCTTGATTGAAAATAAAGGTGGAAATTGAAGCTCATTCAATGTCTGATTCTGCCGCTGGAATGAGAAACCAGAAAGTGCTGCCATCGCCTTCCACCGACTCCACCCCAATCCGCCCACCGTGGGATTCTACAATCGATTTGCAGATGGCTAATCCCAGACCTGTGCCACCTTTCTCGGTGGCATCCTGGGGTTTGACCTGTTCGAATCTGTCGAAAATGTACGGCAGTTTGCCAGGTGGAATTCCGCGGCCCTGGTCTTTTACGCTTATTTTGACCATTTTGTCCGCTGCTGTTGCCGAAATAGTAATCGTGCTATCGGGAGGGGAAAACTTGACGCTGTTGGAAATGAGATTGATGAGAACCTGGACTATGCGGGCTCCGTCAGCCATGAGCAGCAGGTTGCTCTTTTCCTGGACCAGGGAAACCTTAGCCCGGTCGGCGAAGGCCTGCAGCGATGCGAGCGATTTCTCGACAAGCCTATCTACACTGACTACATCAATTTCCAGGTCGAGTTTTCCGGCACTTATTTTTTCAGCATCGAGCAAATCGTTGATCAACAAAATCAGGCGTTCGGTGCTCTCGCAGGCTTTCTGAGCGCGTTTTTTCCAGTCATCCTTTAGACCTGTATTTTGGTTGGAAGCCAGTATCTCCAGGGTGATTTGAAGGGAAGTGAGGGGAGTTCTCAAATCGTGAGTGATCATGGCGATGAATTCTTTCTTCATTTCTTCCACTCTGGACAATTCGGAGGCCATTTTGTGAAAAGCCTTGTCCAGGTGAGTGATTTCGTCTGTGCCGGAGACCACCGGCAAAAGCGGCTTGTCGGAGGCGAAGCGATAAGTGTTTTCCATCAACTGAGCCAGGCGGGTGGTGGTGCCGCTGTTGATCCAGATGGCCAGACCGGCGGCAACAGCGATGCTTGAGACTACTCCAATCAATAACATTAGTTTGAGGTTGGCGCGAAAGCGCACATCTGCGTCGCTGGAAAAGCCTTTATCCTTCTCGAGCTTCACAATTTCGGTGAGCTGCTTGGCGGTTTTTTCGCCGATGATTTTCATCTTGCGCCGCATTTCAATGCCGCTCACGAAGTCGGATAAGCCGCCATCTTCGGTGTCAAGTTTCCGCTTCACATCATTGACGATAAGCGTTGCTTTCTCCTGGTCCGTTTTGAATTCGGCACAAACCGCTTTCTGTTTTGGATCGTCTTCGACAAGTTTTTGCAATTGGGCCAGCAATCGCGGATATTCACCTATCTCCCTTTCTAATCGCTCGCGTGCAGCTTGCGATTTGGCGGTCGCATACAAAGCCAGCGCTACGCCACCCTGGGTCAGCGAGCGATTGATGTCGGCGCAGCAGGTGATTATTGCCTTGGAATGTTCCTGTCGCATTGCTTCTTGCTCCGCCTGGACCAAGAAGAAATACAAAGTAGAAACGAAGACCAATTCGAATGCGAGCGGAACGGCAACGAGCAGCAATCCTTTTTGCGCAAGTTTAAGTTTCAGAACGCCGTTTCCTTTGTAATTTGCCCGACATTTAATTTTACCCCTCTTGTTCTTTGAAGTGTTGGATTGGCGATAAAATGAGGCGATCGGTCAGTTATGTATGGAATTCAGATGGCCAAGATCCTATTAGTGGACGATGATGTCTCCCTTTGCGATGTCGTTGAACAAGCGCTAAAAGAAGAGCAGCATGTGGTGGAAACCGTTTACAGCGGCAATGAAGCGCTCGATCGCTTGCGTCTTTACTTCTACGATGCGGTGATTCTTGACTGGAGCCTGCCCGAGAAAAACGGCCTGGAGATTTGCAAGAGCTACCGAGCCAGGGGTGGCAATACGCGCATTTTGATGTTGACCGGCAAAACCGAGATCAACGACAAGGAAGCGGGTCTGGATGCCGGTGCGGATGATTATTTGACCAAGCCGTTTTCGATGCGCGAACTTGCAGCAAGAATCAGAGCGCTACTGAGGCGGCCCGTGGAAGTGGGTTCGCCAGTGGTCAAGTTGGGCTTTATCGAGGTCGATTCGGGCGCCAGAAAGGTCAGGAAAGATGGTGTTGAAATTGTCATTACACCAAAGGAATTTACGCTTTTGGAATTTCTTGTCCGCCATCCCAATCAGGTGTTTAGCAGTGAAGCCCTGATTGAAAGGCTCTGGTCAAATGAGTCAGACACTTCTCCGGATATTTTGCGTGTCTATGTGACCAGACTGCGCAAAAAGCTCGAACGTGACGGTCATCCATCCGTGATTCGTACAGTGTACGGTGAAGGGTATTGCCTTGAAATGAACGAAGAATCGTCTAAGCAGCCCCTATCATGAAGATTTCAGCCAATCAAACTAGCCTGTGCATTGTTTTGCTGATTGCCGCGAGTGTTCTTCAGGCACCATGCCGAGCTGAAGACGATCCAGTTTTAAATTTGGCTCGCTTTCATTTCAAAAAGGGCGAATACAGAAAAGCGCAAAAAGAATTTACTGAAGCAATCAATAAAGACCCGCATAAAAGCTACATTTATCAGGAGCGGGCTGAGTGCTTTGAGAAGCTTGGGCTGAATACCGAATCGATGAGTGATTATTCTGCCGCTCTAAAATTGGCGCCGAAAAATGGTTGGTTGTGGCTTCAATACGCTCACAAGATGCGCCAAATGGAAAGTCTCGATGCAGCGGCCCGAGCTTTTGAAAAGGCAATTGCTTTGCATTGCGGTGAGGAGGGTTCTGCCTATCGCGATCTGGCTGAGGTTTTGTCAGAATCGGGACAGAGGCGTGAATCCATCGCTGCATACAAGCAAGCATATGCGTTGTTGAAAAACCAAGACGATCGCTTCGACATATTGAGGCGAACGTCGGAGAATTACTTGGCGCTCAAACAGCCGCAAGAGGCGCTTGCCGAATTGAACAAAGCAATTGCTATGTGTCCTAATGAAGAACGCCCTTATCGCGGCAGAGCGCGCATATATAGCGAACTGAAAGAGTACGACAAAGCGATTGCCGACATATCTCGCAGCATGAAGTGCCATCTCAACAAAGAGCAAATGGCTGGGGCTCTGAGAATGCGCGCGCGTTTTTATGAAATGTCGGGACAAACAGAAAAGGCAATTGAAGATTTGACGCAGCTGTTCAAACTCTTTCCCAGGCGAACCAGAGCGCTGTTTGACAGAGCGACGCTTTACGACAAGATCAACAAACACGACCTCGCCAATAAAGATCGAGCGCAGGTGCGCGAAATTGACGCGCACGGCGGGGACGTGAAGTGGGGAAAGTTTTAGAAGTCAGATGAGGCGTCCGCGCAAGTGTGAGTGAACTGCAGAGTTCAAGCCTGTCGGTGTTTTTGAATATACGATAACATATAATAAAAATTCGTGAAAAAACGACGGCACCTGGAGGAGCTGATGAACAGCACCTTTAAGCGCAGTCGTTTTTTTTAGAACTCAAGGACAGGCAGATTCCCGGTCAAGTCGAGAACAAGCACGCCGACCGCGCGAAAGCGCGGCAGCTGCTCGAACTCTTCCTTCGGGCACTCATGAGGCTTGGGAGAATCTCCACCCCACAGAGACTGCACCATCGACAGCTTGAGCTTCCAGTCTTCATCAGAGCCGACCGAGTCGATGCCGAACCGCATTTGCCGTTCGGTACCTTTCTCATCGCCGAAAAGCTGACCAAGCTTGCTTGTATCCAGACCCTGTACATCCCAGATCATGTCGATGTCTTTTGGCTTTGGCTTTGAGCTGACAAAGCTGCCGGCAATCGTCACCTTCGTGCAGCCTGCCGTCTTGAGCAATGTGAGCGCCTGGAAAAGGAGCCTCACTTGCGCCTGGCGGTGCCGGTTGAAGGACAGAGTGTCGACAAACTCTTGGAGCGTGATATTCCAGAAGCCCGCAGGCAGAGTACCATCTTCCGTCCAGGTGGGAAAGCCGAAGCCTTCCGGATAAGCGATGCCAGTGACTCGAGTCGGATCAAGTGAGCGATGCCTTTGCAGATAACGTTTCACTTCAGCCAAAAGCGCTTCGCGAGCTGCTCTTGCTTTCTCGCCTGTGCGATCGTTGCGACGGACCTGGCGAGCCGCCTTCAGGACCTTCCGCAAATCCGTATCGGGCGACTTGACTGCGATGAGCAGCGAGCCAGAGACGGAAAGGAGGCGCCTGTAACTGAGGCGGTCGAGCCAGGTGTCACTCGGTGGGAGACCATCCTGTGGCGAAAACTTCAATGTTTCAACCATTTCATGCCAACCATTTCTGAACGCCCGAAGACGTTCACCTTATGAGCTTTTGCTTGGCGACTTTTCGCAAAGCTCCGGCTCAGCTTAATTTCCCTTTGAGAATTTGGGCGGGCAAACATCCTCAGCCGGTTTAGGGCGTCTGAAAAAAACTGTGAGAGGGCGTTTGCTTGTGCTTAGTGGTTTCTCGAGTTTTTTGAAAAAAAAGAAAAGGGATGTCATATACCTAGCAAAAGTTGTAAGCCGGATGAAAGGTTTCAACTATCTGCACTCTCAATAATCTGACTGTGTGAAAAGCTCACAGAATCATGGTTTTCGCCCAACCTTTCAGAATGAGCCAGGAGGGATTTAGGATAAATAAGCCAATGCCATCTGTTCGCCTAGCTAGCGCCATAGCGTCTCATTCTCAGCCGTTGCGCTAGCTGGCGACCTTTATGTGGCGGCGTTTGACACTCTAGTGAGTGCGTTTGCGCACCGGCTTATGCTTAATCGTCTGCGTGGTTTTTGATTTGGCGGCCAGGGCGGTTTTGATTGACGCCCCGAAATAATGCCAGACACCATAACCCAGTCCGATAATGCAAGCCCAAATCAAGGGTCCTTTCAGAAGCATATTGCGCATTTCCAGATTGCGCATGCGCTTTTTGCCGCGTGCTTTCTTTTCCGGATCGATTTTGTCTTGCTGCGGTTTGCTGCCGCTTCTCAATTCTTCAGCGTCGATTTCGAAGCGCTGCTTTTGGTTGGGCGGAATGGTCTGTTCTTGCTTGAATTTATCGGGCGGGGCAACCGGCAAATTGGGCAGTTGTTCGATTATTGTCGAGATTTCCACGTTGAGACCCTCGCTTTCAAGGGCCATGTTATGGTCGCCGCCGGTTTTGTAGACGAAATAAGCTTGTTTGAGCTGCAAAAGCTTGCGCAAAGCCGTGTAGCCCTTCACAACGGGCGCTTGATCGCCAGACTCCACATATGTTGCGCCTTTGATGGCGCTGCCTTTGCTGATATAGATGGCGCCTTCAGCCGAGTGATCAGTGCTGGCAACCTGGATAGTCGATGTTTCAAAAAAGCCCATGTCGAGCACTTCCTGCAGCGCTTTGGCGGCGGATCTGTCGCTGTCGACATGTGTTTCAAGGATCGTGGGCATGCCTTGGGCTGACCTCGTCTTCAGACTAATTGCATTGCACTGGGACACTACACAAACTTTTCATACCCACTTTTTTCAGTTAGGAAAGAAAAACCTGTAATCGTTTTCGTCACTGCCTGGACGAATTAAGACCAGTTTGCCTTCTTCGCGGCTGGGGCGACCGCTGCGATTCAAGGTCATATGCATATTGGCGACGATGTCTTCAGCAACTACCCTGTCCCTGTTTTTATTTCGGGCGATGCAAACGTTGAGGGGCGTGTCCATGAACCAGAGCTGCACGTCTTTGTAATCAAACGTTTTGGCGCGGTCGAGAATTTGTTTGCGGTGCTTTGGATTGGCGTTGGTATTGTCGATTATCAGATCCGTCCCGGCCTGCATGAAGGCTTCCATGCGCTCGAAAAATAGGTCGAAAACCTGCTGCGGATCGCCCTGTTCGTTGGCGTCGCCGTACAACTCTTTGCGGATGGAGTCAGCATTCATGATGGTAAAGCCCTTCTGGGCGATTTTGGCAGCCAGCGTTGTTTTTCCGGAACCAGGCACACCAATCAGAAGTATGATTCTCTTCACCGTGATTACCCTTCCTTGCCGGACAGCGATTTTTTGTTGCGCCTTTCCATGGCTTCGTCGAATGCCACTTTGAGCCAGACTATGCCCAGCACGATGCTGACGGACATGTAGGAGAGCAGCATGTATGTCCGCATGGCAAGCTGATATTCACTTGCCACTGCGGCACGGTCGACCAGCCAGGGATTTTGATAGAAAACCAGGGCTACTGAGGCGAAGAACAGACCGGTGGACAAATATGCCAGGCGTCCCCAATTGGTCAATTCCTGCCAAGAAAAGCCGGACTGTATGAAATAGCCGCACGAAAAGAGAAAAATCGCCAGCGCATAATGCTGGAAGCGCCCAAGTGAAACTACGTGCTGCAGAGGCGTTAGCCAGACGACAATGGAGATTAAGGCAAACAGGATTACCAGGTGATAGCGACGGGTTTCTTTTAAGTACTGGCTCATTCAGGTAGGTATCTGCGAGGCGGAGTCTGTTTCTGTTTTAGATTGTACCGGCCAAAACTTCTTGAACGCGCTTAGGGGCACGTTCTTTGTCGAAGTAGACAATCTTGCCTTTGTAAATGGTGACAATATTTTTGCTCTTGAGAGAACGACCGGTGAAGGGCGAATTCTTGCTTTTCGAATGACTCTCGCCGATTTCGAAGTGCCAGCGCATCTCCGGGTCGACAATGGCGATATTGGCAGGCGCGCCCACCGAAATGCGGGGAGCGGGAATACCCAAAATCTTGGCAGGATGGGTTGTGATAAGAGCGAGAAACTTGTTGGGTGCCATTTTGCCGGACAAGACCAGTTTTTCAAAGCAGAGGGCAAAAGCGGTTTCCAGTCCGATGATACCGAAAGGTGCATGATCGAAAGGTTTGCTCTTGTCTAATTTCGAGTGCGGAGCATGATCGGTGGCGATAGCATCGATTACTCCTTCTATGAGCGCCTGCTCAATTGCCTCCACGTCCTGTTTCGATCGCAAGGGCGGGTTCATTTTGAATGAAGTGTCATAGGGAGTCATTTCCGCGTCGCTCAAGACCAGGTGATGCGGCGTGGCGTCTGCGGTTACCGAAAGCCCTTGCGCCTTGGCCTGCCGAATCAAATCCACCGAAGCCTTGGCCGAAGTGTGGGCGAAGTGCAGACGGCCGCCCGTATAGCGCAATACTTCAATTTCGCGGGCAACGCAGGCAGCCTCGCTGGCCGAGGGAATGCCTTTCATGCCCAGGCAAGTCGATTGCCGGCCTTCATTCATGGAGCCGCCATGCGAGAGGTCGCGGTCTTCAGGATGGCTGATGATTGGCCTGCCGTGCAGGCGCGCATACTCAAAGGCGCGGCGCAAGACATCTAGATTGGAAATCGGCATGCCGTCATCGGAAAAGGCGATGGCGCCCATGTCCGACATCTCCACCATATTGGTCAGTTCGACACCTTTCAAACCTTTAGTGACGGCGGCGACAGGCAATACTTCAACGACCGCGCGCTCATGAATACGCTTGATCACACGGTCGAGTATTTCCGCACAGTCGGTGGGCGGATCGGTATTGGCCATGGCCACAACTGTCGTATAACCGCCTGCTGCTGCTGCTTTTGTGCCGGTGGAAATGTCTTCTCGGTCGGCTTGTCCGAGGTCGCGCAAGTGGGTGTGCATGTCCACAAAGCCGGGCATAATCCAGCAGCCCTGCGCATCGACAATCGTTTCGCCCGGCTTGGCTTTCAGTTCGCTTTCCAGCTCGACAATCTTTCCGTCTTTGATGCGAACGTCGAGACTCTGATTGTTCGCCACATTGCTGGCCGGCTTGCCGTCCGCTTCGGTGGGGTTTATCACCCGTCCGTTCTTGATTAGAATCGCGCTTTCCATTTGTCAGTCCGTTGTGTGATTAGGTGTCGGTCTCGTTTTCATCGAACATGAGCAGGTACAAAACCGCCATTCTCACGGCGATGCCATTAGCAACCTGCAGATTGACGAGCGATACTTTCGCGTCGTCAACGAGGTCATCGGTAATCTCGATGCCGCGGTTGACCGGTCCCGGATGCAGCACGCGCACTTCCGGCTTGCAGCGCTTGATGCGCTCGTGATCCAGTCTGTACAGCCGTTTGTACTCGCCGATGCTGGGGATCAAGCCTTCGTCCTGCCTTTCCAATTGCAGCCTCAGGGCAATGACGAAGTCGGCGTCTTTGATGGCCGGCTCCAGCTTTTCATGCACAGTGACGCCGAATGAGTCCAACTCCACGGGCACCAAAGTAGGTGGTCCGGCCACATGAATGTCCGCGCCCAATTTCTGCAAAAGCCAGATGTTGGAACGGGCCACGCGGCTGTGGGTGATATCACCGATGATCGCTACTTTGCGGCCTTTGATTGTTTTTCCTGTCTCCAGCATGCTGAAGAGATCAAGCAAGGCTTGTGTCGGGTGGGCGTTCCAGCCGTCTCCGGCATTGAGAACATGGACTTCGTCTTTAAGCAGCTCCGCCAACTTGTGGGCGCTGCCTGAGGAGCTGTGGCGCTGCACTACGGCATCGACACCCATGGAGACGAGCGTGCGGGCGGTGTCCTCGATGGTTTCGCCTTTTGCGACCGAAGACATGCGAATGTCCAGATTGAGCACAGAAGCGCCCAATTTGCGGGCGGCCAGCTCGAAGCTGCTGCGCGTTCTCGTTGAATTTTCGTAAAACAAATTGGCGACGACTTTGTGGCTTAGCACCGTCAGTGGTGCGCGTCCCTTGGAATGAATTTGTTTGCAGAGTTTGGCGACTGCAATCAGCGCTTCCACTTCCTCCACGCTCATATCCTTCGTATCCAACAAATGGCGGCGCTTCTTCCAGGCGGAGAGCCCCGGCACGTCGTCCGGCAATATCAGTTTTGAATCGGAATCGTCGGTCATTTTTTTCAGTGAAATTGATTCGTACATAGGTGCGAAAAACGTTGGCAGGACTGTATTAGAGCAGCCTCGGCTGTGTGTCTTATCATAAAGCCATTAGTACTTATGATCTTTTGCAAAGAAGTGATTGTGCTCATTTGATTCGTTAAACTAAATTCACTTGGAT
>Ga0265313_10001231_pt1 | contig 24401 bp, 21 predicted proteins | sample 4123metaG_FD_203122 | JGI IMG/M metagenome (GOLD analysis project Ga0265313, IMG submission 203122) | Rhizosphere microbial communities from Carex aquatilis grown in University of Washington, Seatle, WA, United States - 4-1-23 metaG | ecosystem: Host-associated > Plants > Roots > Rhizosphere >...
CGAAGCAATTTCACCAAGCATTCCAACCTGGAAATTGAACTTTGATAACTCAGCTATTATGCACGCGATTATGACCTCTGTTGGTCTATATCGCCTATGTACTCCCGGCCCCCCGTGTTTGGTTCCCTCATCGGGCTGAATAACGCCGCTCGTTGTCCAAAATTGAAGAGTTCTTGGCTTCAATCCTGTGAGTTTCGCTAAATCTGAAAGTGGTCGAGATTCCATCATAACCATCCATGATAGGTAAGTGCATAGCGTGCACTTTGTGTCTTGTCAAGAACACGGTGTGTCCTTATGCTCCATCTTCGAACAAGAGGCAATCAGTCCGATTGCTTCCGAAATGAAATGGGCAGGTAGAGGTTGCACCCTCGTACCGGCCCGGACCTCAACCCACGGGAGCGTAGGGATATGTCAGTCCGCAAGCGGATGCTGGCCAGCGGGGAAACCCGCTGGCTAGTGGACTACAGCGACCAGTCGGGCATTCGCCGCGCCCGCCAGTTCAAGACGCAACGCGAGGCCAAGGCATTCGAGGCCAAGGCCAAGGTCGAGGTATCGGAACGAAATCACGTCCCCAGGTCCGAAGCAGTCACGGTACGGGCGGCGGTAGAGGGCTATGTGAGGCACTGTGATGGTCGAGTAGCTGCTGGTGAGATGGAGCGGCGCACCCTAGCCGATATCAAGTCCAAGCTGGCCCATGTCACCGGTGAGAACGGCATGCCGGAGGTGCTGTTGCCTGATCTCACGTTCAGCGCGGCAGAGGGCATGCGGTTGCGCTTGATCGCCGCTGGCATGTCCGGGGCTAACAGTTCCAAGGTCATGGGGACCATGCGAACATTGCTCAATTGGGCAATCGACGCCCGCATGGTCAGCAAGAACGATCTGGCAGGAAGGAAGGCTAGGCGTGGCAGCAGGGAGAAGAAGCAGGTGCCGATTCCGGTCGGTGCTGATGTCGCCAAGCTGCTGATGGAGGCAGATAAGCTGCCGTCGCCCTATGGCCTCTATATCCGCACGGCGGTATTGACCGGGTGCAGGTCAGGGGAACTGCGGGGCCTTCAATGGCGTCATGTGGATGTCGTTGCCGCCACGATCCAGGTTGAACAGCGGGCCGAGCAGGACGGCACCATAGGCCAGCCCAAGACGGTCAGCGGTCATCGCATGGTGCCGTTGCCGACAGGGTTGCTGGCTAAGCTGAAGGAAGCGTATCTCGCCACCGGTCGCAATGCCAATGCCTTCGTATTCGCCAACAAGGTCGGCGAGCCGATTGACCATGACGCCTTCAGCGGGCGGCACTGGCGACCGTTGCTGAAGCGTCTGGGGCTGTCGGGCCTCGATTTCCACCACCTTCGGCACTACTACGCCAGTGCCTTGCTGCATGCTGGCGTGGCGATCACGGAGGTATCGCGGCGTCTGGGTCATGCTGATCCGTCCATCACATTGAGGATCTACAGCCATGCCCTCCCGGAGGCATCCAGCGGGGCCGAACTGGCAGGGATTGAGGCAGGCTTGACCGGAGTGCAACACGGATGCAACAAGTAGACCCGAAAACGGCTCAATGCCTTGATAACAATAACAGAAATCAGGCCATTCGGAAGGCTCATAACCTGAAGGTCAGAGGTTCAAATCCTCTCCCCGCAACCAAAATTAAGCCGTTGATTCTTAACAGGAATCGGCGGCTTTTTGATTCCGCTTCGCGGAACCAAAAATATCCGACAGCTACCATATAGCTACCAAACGAAATCGCATTTGGGACGCTCACCGGCAGGACAGCAGGTGCTGATAGCCATGCTCGGTCATCCACTTTGCCCGCCTCAGATGATCCTCCCAACAGCGCCGGCTCCGCTCCGGTTCGACCGCCGGATCGCGGTGCAGGACGATTCTCGCTACCTCCCGCCAGTCGGCGTCCTCGGCCGCGGCGTCCAGCAGACGGACGTATGTGACGAAGTGCCGTTCGTCATAAGGGGTCACGGTATCCGCCGAGGGCGCTTCGTCGGACACCTCTGGATCAAGCTCGGTCATTGTCACGTCTCCCTTCGGGGGCTGTGATCTATCGGTTGTCCAAGGAACACTTTCGTGGCATGCCACGCCAAGTATTGCCTGTGCTTATCCGTGAGCGGGCGATCCGCTCGGAGATGGCCATCGCCGAGTCGGGCGCGGGCCGCCTGGCCGAGCGCCGGGCTGAACACCGCCATGCCATTCGCATCAAAACTGACGAGGCCTGCATCGAAGGCAGCGTCCCAATCAGCGGTAAGAAGGAAGCCGTTATAGATGTCGAGTCGCTCGGCGTCGTTTCCGCAGTGTGCCCAGGGCTTGATGTGGCTGGCCCGCAGCAGCTCCGGCTGGGCGATGCCGGTGACGGCACAGCGCCCTTGCCAATAGTCAAGCAGTCCAGCGCGAAACTCGGTCTGGCCAATCCGGCGGCGAACGAGAGCTTCCACCTCGGTCCGGAATTCCTCGCCGACCTGGGCGAGGGCCTGCTCGAAGCGCTTCAATGGCGCGTCCGGCAAGGCGCGGGAAAGCTGCCAGATTCGGCGAATGAGGGCTGTCAGTTCCTCCGGACGCCGAGCAACAAATGCCTGCGGCCCAGCCGATTCGCAACAGCCCTCAGCCGACAGTTCGCGGGCGATCCCCGCGTTGTCGATGGTCACGAGAAAGCCCATATCATCGGCTGCGATAGTAAGCCGGGCTGCGACGTCGGAGCTGGTAAGCGTACGCTATGTCGGCGTGAACGGCGTCACACTGCCCGAGACCTACAATGGTCTCGGCGTACGAAATCTCGTTTATATGCTTCTCCAACTGCTGCGCTTCTTCCGCGAATATCAGGCAACGCCGGCTGCTGCTGGTGTCCACCTGATCTTTATCGAGGAGCCGGAGGCACACCTGCATCCCCAAATGCAGGAGGTCTTTATCCGCCAACTCGACCAGATCACAAATGCGTTCGTGGCACAGCTCAATGAGAACCGACCGTGGCCGGTGCAGTTCGTCGTGACGACCCATTCGCCGCACATGGCGAACGAAGCGCGATTCGAGTCCATACGCTATTTCCTGTCGGTAGCGGGCGGCGACGGTCTGCGAAGGTCCGTGATCAAAGACCTGCGCCAGGGCATGGGCGACGCACCGGCGCCCGACCGCGAGTTCCTGCATCAGTATCTGACTCTGACGCGGTGTGACCTGTTCTTTGCCGACAAGGCCGTCCTCATTGAGGGAACCTCGGAACGCCTCTTGCTCCCCACCATGATTCGCAAGACTGACGCGGCCGCGGTCGGTGAGCCTCAGCTTGGTAGTCAGTATCTGACAGTGATGGAGGTCGGTGGCGCCTATGCGCATCGCTTCTTCGATCTCCTGACCTTCCTCGAGTTGCGCACGCTGATTATCACAGACATCGATGCCGTGAAGCCCGACGAGAAGGGCAAGCGCCTGGCAGTGCCCGTCGCCGAAGGCGAATTTACCAGCAACGGCTGCATCAAGGCCTGGTTCGGCAATACCGTTTCACCGACCGAATTGCTGGCGAAGACGCCAACCGACAAGATGGTCGGCAGTCGCCGTCTTGCCTACCAGATCCCCGAAGCGGATGGCGGACCGTGCGCACGCAGCTTCGAAGACGCCTTCATCCTCGCCAATCCCGATCGCTTCAATCTCGGCGACGGAGATGCTGCCATGCTCGCTTACGAGCATGCTGCCGAGCAGAAAAAGTCGACCTTCGCGTTGGAACACGCGATCGTACACACCGACTGGAATGTGCCGCGCTATATCGCTGAGGGGTTGTGCTGGCTGGCCCGAGGCAATCCCGCACCGGTAATGCCACCTCCGCCCCCCGCCGTCGCAGCCATTGCCAATGCGGTCGACGTAGCGGTGAATGTTGCTGAAGTGAGCGAACATGACTGACGGACCAGAAAGTCCTGCCGACGCCGCTGGCCGCGTCGCGCTTGAGCGAATGTTCGCCTGCCTGGACGAGGGGAGAAGTTTTCGGCTTGAAGCCGGCGCCGGCGCCGGCAAGACCTATTCGCTCGACAAGGCTTTACGCCGGTTGATCGACCGGCGGGGAACGGAGTTACTACGCAAGCGCCAACAGGTCGGCTGCATCACCTATACCAATGTCGCCAAAGACCAGATCATCTCGCGTGTTGAGGCGCATCCAGCGGTCCGACCGGAGACGGTACATGGCTTTTGCTGGTCAATCCTTCAGGATTTCCAGACTACGCTGCGGGCGCTTGTGCCGCAACTGCCGGGCTGGGCAGACCGGCTCGAGCCGGTCGGCGGCATCGGCACGCGCCGTGTTCACTATGAGCTTGGCTATCCGAGTGTCGCGGACGAGCAAGTGACGATCCGACATGAGGATGTGCTGGCGCTGATGATCGAAGCCATGGCGCTACCAAAATTTCGAGCGGTGCTGACTGCACGCTATCCAATTTTGCTGATCGACGAGTATCAGGACACCGACGCTGCCTTTGTGAACGCGCTCAAAGCTTGGTTTCTCGATCATGGCGAAGGGCCGGTGATAGGGCTATTCGGCGACCATTGGCAGAAGATTTATGGCGACGGCTGCGGCTCGGTCGAACATGCCGCGTTGGAAGTGATCGACAAGAATGCCAATTTCCGGTCGGTCGACGCAATCGTCCAGATGCTGAACCGCATGCGGCCGGCGTTGCCGCAGATGGTCAGCGATCCCGATGCGCCGGGCGAAGCGCGTGTCTTCCATACCAATAACTGGCCCGGTCTCCGACGCACCGGCCAGGGAGGCGGCCATTGGACCGGCGATGCCAGCGCAGAGGCCGCCAAGGCCTATTTCAACCACGTCAAGGCGCGGCTCGCCGGCGAAGGTTGGGATTTCGCGATCGAGAAGACCAAGATCCTCATGCTCAGCCATAGCGTTCTCGCGCGCGAGCAGGGCTACGCGAGCATCCCGCCAATCTACGGCCAGTTTAACGACCCCTGGCTGAAGAAGGACGATCCCCACATCAAATTTCTAACCGATCAACTCGAACCCGCCTGTGCGGCTTTCGAGGCAAAGCGTTATGGCGAGATGTTCGAATGCTTCGGGGTTGGCATGCCGCGCATTCGCCGGCATCAGGACAAGGCCGTCTGGGCAGAGGCGATGCAGGCGTTGATCGCGCTTCGCTTGTCTGGATCGATCGGCGATGTCATCGATTTCATTGCCGCACAGCCACACATGCAGCTCCCCGAGGCTGTCAAAGATCGCGAACGCAGGCTGGTGGAGACAGGCCCTCAGTCTGTCGAGGGGGAGTCGCGGCGCATCACCCAGCTGCGCGAGTTGCGCGCCGTTCCCTATACCGAGGTTGTCGCGCTCGACCAATTCATCGATGGACATACTCCGTTTGCGACCAAGCATGGCGTGAAGGGGGCCGAGTTTGAAAATGTACTCGTGATCGTTGGGCGCGGCTGGAACAAGTATAATTTCGCCCAGATGCTTGAGTGGGTTGACGCCGGGCCACCCGCCGGCAAGTTGGATTTTTTCGAGAATAATCGCAATCTTTTCTACGTCGCCTGCTCGCGCCCCAAGGTCCGCCTCGCTCTCCTCTTCACGCAGATTCTAAACACCAACGCCATGGCCAAGTTGACGGCCTGGTTTGGCGCGGCAAATATCGTCGCGCTGCCGGCCGACCCTGAGATACAGCAGGCATGACCTGGCAAGTGGCCAAGTTGCCGGCCTTAGGCTGGGAGTTGCTCAATCTGCGGTGTCTGAGTGACGTGAAAGCCGAGAAGTTCGCGGCGCAAATGGACTTGCATGAGTGCTGCCTAGACCACACAACCGAGCTCGGCGACACCCATACACAACGGGACACCACCGCACCATGACGTTCAAATTCCTCCACGCCGCCGACCTGCATCTCGACAGCCCGCTTCTTGGTTTGGCCACCAAATCGGCCGATTACGCCGCGCGCGTCGACCGCGCCTCGCGCGACGCATTCGAAAACCTGATCGCGCTTGCGATCGATGAAGGCTGCAGTTTTATCCTGCTCGCGGGTGACATCTTCGACGGCGACCTACGCAATTTCGAGACTGGCCTCTTCTTCGTCGACCAGATGCGGCGCCTCGATGAAGCCGGCATCTCGGCCTTCCTTGTCCTCGGCAATCATGATGCCGAAAACCGCTTCGCCGCCAAGCTCTCCATGTCATCCAATGTCCATGTCTTCGACAGCAAGCAGGCCCAGGCAATTACCATCGAGGCGTTGCAGGTGACGGTCCATGGCCGAAGCTTCCCGCAGCGTGACGTGACCGAGAACATCGCCCGGGATTATCCGGCTGCGATTGCTGGCCATTTCAATATCGGTGTGCTTCATACAGCATGCCTGGGCAGCGAAAGCTATCATGTGTCCTATGCGCCGTGTACCGTCGAGCAGCTCGTCAATCACGGCTATGATTATTGGGCGTTGGGCCATGTCCATGCCCGCGCGGTGCTGAACACCGATCCGCATATCGTCTATCCCGGCAACCTGCAGGGCCGGAGCCCGAAGGAAACTGGCCCCAAGGGCGCGACCACCGTCACGGTGAAAGACGGTCAGGTTGCGCTGGTTGAACATCACGATCTCGACGTCGTCCGCTGGGCTAGCCTTGTGATCGACGCAGCTGGAACCGAAACACGTACCGAGTTACTCGACCGTGTCCGCGCGACGATCGAGCATGCCTGCGCCGAAGCAGGTGACCGTGCGCTTGCTGTTCGCTTGCGGCTTATCGGCGAGACGACACAGCACCATCGCCTCCTGATCGATCCGCAGTCGCTGCGCGACGATATTGCTGCGCTCCTCGCGACGCTGAGCAACGACATATGGTTGGAAAAGCTGACAATGGCGACAGCTCCGCCTGCCCATCCGAACACGCTCGATCCGACCGTCTCAGGTCGGCTCGCGGCTGAGATCGCCGCGCTGGATACCGACGAGACCTTGAACGAACTGATCGAGACCCGGCTTGCCGAGGTCCGCGCCAAAATGCCGGCGGGCGCGCATGCTGAGGCGTTCTTCGAAGCCCTGCGCAGCGAAGCGCCAGCCCGAGCCCGAGCGTTGGCGCTATCCTTGATCGACGAGACGGAGGCTGGCGATGCGGCTCGCTGAACTTACTCTCGAACGATATGGCGCGTTTGCCGAGCGCAATCTCGTCATCCCTTCGACTGCAGGTCTCACAATCATCTATGGCCCCAACGAAGCCGGAAAAAGCACCTGCCTTGCCGCGTTGAGCGACTTCCTGTTCGGCATTCCCGAACGTACGCCGCATGCCACGTTGTTCGGTTATGACGGAATGCGCGTGGGCGCGACATTGGTCGATGCGAGTGGCGCCGCGACGGCGTTGCGTAGGCGCCGTGGTCGTGGCCGCACTCTGACCGACGCGGCGGGCGCGCCCGTTGACGACTCCCGCCTTACCCGCCTGCTCGGTGCCACGACGCGTGAGCGGTTCGCAACGCTCTTCGGTCTCAACCATGAGACACTGCGCTCCGGCGGCTCTCGTCTGCTCGCTGCCGAGGGCGATATCGGTCGCTTGATAGTCGAGGCCGGCGGAGGCCTCCGATCGCTGATGGCACAGCTGGATGCTATCGAGGCAGAAGCGGATAAGCTTTTCGCGCAGCGACGCTCTGCCGATCGGGCCTTTTATAAAGCGCTCGACGCCTTCGATGCCGCCGACCGCGACGTAAAGCACCACACCGTCACGCGCGACGCCTACGAACAGAGCCGCAAGGCTGTGGACGCAGCGAAGGCCAAGCTGAGCCAGGCGCGGGCCGAGAAGCAGACCGTCAGTGCCGAAATCTCTGGCCTGGAGCGGCTTGTCCGGGCTGTCCCGCATATGCTAGACCTCGATCAGTTGACAGCAGCGCTGAACGACTATGCAGATCTCAACGCGCTGCCGACGGACTTCAACCGCCAAATGGACGAGGCGATACAGCAGCGTGACGCTGCGGCCGTGGCGCTCGCGGAGGGGCGTGGGAGGCGGGACCGGCTCGTCCAGCGGTTCGACACGCTTGAGGTGTCGGAGGCGTTTATCGAGGCGGAGGCACGGGTCCGCGATCTCGCCGAGCAGGCCCTCCATGTCCGCAAGGCCCGCGCGGATCGTCCAAATCGGCTCAAGGATCTTGAAGCGGCCGAGGCAGGGCTCGCGACGCTTCGCCGCATGCTGCACCTGCCGACCGATGCCGATCTCGCCTCGCGACTACCCAGTCAGGTCACACTCGATCAGGTCCAGCAACTGGCAACCGACGCTATCGAGCGCGGCGCCTCCATCGGAGCTGGCCGCGAACGGACGGCTGATCTAACTGACCGGTTCGAAACATTGCAGCATCGGCTCGATGCCGCCGTCGCAGCGGGCTACGACAAACCGGTGGCTTTCAGCGCAGCACAGTTTACCAGCCTTGCCGCACAGGCGACCTCGGCGGACTTGGTGCGACGGCAAGGCAACCAAGCACTCGCCACTGCGACCGGCGCAATCACTGCCCTTGGCTTTTCGACGTCCGAGGCACTCGCCGCTTTCGTCTGTCCGTCCGCCGACGCCATTCGCACCGAACAGTCCGCATACGCCGAGCTCGAGACGGCCTTGGCGACCCAGATTGAACAAAAGGTCGATGCCGATAAAAAGGCCAAGGACGCGACCGAAACAATCAGGCAGCTCGAGGCAGCCGGCCCGGTCGCGTCAGACGTGGCGCTGGCCGATGCTCGCAATGCCCGCGCCAGCGCTTGGTCACCGCTGCGCGACGCTTATCTCGATGCCGATATCTCCGCGGATGCGACGGTAAGGCGGGCGGGCATCGACGCTTATGAAATCCACGTTCGGAGCGCCGACGATCTAGCCGATAGGCGGGCAGCCGAGGCGCAACATGCCGCAAACCTTGCCCTGGCACGTCAGCAGTTCGCCAGCAGCATGATTGAGATTGACGGATGCAGCACGCTGATTGCCGAAATCGGCGCTCGGCTTGACCGTCGTTCTACGGCCTTCGCACAGGCATTTCCCGACGCGACCGTACGTTTTCCACAACTTGCAGGTCTCCTCAATTTCGTTGAACGGCGTGAACAGGCGATGGACTTGCTCGCCGCCGCCCGCAAGCTCGCCAGCGAAGCGGATCGTCAGGCTGCTGACCTTGAGCCGCTCTGCACCCTATTTGAAAGCGCGCAGGTCGTCATGAAGGTTACGCGCTCCGAAGAACAGGCGTTCGCGGACGAGGTGCAAACACTCTGCGCAGCTCTCAGCCAACATGAGGCCGGGCACGCCGACTACCGGCGCGACCTGCGCGATAGCGAAGCGCTGCGGCCAACCGCCAAGCGGGCAGATCAGGATCTTGCCGACCTGCTGGCAGCTCAACAGAGCTGGCAGCAGCAGTGGAGCGCCGCGCTTGCCGGCCTGGGCCTCGATACCGATCTTGAGCCCGGGCGCGCCGGTGCGCTAGTCAGTGAATGGTCGGGCGCCCGGGGGACGCTTGGCGCAATCGCTCAGACCAACACCCGCCTCAACCGTATGGATGAAGACGAAGCAACGCTGAAGGCAGCAGTTCTTGCTTTGGGGACGAGCCTCGACCTTTCGCTACCTGACGATCCGCTCGCGGCAACCGATCAGCTAGTGGCGCGATGGCAGGAGCAGGACGCGACGCGCTTACAGCGCGTAGCTCTTGCACCCGACGTTGAGGACGCCAAAGCCGAATGCGCGAAGCTTGAGACGGCCGATGGCGAAGCGCGCGCGACAGTGGCGGCCCTTGCCATCAGCGCATGCGTCCCGAACGAAGATGAGGCGTTGCGTGGCATCTCCGATCGTTGCGCCGCTCGCGCAGGCCTTTTGCACGAGAAGACGCAAATCGACCGCTCGATTGTAGATGTGAGCGACGGTCTCGGCGTCTCGGCGCTACGCGATCAGTGGGCTGGCCGCGATCTAGATACCCTGCGCGGCGCCCTTGTCGTTGCCCGGGAACGATCCAACCAGCTGGAAGTCGACGTGGAGTCGGCGATCCTTGCGTACAGGTCGGCGCAGGACGTTCTCGACCACTATGCGGCGGAATCAGGGGTTAATCAGGCCATCGCCGAACGCGAGAGCGCGGCGGCGCGTATGCAAGCCGCGGTCGAGCGCTATGTCGATCTCACCGTCGCGCGTGCGCTGATCACCAAGGCAATCGACCGTATCCGCAGCGAGCAGCAGGATCCGCTCGTCAGTCGCGCAGGCGAACTCTTCGCCTTCACCACACGCGGCGAATTCGCGGGAATCGACACCGATATCGACGACAAGGGCCTACCCGTCGTGGTCGGACGTCGCCAGTCCGGCGCTGCGGTGCCGGTTGCGGCCATGAGTGACGGCACGCGCGATCAGCTCTTCCTCGCCTTCCGGTTGGCCAGTCTTGAAAATTATGCTGCGTCGACCGAACCGCTGCCATTTGTGGCCGACGACATCCTGGTCCACTTCGATGATGAGCGCAGCGCCGCGACGCTTGATCTCCTCGCCCGCTTCGCCGAAACCAATCAGGTATTGCTGTTCACCCATCACAAGAGCGTACGCGATGACGCGCGCCGCCTCGAGGAAGAGGGCGCTGCCGCTATTGTCGAAATCGAGCGTCTCGTATGAAGTTGGTTGCATCCATTCCTGATTTACTGTGGCTTGTTCGATTCCACTGGTGATGCGTGGGGATGGGATTTCAGTCACTCATGTTGCGGATGTCTGCGTTGGCCTGACGACGCCGAGGGCTATTCTTATTCTTCTTATCCATTGAGAACAGATAAGAAGATTGTTAGGCTGCTGGAAGGAAATTCATGGGGTGTCCTGCCATGTCCACCGTCACGATCTCGTTGCCCGATTCGCTGAAAGCGTTCGTTGACCGACAGCTTGCCACCAAGGGCTATGGCAATGTGAGCGAGTATTTCCGGACATTGCTTCGGGAGGCCCAAGCGCAGGAAGAGGATACCAGGCTGGAGACATTGCTCCTGGAAGGGCTCTCAGGTGCTGAGGACATCGCCCTCACGCCGGAATTCTGGAAGGATCTCAAGAGCGAGGCAATCGGGCTGGCGGCAAAGCACAAGGCGCGGAAGCTGTCGTGACAGCGGTCATCCGGCCGCGAGCGAGAGACGACATCACGAGGCAGTTTCGGTGGTATCTCGTGGACCAGAATGCTCCGGATGCCGCATTTCGGTTTCTTGATGCCATCCAGATGACCATTGATCGGATCACCGATACGCCTGGAATCGGCGCGCCCAAGGGCTTCAAGAACCCGGTGCTCGCCGGATTGCGTTCCTGCCCCGTCGATGGTTTCGAGACGATGCGCGTCTATTACCTCATCGACGGGAAGGGGCTACGGGTGATCCGTATCCTGCATGGTGCCAGAGACATAGGGGCCGTTCTAGAAAGCGAAGATGACGACGGCGCAACGCGCTGAAGCGGGCTTCAGCAATCGGGTAATCTGAACTGACGCCGCCCTGCGCCTGATCCTCCAAACTCGATCTCTCGATAACCGAGACTGTCATATCCGGTCTCCCGCTTGCGCGCCATCCTCGCCAGCATGGGTTCATCGCCATCAACATAGTCGTAGATGATGACCTCGCGTTTGGTCGCAAACAGTCGGTGGAGCCGGCCGGCATATTGGGCGAGAGTGCCTCGCCAGGCGATCGGCATAGTCAGGAACAAGGTGTCGAGCCTTGCATCGTCGAAGCCTTCGCCGAGATAACGGCCTGTCGACAGAAGCAGGCGTTCCTCGTCCTCCGGAATGGCGGCAAGCCATTCCATAGACTGACGACGTTGCCGATTGCTCATGCCGCCTTGCAGTACGACCACGTTCTTGGCGAATTTCTCCAGGCGGTCGGCCAGGGCAGCCAGATGATCCCTGCGCTCGGTGATGACGACTGGTGATCGTCCGGATTCCAGAGCAAACAGGATGTCGTTGAAGATCATGTCATTGCGTTGCTGGTCGGCGGCAAGGGCTGCGTACAACGCCTGGATTGGCGGTTTGTCGTCGCTGTTCTTCCGTTCGAAGCGAAATTTCGTGCGGCGGAAGACCACATGGTGGTCGAAGGGACGTTCGGCGGCCTGCTTGCGCGCATCGACGCGATAGCGCACGGGTCCGCACTGCATGAAGATGATCGGCTGGTGGCCATCCTTGCGCGTCACTGTGGCGGAGAGGCCGAGGACATAGCGCGCCTTGGCCTCACGGGCGATCTGTTCGAAGGCGACAGCCGCGAGATGATGGCATTCGTCAACGATAAGGTGACCATAATTTGCGACGACATCGGCCACCTCGCCTTGGCGAGACAGGCTTTGCATCAGGGCGACATCGATCAGGTCGTTCGGCTTCTTGCGCCCGCCATGGATCACGCCGACTTGGTTGACCGGGATGTCCAGAAACATGGCGAGCCTTGCCACCCATTGGTCGAGAAGTTGCCGCCGGTGTACCATGACCAGCGTGTTGCGCCCGCGCGCGGCGATCATCCGGGCGGCGACCACGGTCTTGCCGAAGGCGGTCGTCGCCGCCAGGACACCGGTGTCCTCGGTCAGCAACGCCTGGGTTGCGCGCTCTTGTTCGGCCGTCAGTTCGCCGAGGAAGTGGACATCGATCGGTGTTCCAAGCTGGCGCTCATCGCGAATCTCAAACTGAATACCGAGACCGATGAGCAAAGCGCGGACTTCAGAGAGGCAGCCCCTCGGCAATGCCAAATGCTGCGGGAACAGCTCGGCGCAGGAAATGATGCGCGGCTTGTCGAATGTGGGCAGACGCATTCCCTGGGCGGCGTAGAATTCCGGGTTCTGGAAAGCGGCCAGCCGTACCAGGCGGGTGATCAGTGGGGCTGGCAGGTCAGCGCGTTGGATATAGATTTGGTTGCCCAACACGAGGGTTACCCGCTGCGGCAGATCGGCGGTGATCAGCGGTTCGCTCCGTCGGCGAGACGGCGAAGCCGACCATGGTTCGTTGTCGTCCTCGGTGGCTGGCAACTGGACACCGAGGATGCGGCCGCTCGCCGCAGCTTTGGCAACGACCGCCGACACCTCATGTGGCGTTATCCGCCGGACGTTGGCCAGAAACGCCCATTGGTCGGGATCGGGCTGGAATGCCTCGTCGACAAACAGGCTGTTACCATTCTCGCGTGGCCGGCGCTGCAGCGGTAAGGCGATCAAATTGCCGAAGCCGCCGGCAGGCAAGGTGTCCTGGCTGGGAAAGAAGCGATCATAGGAATCGAAGCCGATGTCAGGACAGCGCTCCATCGCCCGGGTCAGCAGCAATGCGCCCAGCCGCCGCGCCTCGGCGGCCGGCACCGGGGCGGTGAAGAATATCCAGGCATGACCGCCATTGCCGGAGCGAGAGCGCTCGATGGCGACCGGTACCGCCAATTCGGCGGCGGCATCCCGGTAAGCGGCGACGTCGCGCATCCAGGACCCCTTGTCGAAATCGGCGGCGAGGAACCAACAGGCCTCGTCGGCCAGCATGGCGTAAACGCCGATGGTGGCATCCACGTCTTGTCGTCCTGTGCCGCCCAGATGGTCATGGATGCATCGATCATCCACCGGCAGGAACGCCTGGTTCGGACATTCACCGCATTTGACTCCATTCCGCTTGCCGCAGATGCCGTCGATCCACTCATCGCGGCAGGCCGGCGCATACCCGGATTTCCCGGTTTTCGCATTGTCCCAACGGCGCGGAAACACGTCGGCACGCCCACGGAAGAGGCCGCGGAACAGGGCGATCTTCACCGTGGTTGGCGAGGCCATGGTCACTGTGGCGCCGGTTTCGATCTTTGCGTGGACGGGCAGTGATTTCCGCTTTTGGCGCCGTAGCTCCTCGATCCGCTCCACAATTTCGGTGCGCTCGCGGTCGAGAGCCTGCAACCGGCCTTCCATCTCAGTGATTTTCTCGTCGATCGGATCGGGCAATGTCATCGCGCTGCCTTAGATTTACACGCTCACGCTCACGCTCACGCTCACGCTCACGCTCACGATCATGCGCTTTGCGCTTCCGGCCAGACGCGAAGGGCCATCTTCTTGAATTGGGCGACACCCATCGCCCCCCGCTCTCGTGCCTTTGATCCAGGCCGCGCCAAGTATTGGGCGACGGCTGAAAATGGAGCCTCCCACATTTCGCGGGGGTCCAGGGTTGCGTTGTCAAGAAGTACCAGCAGGATGACGTCGCAAGGAGCATCAGTCTTAATCCGGGACATGCGTTGTCCTGGCTTTGCGTCTTTGCCGTAGGCTCGGCCCTTGATCTGGATGCGCTCTGTTCCGCGTAGGGCGTCGTAACCCACGGTGCGGGCAGGAGCGAGTGTCAGGCCAAGAATCTCGGCGGCGACGAATTCGGCAACTTCTCCGGTTACGCCCAATGGCTTTCCGGTTAAGCGATAGTATTCCGCCGCCAAAGGCTTCACTGACGCCAGAATCTGCCACACGCGCCTGTCAGTCTCGTTATTCACGTCGTCTTCCATCCCTGTTTTGGGTCGGTCTTTGTGCGGTGACATCAGGTCAGAGACACTCATGTTCCTTCATTTACGCGCTAACGCGCTGAAATGCACTCCTGAGGATTTGAGCGTATTTCGGCGCACATAACGGCGATTTTCGATTCCGGCGTTCTGATTGAGCCTTGTCCCGTTGCTGCGGCGCTGATGCCCGGCATGACCCGGAACAGGCAAAATGACCCCCACTAAGCTCCTCCTCGGCCAGATTCTGGTCGTTTTTGCCATCGTCATCGCCGGCGTGTGGTCGGCGACGCAATGGGCGGCGGCGATGCTGGGCTATCAGGCCCAACTCGGTGCTCCCTGGGTCCTGCTCTTCGGCTTTCCGGTCTACCGGCCGTGGCAGTTGTTCCCCTGGTGGTATGCCTACGACGCCTACGCGCCGCATGTGTTCAACAAGGCGGGGATGCTGGCCGGCGCCAGCGGCTTCATGGGCTGCGCCGCCGCCGTCATTGGCTCGTTGTGGCGGGCGCGGCAGAGCCGGCTGATCACCACCTACGGCTCCTCGCGCTGGGCGACCAGGCAGGAGATCGACGCCGCCGGTCTTTTCCGCACGGCCGGGGTGTTCCTCGGCCGCCTGGGCAATCGCTATTTGCGCCATGACGGGCCGGAACATGTCATGGCTTTTGCGCCGACCCGTTCGGGCAAGGGCGTTGGGCTGGTGGTGCCGACTCTCCTGTCCTGGACCGGGTCCGTGGTCATCCACGACATCAAGGGCGAGAATTGGCAACTGACGGCGGGATGGCGGGCGAAGTTTTCCTATTGCCTGTTGTTCAACCCGACCGATCCGCGTTCGGCCCGCTACAACCCGTTGCTGGAAGTGCGCAAGGGGCCGGACGAGGTGCGCGATGTCCAGAACATCGCCGATATCCTGGTCGATCCGGAAGGGGCGCTGGAACGGCGCAGCCATTGGGAAAAGACCAGCCACAGCTTGTTGGTCGGCGCCATTCTGCATGTCCTTTACGCCGAGGAAGAGAAGACGCTGGCCCGCGTCGCCACCTTCCTCTCCGATCCGCAGCGCAGCTTCGCCCATACGTTGCGGCGCATGATGGCGACCAACCATCTCGGCACGTCGGACCATCCCCAGGTTCATCCGGTGGTCGCCTCCGCCGCTCGCGAGGTGCTGAACAAATCCGAGAACGAACGCTCCGGCGTGCTGTCAACCGCCATGTCGTTCCTCGGACTCTACCGTGATCCGGTGGTGGCGACGACGACGGCTGCCTGCGATTGGCGCATCGCCGATCTGGTCGATGCCGAGCGTCCGGTGTCGCTCTACCTCGTCATCCCGCCTTCCGATATTTGCCGCACCAAACCGCTGGTCCGCCTGATCCTCAACCAAATCGGCCGCCGCCTGACCGAACGGCTCGAAGGCGATCCTGGCAAGCGGCGTAAATACCAGCTGCTGATGATGCTGGACGAGTTTCCGGCGCTGGGTCGGCTGGACTTTTTCGAGACTGCGCTGGCCTTCATGGCGGGCTACGGCATCCGCGCCTATCTGATCGCGCAAAGCCTCAACCAGATCTCCAAGGCCTATGGCGAAAACAACGCCATTCTCGACAACTGCCATGTCCGCATCGCGTTCTCGTCCAACGATGAGCGCACCGCCAAACGGATTTCCGATGCGCTCGGCACCGCCACCGAACTGCGCGCCCAGCGCAACTATGCCGGTCACCGGCTGTCACCCTGGCTCAGTCATGTCATGGTCAGCCGCCAGGAAACGGCGCGCCCGCTGCTGACGCCGGGCGAGGTGATGCAATTGCCGTCCGCCGACGAACTGGTGCTGGTCTCCGGTCTGGCGCCGATCCGCGCCAAGAAGCTGCGCTATTACGAAGACCGCAATTTCACCACCCGTGTCGCCGCGGCCCCCGTGCTGGCCGAGGACGGTTACGCGGACAAGCCATTGCCGCGACCGGACGATTGGGGCGGGCAGGTGCGTGGCCCGCATATCAGCCTGGCCGCCGCCGTCGACGAAGAGAGCGGCCTGTCGGAAGAGGAAGGCGGTCTTCAGCAGCAGCGCCATCCGGGTCTGCCGGAGGAGGGCGTCAGCAAACCCCTCGTGCCGGAACAGGACGATCTCTTCGGCCTCGCCGAAGACGACAGCGATATCGCCGCCGACAAGCGGGTCATGGACCAGCTCACCGTCGTCGCCAGAGCCTATGGCGTCAATGACGGCTCCAGCCCCCATGACGATCTCCTGCCGGGCTTTTGAGGCGCGCCATGAAGCCCCGCCATCACCTCTATCTCGACGACGATCTGACCGCCCAGTTGGAAGCCCTGGCGGCCAAACCCGGCTCGTCCAAATCGGCCATCGTCGCCGATGCGCTGCGCCAATATCTCACCCGGCGCGGCGCACGCGATATCGACGAAGCGCTGAAGATCCGCCTCGACCGCCAGTCCCGGCAAATGGATCGCCTGGAGCGCGATGGGCAGGTGCTGCTGGAAAGCCTGGCGCTGTTCATTCGCTACCAGATCACCGTCACCGCGCCGCTGCCGGAGCCCGACAAGGTGGCCCGCGCAGTCGGGCAGGAGCGCTTCCAGAAATTCATCGATCAGGTCGGCCGGCAGATCGCCGGCCGTCGCCGCACGCTCGCGGGCGAAGAGCAGGGAGATCCGTCATGACGTCCCATCGGGAAGCCGACGATCGCCGCCGCGCCATGCTGCGCACCGCCATGGGGCCGGTGATCGCCGCCGCTTTGGCCGATCCCCTGGTCATCGAGGTGATGGTCAACCCCGATGGAATCTTGCGCCTCGACCGCCTCGGTGAGGGGCGGGTGGACACCGGCGAGAGGCTGGAAGCGGCTGAGGCCGAGCGGATCATCCGCCTGGTTGCCTCGCATGTGCGCGCCGAGGTTCACGCCAACAATCCGATCGTCAGCGCCGAACTCCCTTCCGGCGAGCGTTTCGAGGGATTGCTGCCACCGGTGGCGTTGGCTCCGTTCTTTGCCATCCGCAAGCCGGCGGCCCGGGTCTACCGGCTGGCCGACTATGTCGCCGAGCACATCATGATGCCGATCCAGGCCGATGCGCTCCGAAAGGCCGTGCGCGACCGCCGCAATATCCTGGTGGCGGGCGGCACCTCGTCGGGCAAGACCACTCTGGCCAATGCCCTGCTGGCCGAAATTCTCGACGAGCGGGTAATCCTGATCGAGGACACGCGCGAGCTGCAATGCGCCGCTCCCGATTGCGTGGCATTGCGCACCCGGCGCGGCGTGGTCTCGATGGCCGATCTGGTCCGTTCGACGCTCCGGCTGCGCCCCGATCGCATCGTCGTCGGCGAAGTGCGCGGCGCCGAGGCACTCGACATGCTGAAGGCATGGAACACCGGCCATCCCGGCGGCATCGCCACCGTCCATGCCAATTCGGCCCGCTCCGCCCTCTACCGCATCGAACAGCTTTGCCAGGAAGGCATCGTCACCGTACCGCGCCGGCTGATCGCCGAGGCCATCAATCTGGTGGTGTTCATCCACGGACGCGGCACCGGCCGGCGCATCGAAACCGTCGCCGAAGTCACCGGCCTCGATGGCAACGGCGATTACGCGGTCACCGCTCTCACCCCCGCTCAACTTCAGTCCCTGTGAAAGGAATCATCATGCGTTATCCGATCGTACTCCGTCACGCCCTCCGCCTTTTCTCCGTCACGGCGCTCGCCTTGTTGCTGGCGGCACCGGCCCATGCTTCCGGCACCGGCATGCCGTGGGAACAGCCGCTGCAGCAGATCCTAGATTCGGTGCAAGGCCCGGTCGCCAAGATCATCGCCGTGATCATCATCATCACCACCGGCCTGACCCTGGCCTTCGGCGAGACCTCGGGCGGATTTCGTCGTCTGATCCAGATCGTCTTCGGCCTGTCGATCGCCTTTGCCGCGTCGAGCTTCTTCCTGTCGTTCTTCTCCTTCGGCGGCGGAGCGCTGGTGTGATGGCGGCCTCCAATCATATCGAGGGGTTCGAGGTGCCGCTGCACCGGGCACTGACCGAACCGATCCTGCTGGGCGGCGCGCCGCGGTCGGTCGCCATCGTCAACGGCACGCTGGCCGCCGCCGTCGGGCTCGGTCTTCAGCAATGGATTGCCGGGGTGGCGCTGGGACTGTTCGGCCATAGTCTCGCCGTCTTCGCCGCCAAACGCGATCCCGATTTCCTCGCCGTGCTGGCCCGCCATCTGCGGCAGAAAGGGCAAATGTCATGCTGAATCTCGGTGAATACCGTCAGCCGGCCGACCGGCTGGCCGACCATCTGCCGTGGGCGGCCCTGGTCGCTCCCGGCGTGGTGCTCAACAAGGATGGCAGCTTCCAGCGCACGCTGCGGTTTCGGGGTCCCGATCTCGACAGCGCCACCGAAGCCGAACTGGTCGGTATCTGCTCCCGGGCCAACAACGCGTTGCGTCGTCTCGGCTCTGGCTGGGCGCTGTTCTTCGAGGCCGAACGCCGCGAGGCGCTGCATTACCCGCACTCGACCTTTCCCGATCCGGCGTCTTGGTTGATCGACGAAGAACGCCGCGCCGCCTTTGAAGATGGTCGCCAGGGCCGTCACTTCGAGAGCCATTACCACCTCACACTCTTATATATGCCGCCGCCGGATGGTCAGGCCCAGGCGGAAAGCGCCCTGTTGGATACCGGCCGGAAGGGGGAAGGGCGGAACTGGCGGCAGGAGCTGACCGGGTTCGGGGACGAGACGGACAGGGTGCTGGACCTGCTGTCCGGCTTCATGCCGGAGGTTCGCGGGCTCGACGATGCCGGGACGCTGACCTATCTGCACGGCACCATCTCGACGAAACGCCATCCGGTCGCGGTGCCCGAAACGCCGATGTATCTGGACGGCCTGCTGGTCGACATGCCGCTGACCGGCGGGCTGGAGCCGATGCTGGGCGAAGCGCATCTGCGCACCCTGACCATCCTCGGCTTTCCTGGTCAGACCCGGCCCGGCATTCTCGACGCCCTCAACCACCAGGATTTCGCCTATCGCTGGGTGACCCGCTTTATCGCCCTGGACAAGACCTTGGCGACCAAGACGCTCACCAAACTCAGGCGGCAATGGTTCGCCAAGCGCAAGTCGATCACCGCGCTGTTGCGGGAAGTGCTCACCAACGAACCGACTCAACTGCTCGATTCCGACGCCGACAACAAGGTGGCCGACGCCGATCTGGCGTTGCAGACGTTGGGCGGCGACCATGTCGGCTTCGGCCATCTCACCGCCACCATCACGGTGATGGACGAGAACCGGCACGCGGCCGACGACAAGGTGCGGGCGGTCGAGCGCATCGTCAACGGCCTCGGTTTCACCTGCATCCGCGAAAGCGCCAATGCGGTGGAAGCCTGGCTTGGTTCGTTGCCCGGCCATGTCTATGCCAATGTCCGCCAACCCCTGGTGCATACCCTGAACCTGGCCCATCTGATGCCGCTGTCGTCGGTGTGGGCGGGACCCGAGCGCAATGACCATCTCGACGGGCCGCCGCTGCTGTACGCCAAGACCAGCGGTTCGACACCGTTCCGCCTGTCTACCCATGTCGGCGATGTCGGGCATCTGCTGATCGTCGGCCCGACCGGGGCCGGCAAGTCGGTGTTGCTGGCGCTGCTGGCCCTTCAGTTTCGCCGTTATGCCCATTCCCAGGTCTATCTGTTCGACAAAGGCAATTCCGCCCGTGCCGCCATTCTCGCCATGGGCGGCGATCATCACGCGCTGGGCGTGGGGGGATCGCTGGCTTTCCAGCCTTTGCGCCGCATCGATGATCCGGCCATCCGCAGTTGGGCCTCCGAATGGGTGGGGGCGCTGCTGGCGCATGAGAAGGTCGCCGTCACTCCGGAAATAAAAGAAGCGGTGTGGTCGGCGCTCGCCAGTCTGGCATCCGCGCCAGTGGAAGAGCGCACGCTGACCGGCCTGTCGGTCCTGATGCAATCCAACGCGCTGAAGGCGGCGCTGATGCCCTACACCCTGGATGGCCCGTTCGGCAGCCTGCTCGATGCCGCCGAGGATCGGCTCGCCCTCTCCGACGTACAGTGCTTCGAGACCGAAGACCTGATGCACGAAGCCGGAGTGGTCGCCCCGGTGCTGACCTATCTGTTCCATCGCATGGAGGAGCGCTTCGACGGGCGGCCGACCCTGCTGATTCTCGACGAGGCTTGGGTGTTCCTCGACAACCCGCTGTTCGCCGCCCGCATTCGCGAATGGCTGAAGGTGCTGCGCAAGAAGAACGTCTCGGTGATCTTCGCCACTCAATCCCTTGCCGACATCGCCAACAGTTCCATCGCCCCGGCCATCATCGAATCTTGCCCGCAGCGCCTGTTCCTGCCCAACGACCGTGCTGTCGAGCCGCAGGGGCGCGCCGCCTATGAGCGCTTCGGCCTCAACGAGCGGCAGATTGAGCTGATCGCCCGCGCCACCCCCAAGCGTCACTACTACCTGCAATCCCGCCGCGGCAACCGGCTGTTCGAACTCGGCCTCGGCCCGGTGGCGCTGGCCCTGTGCGGCGCCTCCTCGTCCGATGACCAAACGCTGATCGACCGGCTGGCGGCCGAGCCGGCTCCTTTCCTCGATGCCTGGCTCACCGCCAAGGGACTGTCCTGGGCGGTCGACCTGATGACGGAGAACGCGCCATGACGAATAAAAGGACTGTGGGTCTGGGAGCCGCGCTTCCAAGCAGGCGCGGGCGGCAGCCCGCAGCGAAGCTTCTTCTTGCTGCGGCGACGGCTCTTTCCCTTCTCGCCTCCCCCGCCCATGCCCAGTGGGCGGTGATTGATGCCTCGAACCTGGCCCAGAACATGCTGACGGCGGCGCGCGCCCTGCAGCAGATCAACAACCAGATCCAGTCGCTGCAGAACGAGGCGGTGATGCTGGAGAACATGGGGAAAAATCTCCAGTCGCTGAACGTCTCTTCCTTGGGGCAGATGACGTCGGCTTTGTCGCAGATCAACAGTCTGATGAACCAGGCCGGCGGCATTTCCTTCAACGTCAATGCCACCAACGCGGCGTACCAGCAGCAATTCCCGTCACAGTATGGCGGAACGGTGACCACCAATCAGTTGGTCACGGATGCTCAAACCCGCTGGCAGAGCGCGATGAGCGCCTATCAGCAGACCATGCTGGTCCAGGCCCAAATCGATCAGAACGTCCAGGCCGACGCCACCACCCTGTCCACCTTGGTGACGGCGAGTCAGGGAGCTGTCGGCAGTTTGCAGGCGCAACAGGCGGCCAATCAGCTGATCGCGCTGTCGGCCAAACAGCAGATGCAAATCCAGACACTGATGGCGGCGCAATACCGCGCCGAGGCGCTCGATCAGGCGAGGAAGGCTCAGTCCGAGGCGGCGGGCCAGGCGATGACCACCCAGTTCCTGGGATCGGGCACGGCCTATACGCCGCAATGATGGCGGGAGAAGCCACATGAACGACCTCAACGTCATCGATAGCTTCATGGCGGCCTTCAGCCAGTACATCGATAGCGGCTTCGGGCTGCTGTCGGGCGAGGTCGCGTATCTTTCCACCGTCCTGATCGGGATCGACATGACCCTGGCCGGTCTGTTCTGGGCTCTGGACGAGGGCTCCGACATCATTGCCCGGCTGATCAGGAAGGTGCTTTACGTCGGCGCCTTCGCCTTCATCCTCAACAATTTCAGCAGTCTCGCCGGCATCGTCTACCGCTCCTTCGCCCAGTTGGGGTTGCAGGCATCCGCCAGCAGCCTGACCGCCGATGATCTGCTGAAGCCGGGCAAACTGGCCGGAGTCGGGTTCCAGGCGGCGTGGCCGCTGGTCCAGCAGGTCGGCACCCTGATGGGTTTCACCAGCTTCTTCGCCAATTTCCTGACCATCATCGTTCTACTGATCGCCTGGTTCATCGTCATCATCGCTTTCTTCATTCTGGCGGTGCAGCTGTTCATCACCATCCTGGAATTCAAGCTCACCACCCTGGCCGGCTTTGTCCTGGTGCCCTTCGCGCTGTGGAACAAGACGGCGTTTCTCGCCGAGCGGGTGCTGGGCAACGTCATTGCGTCCGGCATCAAGGTGATGGTGCTGGCGGTGATCGTCGGCATCGGTTCGGGCTTCTTCGGCCAGTTCACCGCCGCCCTGCAAGGCCAGCAGCCGACAATCGCCCAGGCCATGTCGCTGGTGCTGGCCTCGCTCGCCCTGCTCGGACTCGGCATTTTCGGTCCCGGCATCGCCTCCGGCTTGGTGTCCGGCGCGCCCCAGCTTGGAGCCGGCGCCGCTATCGGCACGGTGGGTGCGGCGGTGGGTGCCGGCATGCTTGCCGGCGGTGCGGCCCTGGCCGGGGCACGCATGGCCGGCGCCGGCGGCATGGCGGCGATCCGCGCCGGCACCGCCATGGGATCGGCCGCTTCGACCTCCTTCCAGCTTGGACAGGCGACATCCGGTGCACCCGGTATGGCTGGCGTTGCTGCCGGTGTTGGTGGTGTCGCCCGTGCGGCTGGCGGCACCGTTGCTCAGGGTGTCCGCTCGATCGCGGGCCGGGCCGCTTCTTCGCTGAAGGATAGCGCCGATGCCGGACGACGAGCCGCCTGGGCCGCCACCGGCGGCCAGCCGATCTCCGGCGCAACGCCATCCTCGTCGTCCACCGGCACCGCATCCGCGCCTGATTGGGCCAAGAGTTTTCGCGCCGATCAGGCCCGCCGCGCCCAGGCCCATGCCACCACTCAGGCGATCAAGGACGGCGACCGGCCCGGCGCATCGGCCAATCCCGATCTCTCCAGCAAGGATGAATAAGCGATGATGTTCAAGCGCTCCCTTCAACGTTACGGGCAGACGCCCGAGGCGGAGACGCCCTACCGGCAAGCCGGCCAGCTTTGGGATGACCGTATCGGTTCTGCCCGGGTTCAGGCGAAAAACTGGCGGCTGATGGCCTTCGGCTGCCTGACCCTGGCAGCCACCCTGGCGGGCGGGGTGATCTGGCAGAGCAGCCAGAGCCACGTCACCCCCTATGTGGTCGAGGTGGACAAAACGGGCGAGGTGCGCGCCGTCGCGCCCGCCATCCAGAATTACCAGCCGGGCGACGCCCAGATCGCCTGGTATCTGGCCCGCTTCATCACCGATGTCCGGTCGCTCTCCATCGATCCGGTGCTGGTCCGCCAGAACTGGCTGGAAGCCTACGACTTCGCTACCGACAAGGCGGCGATTTTTCTCAACGACTATGCCCGTATCAACGATCCGTTCAGCGCCATCGGCAGCCGTGGCGTCTCGGTCCAGGTGACCAGTGTGGTGCGGGCCTCCGAGACCTCGTTCCAGGTGAAGTGGAGCGAGCAGCTGTTCGACCACGGCAGCCTCGTCCGCACCGAACGCTGGACCGCCATCCTCTCAACCGTCATCCAGACGCCGCGCAACGCCGAGGTACTGCGGAAAAATCCTCTCGGTCTCTACGTCAACGGAATCGCCTGGTCGCGCGAACTGGATAGCGCCCCCGCCGTTTCCTCCCAGCAAAGGACATCACCATGAAAACCCTGACTTTCCCTCGCGGGACGATCATCGTTCCGGCTGTCACGCTCCTGCTGGCCGCCTGCGCCGACAAGTCTCCGCCGCCGGCCATTCAATATGACGGCGCCGATTTCAAACCGACTGTCGTCGCCGTCGAACCGCCCAAGCCGGTGGAGGTGGTGGAGATAGCCACGCCGGTGCCAACGCCGGGCCAGCTCCAGCCACCGCCGTCCCAGCCGAAGCCGGACACGCGGCCGCCCACCGCTCGGGTTGCCGCCGCCAACAAGGCGGCGCTTCAGGAGCCGACCGCTTACGGCTATGTCAATGCCGTGCAGGTCTATCCCTTCATGGAGGGGGCGCTCTATCAGCTTTATGCAGCCCCGGAACAGGTCAGCGACATCGCGTTGCAAGTGGGCGAGACGTTGATCGCCGTTTCCGCCGGCGACACGGTGCGCTGGGTGATCGGCGACACCACCAGCGGCTCGGGCGACAGCAAGCGAGTGCATGTGCTGGTCAAGCCTTTCGCTCCGGCGCTCAAGACCAATCTGGTCATCACCACCGACCGGCGCAGCTATCATCTGCAACTGGA
>Ga0265313_10001232_pt1 | contig 24387 bp, 18 predicted proteins | sample 4123metaG_FD_203122 | JGI IMG/M metagenome (GOLD analysis project Ga0265313, IMG submission 203122) | Rhizosphere microbial communities from Carex aquatilis grown in University of Washington, Seatle, WA, United States - 4-1-23 metaG | ecosystem: Host-associated > Plants > Roots > Rhizosphere >...
CTCGCCTAGAGCTGGAGCGGGAGGCCGATTTCTATGATCTGGCTCGGCGTGATCCGGTAGTAGTCCTTCGCCGGGCGAGCATTGCGAATCAGGAATCCGTAGAGGCTCTTTTCCCACTCCCACATCTCGCTGCCGCCTCCGGACATGATCATCTCGCGGTTGAAATAGTAGGTTGCGGACTGCGGGTTGATCGGCAGTCCTGCCGCCTTGATGAGGTTCACGAGGACCGAGACATCAGGCGACTCCATGTAGCCGTAGTGGCCTATGGCGCGCCAAACGCCCTCGCCGATCTCCCGAAGCTGCAGGCGCTCGGGCTCCGGAATCGTGGGCACGTCCTCGGTCATGATGCTGAGGAGGATCACGGTCCGGTGGAGGCACCGGTTGGCCTTAACATGGTGGAGTAGGGCTATGGGGGTGCCCTCGGGGGAGCCAACCATGAAGATCGCTGCGCCAGGAACCCGTGCGACGTGGGAACTGCGGGCGATGGACCGCAGCTCGGACTCCGTCACGTTGTCGCCGTAGACCATGCGGAAGACGGTGTCGCGCCCGGTCTTCCACGTGTGCATGATGGCAAGGACCGCCGCCGCGATCGCCAGGGGAAACCAGCCCCCGTCCGCCAGCTTCCTCGAATTTGAGAGGAAGAATGCGGAATCCATCAGCAGGAAGAGGGAGCACGGGATGCCGGCGCGCCATATCGACCAGCGCCAGTTGTGCCGGGCGACGACAAAGAAGGCGGCTGTCGTGATCGCCATGGTCCCGGTGACCGCGATGCCGTAGGCCGACGCCAGGCGGCTGCTGGAGCCGAATACGATGGCCGTCAGGATGCAGCCGAAGGTGAGCAGCGTGTTCACAAAAGGGACATAGATCTGCCCGTGAAGGTCCGCGTTCGTGTAGTTGATCTTGAGCCTGGGGAAGTAACCCAGCTGGATCGCCTGGCGCGTCAGCGAGTAGGCGCCGGAGATGAGGGCCTGGCTGGCGATGATGGCGGCCACGATCGACACGCCCGTGAGCGCCACGCGCGCGTATCCAGGCGGCGCCATCGCGAAGAATGGGTTTCCTACGGAACCGGGATGGCTCAGAATATAGGCGCCCTGGCCGAAATAATTGAGCACGAGGCCCGGAAAGGCGGCCGCGTACCAGGCGAGGGCGATATGGCGGCGGCCGAAGTGGCCCATGTCCGCATAGAGTGCCTCGGCGCCCGTGATGGCCAGGACCACGGAGCCTATGAGCGAGGCGACCTGCCACGGCGGGTGCCGCAGCAGCGCCAGCCCGTAGGCGGGATTGAGCGCCCACAGGATGCCGGGAACCCTGACCACGTACCAAGCTCCCAGAACACCGAGGACAATGAACCAGACGAGCATGATGGGACCGAAGACCCTGCCTATGCTCCTCGTGCCTTTGCGCTGGAACCAGAAGAGCACTCCCAGGATGACGCACGAGATCCCGGTGACATAGGGGGCGAACGCGGGGCTGATCGCGTTGAAGCCCTCGGCCGCGCCCAGGACCGAAATTGCCGGGGTGATGATCCCGTCGCCGTAGAGCAGGGCGGCGCCAATGAGGATCATGATGACGATGGGACCCAGGCCCCGCCTCGACGGCGCGCGTCCCTTCCCGCCCTCACCGCGGGAGTGGATGAGGGCCAGCAGGGCGAAGATCCCTCCCTCTCCCTGGTTGTCTGCATCCATGACATACCACAGGTATTTCACGCCGACCACGAGGACCAGGGACCAGAAGATCAGCGAGAGCACGCCCAGCACACCCGCGACCTGGTCCCCCGCCGGAAGGTGCGCAATGCACTCGCGCATCGTGTAGAGAGGGCTTGTGCCGATGTCGCCAAAGACGACGCCCAGGGCGCCGATGCAAAGGCCTGCCGTTGCACGTCGCGAAAGCCTCGGGGCGGGGGTACCAATCATTGAAGTGGGAACTCAGATGCCGGGACGCTGGATGCCTACGCAGCAGTTTCGCGGCCAATTCTGTCGCGACGAGGCGACAGCCACGGATGTCGATGGGCGCGGGTTTCGGGGCCATAGGGACGCATTGACGGGTCGGATCCCGACGGCGCACGGAGGGCCGAACCGGAAGGGGGGATGTCGCGGCACCCACCGAGGAGGCCGCACGGCCGGAATTCGGCAATCCATTTCGCCCGGAACGGGGTCTGCGACGCGGCCGGCACTCAGGCGGGTGGGGGTCGGTTTCGCGATTGGTCTAGTGTGAATCACGGCGGCATCATATGAGCAATCACCGTGATTATCAGCTACCTAGTCGATCGGCTGTTCCGGGCGGTCCTGATCCTGTCGCCCCAGGGTTCGCGGTGCTCAACGTCGACAAGTTCATCAGGCCGGCAAGGCGCTCCATGCGTTACCTGTTCCTGCTCGAACCTTTCATCGCCGCATCGGCCTCGATCTCGTTCCAACGGTCGCAATCGACTGCGCTGCAGGGAAACCTCCACGACATCCGAATCGCCCTGCTGGCCGTCGCCGCCTATCGGTATCCGCTCGACCTTTTCCACGACTTCGGGCTGGTGAGGGATCTGCCGGCGCTGCCGGCTTCGACATGAAATACGTGATGTCCTACGAAACCAACGCGGACAAGCTCCCGCTCGCCCGGCTGCATTTCCCTGCCCACCGCGCGAGGCTGGACGAGTTCCATGCTAAGGGAACCCTCCTGATGGCGGGTCCGTTTGCCGATCCGCCCGACGGGGCGATCGGGATCTTCACGACCCGCGCCGCGGCCGAGGAGTTCATCGAGGGCGACCCGTTTGTCATCAGCGGCCTCGTCAAGACCGTCCGGGTCCGCGAATGGAATGAGATCCTATTCAAATAGCCGCACCGGGGTCCACAAGTGGCTCCGCAGACTGGAGCCCAAACCCTGAATCGCAAGATCGCGAAGGAAAACAACCAGGAGAAGATCACCATGTGCGCCGCACCGCTGATAAGCATCAAATGGCTGCCGGATGTGGAGGATCACGACTATCCGGCGGCCCAGTCGTATCTTGGGCTTCTGTACGGCGACGCCCGCGTTGCCGAGATCATGAAGGGCCTCAGGAGCGCGCCCCTGGTGCAATTCAAGTCCAAGGACATCTTCCGGGCCTCGCAGCTCACCCTCCTCGGCGTCAGCAACTCCCATGTCGAAAAGGACAGGAAGAGGATCAGGGACGGCCATGGCCTGGCCCCCCTCCTTCTCGTAAGGGATGAGAAGATCGGAAGGGTCGTGATTGCGGATGGCTACCACAGGCTGTGCGCCGTGTACGAGTTCGACGAGGATGCGCTAATCCAGTGCAAGATCGTCTAGGGTCCGGCTGTCCGCCCGCTCCGGGCGCGAGGCGTTTTAGAAAAATGAAAGGGCATGCCGGATGAGTACGGCATGCCCTTGTGCGAGGCTGCCTCGGCGTGACGGGAAAGCCTGGCGGCTGTTGCCGTCGTTATCCGCATCGGCAGTCTGCAAGGGGTGAACGTGTCGGCGGCTCGCCTGCGGTGCCTGGCTTGGCGGCGCCTAGTGTAATAACGGTTCGCGGGCTCCCTGCTTTAGCGGAAACGCTCGCGGGGCCGCGTGCCCGCTGCCATCGGATCTCCGGAGATCCCGGGGCGGAGGCGCTCGGGCCCTACCTCGGCAGGATCTCGATTTGCTCCACGTTCACGGAATTCCACCCGTCCTCGTGCCCCTCGATCCGGAGCCGATTGGCCCCGGCCGCCAGGACCACGGGCACCTCCACGGCCTTCCACTCGCCGGCAGTGGGTGCCATCGGCAACTTCTCGGCCGGGCCGTCATCCACGGCGAGTGTGAGCGCGACCGGGGCCTGCTGTTCGCTCGAGTAATGGATGCGCACCGTTCGCGGGCCGCCCGGGCCCCCGACGACGCCGAAGGTGAGGGCGCTGCCGGCCCGCCCCAGGTTCTGTATGAAGCCGAGGGGCCGCTTGGCGTCGCCCAGCCCGGTCAGGCTTGCGACCCCGCTGCGGAAGGCGAGGGCGGCGTCATAGGAGGTGGGTGGCTGCTCGGCCGGCTTGAGCGTGACCGTGTTGAGGGAGGCCCCCGGCGTATCGACGAAGACGAGCATGCTCAGTTCGCCGGGGTTCAGGTAGACGTTGGCGAACTTGAAGTCGGCGAACACGTCGCCGCCGCCCGTTGCGGGGATGTCCGCGGTCGCAATCGTCTGGTCGAGGGCGATGAACTTGATCCGTCCCCCGCCGTGGGCGCTCGCCGCGCGGACGGTGAGGTCGAAGTAGCCGCCATTGCCGCAGTCGATCGAGTAGCGCGCCCAGTCGCCGGCTTGAAGGCCGGCCAGGACGTAGCCGCCTCCCGCATCGGACGTGGGCTCGAGGCCGAAGTCGTCGCTCCGGTAAAGCGCTTTGCCGGGCAGCGGGCGGGCCGAGTGGAACGCGGCCCCCTCCCCGCCATTGTCGTAGTTGCTCGCCCTGATCGTCGCCGGAAGCGAGGGCGGCGGGAAGAAGTGGGGGATGGGCTTGCCCCCCGAGCCGGCGGCCTCGCCCTTGGGATCGATGGCCTGCGCCGTCAGGGTGGGGGCGATGCGGTCGGGCAGCGGGTTTCCGTCGAGGCGGACCTCGAGCTCGTGGTGGGTCGTGCCCGTCGCGTCGAACTCGAAGGAGAGCACGCGCGCCTCGCTGTCCCAGTTCCAGCCAGCCTTGGGCTTGGCCCCGTCCACCACGACCGAGACGGGGCTCTGCCGCAGGTGGAACCGCATGCGGTACACGATCGGGGTGTAGAGGCTGTTTGACTCCGAGACGGCGAACTGGACCGCCCGGTCGGCCTCCTCGCACGAGAAGCGGGTGACGGTGAAGTCCCCGGCCTCGTACGCGAAGGAGCGGCCGTCGTCGTGATAGAGCGTGAACTGCGACTTGCCCGATGGGAACACCTCCAGCGTCAGCGGATCCCACGGCCTCTCGGAGGTGTTCTTCATGTCGGGGGCCATTGGGATGATGGCGCCCGGCCTCACGGCGACCGGGATCCGGTTCTGCGGGGCCGCCACCACCCACTCCCGACCGCCCGCGTAATCATAGCCGGTGTCCCAGTCAACCCACGTCCCGGGCGGGAAGTACACCCTGCGGTTGGTCTGGCCCTCGTACAGCACAGGCGCGACCAGCAGCTCGCTGCCAAACATATACTGGTCGCCCGGGGTCGCGACCGACGCGGGGTCATCGGGGAACTCGAGCGCCATCGGCCGCACGATTGGAAGGCCCTTCCTGCTGGCGATCCACGCGTGGGAGTAGATGTAGGGAAGCAGGCGGTAGCGCTGCTGCAGGTAGTGCTTCGTTCCCTGCTCGGTCGCGAGGCCGAACGCATACGGCTCCGGGGCGCCCCCGGCCTTGTGCGCCCTCGTGATCGGGGCGAAGGCCGAGAACTGCATCCACCGCTCGTAGAGGCGCGCATGGGCGCCCATCATGTCGTCCTTGTAGTAGCCCACGAGGAATCCGCCCGTGTCGCACGCCCAGTAGACGAGCCCCGACAGGCTCGCGTTGAGCATCTCCGGGGGATGGGCCCGGTAGGTCGCATAGTCGCTGTAGATGTCGCCCGTCCAGACCGCGGCGTGGTGCCTCTGGAAGCCGGCAGGGCCCGCGCGCGACAGGATGAAGGGGCGCTGGTCGGGGTGCACCATGAGCTGCACGCCCTCGAAGCTCATCGTGCACAGGAGGGAGAACTCGTTGTGGATCTCGGGGGGGAGGCCCGCGAAGTAATGGGTCTGTGGGGGCTCGCCCTCGGGCTCGTCGAGGTCGAGCCACCAGCCCGCGATGCCGTCCTCGCACAGCTTGCGGGTCTGCGGCCAGAGCCAGCCGTTGATCTTCGGGCTCGTGAAGTCGAGGAGCATGCCGCCGTAGTAGCCCGCCTCGACGGGGTTACCCTTGCCGTCGGTCGCAAACACGCCCTGTGCCCATCCCTTCGCGAAGGTCGGGGACTCCTTCTTCACCATCGGGCCCGACTGGGACATCACGATCCTCACGCCCTTTCGGGCATAGTCCGCGATCTTCTGCGCCGGGGTGAGCCCGTGCGCCGTGTCCTTCCACCGCTTGGCCCAGACGTAGTCCGTCACCACCTCGGGCCAGTCGGCGTCGATCACCATGACGTCCACCGGAAACCCGCGCTCCGTCAGCTGGTTGTAGGCCCCGTCGAGCGCCGTCCAGTCGTAGTAGGTGCACCGGCTCTGCCAGTAGCCGAGGGCCCAGAGGGGCGGCAGCGAAGGGCGGCCGGTCATCGCGGTGTAGCGTTCGATCACGTCCGCCAGACAGGGCCCGTCGATCACATAGAGGTCGATCTCCCCGCCGTCCGCGTCGACCCGGAGCTGATCCGCCCGGGTGCGGCCGAGGTCAAAGCGGAGCCGGTGCACATCGTCGAAGAAGACGCCGTACGCATGGCCGTCGCGGCCGGTGCTCAGGAGCAGCGGCACGGGGTACTCTGCGGTGACGTTGCCCGAGCTTATCTGCTGGCCCTCCCAGAGCTCCCGGACGACTCCGCGCCGGTCCAGGCGCCCGTTGTTGTGGTTGTCCTGCCCGAGGCCGAAGAGGCGTTCGCCGGGCGCGAGCGTCTCGGTGAGGGTCCACGGTCCTCCGGGCTTCGCGCTGATCCTCGCGTCGGCGAGCAGCGTGGCGCCGCCTTGGTCGGCGCGCACGTCGAAGGCCAGCGTGGACGGCGCGACCGTCACGTCGAGGGCTCCCGTGCCGACGGTGACCGCGTCCGGCCGTTCCGAGCGAGTGAGCGCGCTGTGCGTGTCCGCGGCTGCCTCAAGGGCGAGCGAGGGCTGGCGCGTGAACTCGCCGGAGGCCTTCATCCAGATGCGCAGGACATGGGGCTCCCTTGCCTCGACGCGCAGCCGCGCGCCCGCAGGGCCGTCGACGGTCACCTGTTCGGCCGAGGCGCGGTCCGGGGCGCCGGACGCCGAGGAGCCGAGGGCCACGGTCGCCAGGGCGGCGAGAACCAATGCGCGGTCGCGCAATCGGGGTCTTGGCATGGCAGGGGAAGGATTCAACCTTTGCACCGGGTTGGCAACCCCTCGCTCTCGCCGCGTCCTCCCGGGTGGGCGGGGCGGGGACGGCCGCGGGCGCCGTTTATGCTTCCCTTTTGCCTCGAGGATTGGTTGACCTTTGGACCCGCCGCGCCCCGGGTTCAGCCTTTGGCGAGGCGCCCATCATGCTGCACACCATCTCAGTCCTCGTTGAGAATAAGTTCGGAGTCCTGGCCCGCGTGGCCGGAATGATCTCCGGCCGCGGCTTCAACATCGACTCCCTCAACGTCGCGCCGACCCACGACGCCGGGCTTTCGAGGATCACGATGGTGCTCAAGGGCGACGACGCCGCGCTCGACCTGTGCACCAAGCAGCTGCGAAAGCTTGTGAACGTCGTGGAGGTCCGAGACTTCAAGGAGGGCCAGACCATCGCGCGCGAGCTGGTCCTGGTGAGGGTCCGTGCGGACGGCAAGACGCGACCGGAGATCCTCCAGATCAAGGAGATCTTCCGCGCCCGGATCGCCAACATGGCGCAGGACTCGCTCATTATCGAGTTGACCGGAGACGAGGACAAGGTCGCCGCCTTCCTTGGGCTTCTCGAGCCGTTCGGCATCGTCGAGATCGCCCGGACCGGGCGGCTCGCGCTCACCCGCTGACGCTCCCTGCGCCGTCCGCAACATCTTACCATGCCTGCCAAAGTCTACACCGACAAGGACGCCGACCTCGGCGCGTTCAAGAACAAGACGCTCGCCGTGCTGGGCTACGGCTCGCAGGGCCACGCCCACGCGCTGAACCTCCGGGACAGTGGATGCACCGTCATCATCGGCCTCTATCCCGGCTCCAAGTCGCGCGCCGTCGCGAGGCAGCACGGCTTCAAGGTCTACGACACCGCCGAGGCCGTCCGCCGCGCCGACGTGATCATGGTGGGCCTTCCGGACATGAGGCAGGCGGGCGTGTACAAGACCGACATCCTCCCGAACCTCTCGAAGGGCAAGACGCTCCTCTTCAGCCACGGCCTTGCCATCCACTTCGGGCTCATCAAGCCGCACAAGGACATCGACGTCATTATGGTCGCGCCCAAGGGGCCCGGCCACATGGTCCGCAGGCTCTATGTCGAGGGCAAGGGGATGCCGGCGCTGGTCGCGGTCTTCCAGAACCGCTCGGGCAGGGCCAAGCAGGCCGCGCTTGCGTGGGCGAAGGGCATCGGCTCGACGCGCGCGGGCGTCCTTCAGACCACCTTCAAGGAGGAGACGGAGACCGACCTGTTCGGCGAGCAGGCGGTCCTCTGCGGCGGCGCAAGCGCGCTCGTGCAGGCCGGCTTCGAGACCCTGGTCGAGGCGGGCTACCAGCCGGAGATGGCGTACTTTGAATGCCTCCACGAGCTCAAGCTCATCTGCGACCTGATGTACGAGAGCGGTATCGCCGGGATGCGCTTCTCGGTGTCCGAGACCGCAAAGTACGGCGACCTCACGCGTGGGCCCCGCATCATCAACGCGGCCACAAAGCGCGAGATGAGGAAGATCCTCACGGAGATCCAGACGGGCAAGTTCACCCGGCAATGGGTTGCGGAGTACAAGGGCGGCCTCAAGAAGTACAACCGGCTCCTGAAGAAGGGCGCCGCCCACAAGATTGAGAAGACCGGCCAACGGCTGCGCAGCATGATGCCCTGGATGACGAAGAAGAACCTGAAGGGCGTTCAGGCCGCCTACTAACCTCCCGCTGCCCGCGGGACGCCTGAGAATGGGAAAGAAACTCGTCCTCGCGACCCGCAAGAGCCCGCTCGCGCTCGCCCAGGCGGAGCTCGCCGCGGCGTTCCTTCGCGAGCGCACCGGGGCCGAGTGCGAGCTGCTGAAGCTGGTCACCACGGGCGACCAGCAGGCGGAATGGTCGCTGCAGGAGCAGGGGGGCAAGGGCCTGTTCACCCGCGAGCTTGAGGCCGCGCTGCTGCGCAAGGACGCGGACCTGGCCGTGCACAGCGCAAAGGACCTTCCGGGTGACATGGCCCCGGGACTCGGCACCGCGGGCTACCTTCCCCGCGAGGACGCGCGGGACACGCTCATCCTGCGCTCGGGCGTCGGCGCGCCGAAGACGCTCGCCACGGGCAGCCCGCGCCGCCGGCGCCAGGCGGCGCTCCTCTTCCCCACGCTCGAGTTCGTCGAGATCCGCGGCAACGTCGACACGCGGCTCAAGAAGATCGCCGACCGGAACGCGGCCGACGGGACCATCCTGGCCGCGGCGGGCCTGAAGCGGCTCGGAATCGGGTCGTGGCCCGGCGTCGAGTTCCACGCCATCGGCTTTGAGAGCATGGTGCCGGCGGTCGGCCAGGGGGCGATCGCCATCCAATGCCGGTCGGCCGACGAGGCCCACTTTGCGGGGGTGTTCGACGCGCCCACGGCCCGGGGCCTCGGCATCGAGCGAGCCCTCCAGTCCGCGCTCGGGGGCGGGTGCCACACGGCGCTCGGCGCCCACGCGACCCGCGACACGCTCTTCTTCTACCACGAGGACGTGGGCCTGAGGACGATCGCCCTTACCGAGGACGACTTTGCATCCCCGGCCGCGGCCGCGGCCAGGATTCTTGGGCAACTGGGCCTCAAATAGGCCGCCCCTCGCCATGGCAGACACGCGGAAAGGCGCACTTGGGGCCAGGCGGGTCGTGGTGACGCGGACCCGGGACCAGGCCTCGGAGCTTGCGTCCAAGCTTGCGGAGCTTGGCGCGGAGGTCGTCGAGCTGCCGGTGATCCGCATCTCCCACGAGGTCTCAAAGCAGGCGCTTGCCGACGTCATGCTGGAGCTCGGCGGCTACGACTGGCTGGTCTTCACGAGCGCGAACGGGGTCCACCACTTCTTCGAGGAATTCTTCAGGGTCCTCGGCGACATACGGGCGCTCGGGCTCATCCGCGTCGCCTGCATCGGGGACTCCACCGCGAAGGCCGTGGGCGCGCTGCACCTGAAGGTCGAATGCCTTCCCAAGAAGTCCACGGCGGAGGCGCTGGCCGGCGAGATGATCGACACCGGGAGCATGGACAACGCGAAGATCCTGGTGATCACCGGCAACCTGAACCGGGACGTCCTTGTCACGAGGCTCGAGGAGGCCCGCGCGATCGTGGACTGCCTCCAGGTGTACAAGACCGAGGCGGTGGACCTCTCCTCCAATCCCGCGGCGGCCGACTTCCGCCGGCGCGGCGCGGATGCCGTCCTCTTTGCAAGCTCGTCCTCCGCACAGTGCTTCGTCGACCAGGGGGGGGCCCTCAGGATAGGGGAGGGCGGCACGAAGCCGATCTACGGGAGCATAGGGCCCCAAACAAGCGAGACCATGCGCCGGGTGGGGCTCAGCGTTGACTTCGAGGCGCCGACGCCCGGGATCGACCCGCTCATTGCCGAGCTCGTGAGGGCACTGGCGTGAAGGTCCCCTTCCTTGACCTGGCGCCCCAGCACCGGGCGCTGCGGGACGAGGCGCTCGCCGCCCTGGCCGCCACGTACGACGCCACCCGTTTCTGTCTCGGCAAGGACGTCGAGGACTTCGAGCGGGCCTTCGCGTCCACGCTGGGGTACCCGGGGGCGCTGGGGATGAACAGCGGCACGTCCCCGATCCACGCCGCCTGCATGGTGGCCGGGTTCGGGCCCGGCGACGAGGTCATCGTGCCGCCCTTCACCTTCATCGCGTCCGCGTGGGGCGCCGGCTACGTCGGGGCGAAGCTCGTGTTCGCGGACATCGAGGAGGGGACGTTCAACCTCGATCCGGCCGCGCTCGAGGCCGCGATCACGCCGCGCACGAGGGGGGTCGTGGTCGTGCACCTCTTCGGCCTGCCGGCAAGGATGGACGAGATCCTTGCGGTCGCGCGCAGGCACGGGCTGTTCGTGATCGAGGACTGCGCGCAGGCGGTGGGCGCGAGGTACAAGGGGACGCCGGTCGGCCTCCTGGGTGATGCCGGGACCTTCAGCTTCTATCCCACGAAGAATCTCGGCGGGTGCGGCGAGGGCGGGGCGTTCGTCTCGCAGAGGCCGGACGTGGCGGCCAGGGCCAAGCTGGTGCGCGTCCACGGGATGGGACAGCGGTACCACCACCAGGTCGTCGGCGGGAATTTCCGGATGGACGGGTTCCAGGGGGCGCTGCTCAACGTGAAGCTGCCCCACCTCGGGTCGTGGACCGCGCGGCGCAGGGCGATCGCGCGGGCCTACCTTGCGGGCATCCGCCTCGAGGGCGCGAGGCTTCCGCTCACGCCTGCGTACGGGGAGTCGGTCTACCACCAGTTCACGATCACCCACCCCCGGCGCGACGCGCTGCGCGAGCACCTGGCGGCGCGCGGGGTCGGCACGGACCTCATCTACCCCGTGCCCCTGCATCTCCAGGAGTGCTTTGCGGGGCTCGGCTATACCCGGGGCGCGTTCCCCGTCGCCGAGAAGGCGGCCGCGACGTGCATCAGCCTGCCGATCTTTCCCGAGCTCACCGACGAGCAGGTGGGCTTCGTGGTGGAGTCCGTGAACGCCTTCGGATAGTCCGGAGCCATGATTGACGGTGTACAGATCAAGGTCTGCGGCCTCACCTCGCTCGTGGACGCTGATTGTGCCGACGGCTGCGGTGCGGACTACCTGGGATTCATCCTGCACGCCAAGTCCCCGAGGCACGTCTCGGTGGCGCAGTTCCGGTCGATGGAGGGGCGTCTTCCCCCTCGCCGCAGGGTGGCCGTGGATGTCGAGCCGGGGGCGGACGCGCTTCTCGCGATGCGGGACGCCGGATTCGACCGATTCCAGGTGCATTTTCGTCACGACCTGCCGATCGAGGCGGTCGAGGCCTGGTCGAAGGCGGTCGGGGCGGAGAATCTCTGGCTTGCCCCGAGGTTGCCGCCCGGCGTCGACGTCCCCGAGCCGTGGCTCGGGCTGGCGCAGTGCATCCTCATGGACGCCTTTGACCCGACGCTCTTCGGCGGAACGGGCCGGACGGGCGACTGGCCGAAATTCAGGCGCCACCGCGAGCGCTACCCCGGGAAGACGTGGATTCTCTCGGGGGGCCTCAGCCCCGAGAACGTGGGTGGGGCCCTGGCGGGAACCGGAGCCCGGTTTGTCGACGTGAACAGCGGCGTCGAGTCGGCCCCGGGCGTCAAGGACCACGCCCGGCTGAAGGCGTTCGTCGTTGCGCTCCGCAAGGCCGCCGGCGCCTAGGCCCTCTCGAGGCCGAGGAGCCTCCTCTTCCTCGCTTCGCCAAACGCGTATCCAGTGAGGGAGCCGTCGGAGCCGACCACGCGGTGGCAGGGGACGATGAGGCAGATGGGATTGGTGGCGTTGGCCCTGCCGACCGCCCGGGGCGAGCTTCCGACGGTGCGGGCCACGTCGCGGTACGTGCGGGTCTGCCCCCGCGGTATCCGCCGCAGGGCGGCCCACACCCGGCGCTGAAAGGGGGTTCCCGCGGGGGAAAGGCGCAGCGAGAACTTCCGCCGCGTCCCGCGGAACCACGCTTCGACCTGGCGGCGAGCCGCCGCAGTCCCCGAGGGGTCGGCGGCCAGGTTGCCGCGCGCCAGCCGGCCTTGGAGCGCGGCCCTCCCGCCGAAGGCGGTCGCGACGACCGAGCCGGCGGCGTCGACCGCGACGGAGAACATTCCCTCCGGCGTCTTGAAGGAGGCATAGCGGAACGAGGGTGACGGGTTCATGGGGGGGGGCGGTTGATCTGCCAGAGATGTGCGGTGGCAAGGCTTCGATGGGGGGAGAAGACGGACATGAGGCGCCGGGTGGCGTCCGCATCGGGGCGCTCCTCGAGCCTGAAAAGGGCCTGCAGCCCGCTGGTGACGCCGGTGTCGCCAATGGGCACGCAGTCCGCGAACCCGAGCGAGCGCATCATCAGGTAGTTCACCGACCAGGGCCCGAGGCCCCTCACCGCAAGGAGCGTTCGCTCGGCGCGCGTGGCGGACATCGCCGGAAGCGCGTCAAGGTCGAGGGTCCCGGCCGCGACCAGCTGGGCCGCGCCGATGAGGTACTCGGCCTTCTGCCTGGAGTACTGCCACGGGCGCATGTCGGAGGGAGTCAGGCGGGCGATGGCGGCGGCCGTGGGCAGGGAGAAGAGCCCACCGGGGAGCGCCGCGCCCGTGTGCTCGATCAGCCGCCGCTTGAGCACGCACGCGAACGGCAGGTTGATCTGCTGGCCGATGATTGACCAAAGGAGCCCGTCCAGGACGCAGGGTGTCCGGATCAGCCGGAGTCCCGGGCGCCCGGCCACGAGCCGGGCGAGACCGAGGCGGCGGGCGAGGCGGGCGAAGCCGGCGGCGTCCTGGTCGAGCCCAAGAATGCCGACGACAAGACGGTGCGCGGCGGCCCACTGGACCCTGCCGGCGCCGGAGGGGGCTTCCAGCGTCACCCGCGCGCATTCCGGTGAGAATTCGATCCGCACCACCGCGGCGACGCCGTCAAGAGCCGCGGAGGTCTCGTAGACCGAGCCGGACAAGCGCTCGGTGACGCTCACCGGATCGCGGCCCAGGCTCCTGAGGAGGTGGGCGAGCGGATAGCCCGCGGGGAGGTCGATCTTCAGCGGGCCAGGCGGCCCGATGTCGCGGTATTCCGTGGGCGTCATCCCGTTGAGCGAGCGGAAATGCTCGTGAAAGGCCGAGATCGACTCGAATCCGGCGTCTGCCGCGATGTCCGTGAGGGGCGAGTCGCTGGCGATGAGCAGGCGCCGGGCGGCCTCCATCTTCGCCCGCAGGAGCAGGTCCCCAGGGGTCGAGTGGTAGTGCTGGCGGAAGAGCTCGAAGCAGCGGGTCGTGCCGAATCCGGAGCGCCGCACGATGGAGCGGGCGGCGCTGAAGCGCCCCGGGTCCGCGCGCACCTCGGCCACCAGCGTCTCGATCGACTCCAGCACCGGATCGGCGCCGCGGGCGAAGTCGTCGGGGTGGCACTTCAGGCAGGGGCGCAGGCCCGCGGCGCGGGCGGCGTCGCACGACGGGAAGAACCGGACGTTCTCGGGCCTCGGCTTGCGGGCCTTGCACGAGGGCAGGCAGTAGATGCCCGTGGTGAGGACGCCCGTGAAGAAACGCCCGTTCCACGCGGGATCGCTCCCGAGGAAGCGCGAGTACATTTGTGCATGGGTCATCTTCAAGGGCTGCCGATGGGGCGCAAACACCCTACCAAAGGCGGGCCCCCGTGTCGTCCGCATTTTTCCGGGGTAATTTTGCGCGTGCGCTTGCTCAAGATCCGGGTGCATTGGTACGATTACAGCTTCACGCCCACTATGCCCACCTCAGCCCCACGACTCGCACGCGCGTGGCTCGATTCGCTGTCCTCGGGGATCGTCGAATTCGACCGAGACTGGGTGTCGGTGGCGCCCCCGGCCGTCGCCCTTTCGGGGGCCGTCGAGGTCGTGGCGTTCAAGAGGGCGCCCGACCTCGCGGCGGCCAAGAGGTTCCGCTACTTCCAGACGCCGCCGTCCACCTTCACCTTCGCGCTTCCCCTGAGGCGCGGACCGGGCATCGACCCCGTGAACGACCGCGTCTACATCGCGGGCCAGTTCAACGGCTGGAACGCGGTGGGCAACGAGGAGTGGCGCCTGAAGGTCGGCGAGGTGGACGGCGAGAAGATGCTGGTCTGGACGGGGCCCGCGGAAAAGGTGCTCAAGGGCGGCGACATGATGTTCAAGTTCGTCACGGGCGAGAACCAGTGGCTCCACCCGCGCGACGAGGCGCCGAACTGCGTCCGGGATGACATGGGGGTCGTGAACCGCTTCGTCGACCCGGGAAGGACCGGGGCCCACCTGTGGCGCTTCGAGCTGTCCGCGCCGCTCGACCTTGCGGGCGCCTGGACGGTGGCGGCGGGAGCGGACGTCAACGGCGGCCCGCTTCCCCTGGAGCCCGGCGACTTCTTCTTCGACCTCGGGACGGACCTTCCCCTCGGTGCGATGGTCTCTGCGAAGGCGACCACGTTCAGGATCTTCGCGCCGCGGGCGGAGTCCGTCACGCTCCACGCATGCCACGACCTCGCGGCCCGGAAGACGGCCGACGCCTTTCCCCTGGCGCGGCGGGGGGACGCCCACGGCGCCGCCGGGGTCTGGGAGGTGGAGCTGGACCGGAACCTGCACGGCTGGTTCTACTGGTATTCGATCGACAGCGTTTCCGGAGGGACGGGCAGGGTCCTCGCGCAGACGGACATCCTCGACCCATATGCCCTGGCGACCGTCGGGTACGCCGGGCCCGGAATCGTGCTCGACCGGGGCTGGATTGGCAGGGGCGACACCGAGTTCCGCACGCCGGCATGGCAGGACCTTGTCGTCGCCGAGGCCCATGTCCGCGACCTGGCCGCGAAGGCGCCGACGAACGCAACGGCGGCGGAGCGGCGCGGGTTCGCAGGCCTGCTCAAATGGGTGGAGGACCCGGACTTCTACCTCCATCACCTCGGGGTCAACTGCGTGGAGCTCCAGCCGGTCCAAGAATCCGACAGCAAGACGCCCGAGGAGTACCATTGGGGCTACATGACGAACGCCTACTTCGCGCCTGCGAGCGGCTACTCGCGCTCCCCTGCCGAGGCCTCGGGTGTGCGCGAGCTCCAGCAGCTCGTGCGGGCGTTCCACGAACGCGGAATGGCCGTCATCCTCGACGTCGTCTACAACCACGTGGGGGAGCCGCCCCACCTCATGGCGATCGACAAGCTCTACTACTTCGAGCAGGACGCCGCCGGGAACCTGGCCAACTGGAGCGGATGCGGCAATGACCTCCGCGCGAGCGCGGCGATGGCCAAGAGGCTGATCATCGACAGCTGCTCGCACATGATCGAGGCCTACGGGGTCGACGGCTTCCGGTTCGACCTTGCCGAGCTGATCGGGGTCGAGGTGCTCAAGCAGATCGAGGCCGAACTGAAGCGGGTGAAGCCCGGCGTGATCCTGATCGCGGAGCCCTGGAGCTTCCGCGGGCACATCGCCGGGGCGCTGCGCGACACCGGCTGGGCGTCATGGAACGACGGATTCCGCAACTTCGTGAGGGACTACGTCCGCGGCGGCGCGCCTGCCGAGCGCCTCGAGTACTTCATGCGCGGGTCGCCGTGGTACTTCGCCAAGTGGCCCGCCCAGACGGTCAACTACACCGAATCCCACGACGACAGGACGTGGCTTGATTCGATCACCGAGAACCAGGGCTTTGACGGCACGAATCCGACCCCCAACGACGAGCGGCGGACGCACTTGATGGCATCGATCCTGTTCATGTCGGTGGGAATCCCGATGCTCGCCGCCGGCCAGGACTTCCTGCGGTCGAAGCGGGGCCTTGGGAACACATACCAGCGCGGCGACGTGAACGCCTTGGATTACCGGAGGCTGTACCGCAACCTGTCCAGCCACGCCTATTTCGCGGACTGGATCGCGTTCCGCAGGGGAACCCGCGGCAGGCTCCTGAGGCATTTCAGTCGCCCGTCGGAGGGGTTCTTCCGCTTCTTCAACGGGGGCGGGGCGCCCCTTGCCGTCCTCCTCAATGCGGACCTCTCGAAGGGGCCGGAGCGCCTCCTCTACGGCGTGAACCCGACGGGCACCGACGCGACGATCCCGATCGGTGACGTGGCCGGGATCGGCAACTGGCGCCAGATTGCCGACCAGGAGCGGTTCATTCCGGCCGCGAGCCGGGCCGCGACCCGGAGGGTCGAGCCCGGGCTCGAGGTGCCGGCGCTCGGGTGCGGGCTGTGGCTCGCGGGATCCTGAGGCCCGCCTACTTGACCGAGAAGCGGTAGATCGTGGTGCTCCTGAAGGTCTCGCCCGGGCGCAGAAGGGTGGAGGGGAACCCGGGCTGGTTCACCGAATCCGGATAGTGCTGCGTCTCCAGACAGAATCCCGCGTGGCGCGGGTAGGCCTGGCCGTACTTCCCTACGGTCCTTCCGTCGAGACCGTTGGCCGTGTAGAGCTGGATGCCGGGCTGGTCCGTGGACACCTCCAGCGCACGCCCGGTCGCCGGGTCCTGCGCGCGGGCGGCGAGGACGACCCTCTGCCCACCCCCGTCGATCACGAAGTTGTTGTCGTAGCCGTTGGTCTTGCCGGTCAACTTCCTGAGGTCCCTGCCGATCGGCTTAGCCTGGGTGAAGTCGAGGGGCCCGCCGGCCACCTCGGCGATCACCCCCGTCGGGATCAGGCCGGCGCCCGTCGGCGTGTACTTGCTGGCCTTGATCTGGAGGACCTGCGCGAGGATGTCGCCCTTGCAGGCGAGGTTGAAATAGCTGTGGTTGGTCAGGTTGACGGGCGTCGTCTTGTCGGTTGTGGCCTCGTATTCGATACGGACCTCGTTGCCGTTCGTCAGCGTGTAGGTCACCTTGACCGCGAGCGTGCCCGGGAAGCCCTCGTTGCCGTCCGGGCTGACGTGGCTGAGGACCACGGACGGGCCGTTGGGGCCGTCCGCGGACTCCGCCGTCCACACCACCTTGTCGAAGCCCTTGATCCCGCCGTGGAGCGTGTTAGGAGCGTCGTTGATCGCGAGGGTGTAGGTCTTCCCGTCGATCGTGAACTTGCCCCTTGCGATCCGGTTCGCGACCCGCCCGCACACCGCCCCGAAGCAAGGGCTCTCGGTGAGGTACTGGGCCAGGTTGTCGAACCCGAGGACGACGTCGCCCATCCGCCCGGTTCGGTCCGGGACATGGAGCTCGGTGATCACCGCGCCGTAGGTAATGATCTTGCAGACCAGGCCGTCGGCGTTGGTCAGGGTGTAGAGGTCGACGGCGGTGCCATCCGGCATCGCTCCGAACGCGGACTTGGATATGCTTGCGGCCATAGGATTTGGGGTGAGGAGCGCGGCGGCCAGCGAGACGATGAGCGCGGCCCCGCGCGGGTAGTGGGTGGGGATCTGGGATCCCATGGGCCGCATCATTGGCCGTGTTGCCCCTCCAATCGATCAAAAACGCGGGCTCATGGACGCTTCCGCCGCTCGAAGAGCTGCTCGATTTCCTCCAGGGTCTTGCCCTTGGTCTCCGGCAGGAAGAAGACGGCCGTGACAAAATAGACCACCGTGCAGCCCGCGAACAGGAAGAACATGGTTGAGTAGCCGTACTTGCCGACCGTCGGCAGAAAGACGGCGGCGATGGTGGTGGAGACCGCCTGGTTGAGCGTGAGGGCGATGCTCATCCCGTTCGACCGGATCCGCGTCGGCATGAGCTCGGAGAGCGCGAGCCAGACGACGACCCCTGGGCCGATCGCAAAGAACCCCATGAAGGAGAAGGTGAACGCCGCCGTGAGCCAGCCGTTCCCCTGGCTCGGAACCGGCGTGACCAGGGCGTTCTCAATCCTCAGGGGGGCGGTCCTCGCCTCGTCGAGGCTGGCGAACGGGTTGGAAAGGAACGCGCTCACCCTGTTGCTCGGGAGCCCGCCCTCGCGGTTGATCTCCAGCGCAGGAGTGGCGGGGTCGTCCGAGCGGACGACGGCGGTCGCGGAGCGGAATCCGCCGTACGAATAGATCACGCTGAGCGTGAGCGGCCTGCCCCTGAGCGGCCGGCCCGCCTCGCCCGCGGCCGCCAGCAGCCGGTCCGCCGATTCCGTGTTGAAGACGATCCGGGCGTCCTGGCCCGGGCCCACCGAGGCTTGGACGGCCTCCCTCGTGTCGACGCGGAGCCTTTCGGTGCGGTGGAAGAGCAGGCCGACGGCGATCAGTGAGGCGATGATCCCCGCGGTCCCCACGGAGAGCAGGAACTTGCGCCCCTTGCGGTCCACGAGCATCACGGCGACCATCGTCATGAAGAAGTTGACGAGCGTGAAGAGCAGGTTCCCGTAGTGGGCCTGTACGTCGGAGAGGCCGCCCTGGATGAAGATGTCGGCGTTGTAGCCGATGATGGAGTTGACGCCGGTCGCCTGGGTGCAGGCCAGGATGACGCAGGCCAGGACGAACGGAATCATGTACCTGCGGCTCAGCAGCGGCTCCTTGGCCCCTCCGGCGCGCGCGGAGTCCTTTGCGTCCTCCGCCGCCGCGTTCGCCTCCATCTCCCGCACCTCGAGGTCGGCCTGCTCGGCGTCCCGCGAGCGCAGAAGCGCCCGGCGGGCGTCGTCCTTGCGGCCCCGCAGAAAGAGCCAGCGGGGCGACTCCGCGACGACCAGGCTGCCGATCACGAACAATATGCCGGGCGGCAGCGACACCCAGAAGATGCTGCGCCACGCCGAGTCATTGACGGCGAAGAGCTTGGCCGGGTCGCCCAGCCTGGCGACCCGGTCGACCGTGTAGCTGAAGTAGAGGGCGACGATGGCCGCGATCACGAAACCGAACACGAGCATCCACTGGAACACGCCGGTGCCCTTGCCCCGGTTCTTCGAGCCGAGGCACTCGGCCAGGTAGAGGGGGATCACCACGCCCACGAGCCCTCCGCTGATTCCCTGGAGAAGGCGGCCGAGGACAAGCGGGGCGTAGCCGTGCGACAGCGCGATCATGGGTATGCTCGCGACGAAGAGGAGCCCGCTGCACGTCATCAGCCACTTGCGCCCCATCCAGTCGGCCAGCATCCCGGCGGCGAGCGTGGAGACGGCGCTGCCGAGGAGCACCGCGGCGACGACAAACGACAGCTGGCCCGCGTTCAGGCCCGAGGTCGCCTTCAGGTACGGGAACGCGCCCGCGATGATCCCCACGTCGATGCCGTAGAGGAGGCCGCCGAGGCCGGCGACAAAGAGCAGCAGGCGGTTGTACGCGGTCTTGTCACCGGTGGGGATCGCTGGTGGGGGCATCGTGCGTGTCGGGGGGTGGGCTATTTTGAGGGATCAGCCGGCTTGGGGGACGCGGTGGAGATGACGAGCATGCGCCACTGGTCGTCCGAAAGGCTCTGCCGCCGGCCTTGGAGGGCCGCAGCGGCCGCGAGCAGGCGGACGGACTTCAGCGCGGGAAGCTCGGTGGCAGACTCGTTGGGCTCGGCGGCCCGGTCGAGCGCCGCGAGGCCCGCGGCAAGGCTCGCACCCGCGAGAGGGTCGCCCGAGGCGAGCGCGCTCACGGCCTCCACCCCCACGGCACCCGCCTCGGCAAGCGCGCGGCCGGCGGGGATCGCCTCCCTGACGGCCGGATAGGTGCCGGCAAGCCCGTCGGCCACCTCCTTACCCGCGGCGCTCCACGCCCTCAGCTGGGCCCCGATCGCATCGGCCGAGGCCCGGTCGATTCCGCCGGGCGCGAACAGCATGCGGCCCACCGCGTCCGCGAAGTGCCGGGCGGGTACGCTTTCCGGAAGCGCCGCGTCCGCCAGGCCGATCAGGGGGACCAGCTGGTTGCCCCAGACCTGGATCCCCCCGCGCTGGTAATGCTTCACGGGTTCGAGCAGTCCGATGACGGTCCTCAGGGCGTCGATCCCCGGTGCCCCGAGGTTCTCGCCGACCAGGTGGCGGAGCATGACGTCGCGGTTGCGCTCGTGAAGCGAGCCGGCCTCGCTCAGGCGGGCGCTCACGATCTCGAGCCTCCGATACATCTCGGAAATGTCGCAGACCGAGCTCGGCGACCAGAGGCGCTCCGCGATTGCCGCCGTGCGGGGCCAGATACGGGAGTCGATCGTCTCCGGGGAGACCCACTCCGCCCACATGGTGGCCTCGCCGCCGAGGACGTGCGCCCGTTGCGGGGCCGCGAGCGGCGAGGCGTCCGGGAGGGGCTCGACGGCGTAGTGGTCCGACGCGGGGTAGCACAGGTCGATATAGAACCCGTTCGAGAGGATGCCGTCGAAGCCGAGGACCGCCGAGCCCGCGAGGGCCTCGCTCCCGCGCCACGAATCGATCACGCAGTCCCTGGGCAGTTCCGGGTTCTCGATCTCGTCCCAGCCGACGAGCCGCTTGCCGAACCGCGCGAGGATCGCATGGATCCTCTTGTTGAAGAGCGCGTGAAGCCCTTCGCTGCCCTTGAGGCCATGCTCGCGGATGAAGGCCTGGATCCTGGGGTTGGCATTCCACTGCACGCCGTTGTTCTCGTCGCCCCCGATGTGGATGAACCGGTCGGGAAAGAGAGCCGCCATCTCCCCGAGGAAATCGTTGAGAAGCGCGTAGGTTGCCTCGTTGGTGGGGTCGAGGACCGGGTTGAACACGCCCCACTGGCGCTCGATCCCGTACGGCCCGGGCAGGCTCGCAAGTTCCGGGTGCGAGACGACCCAGCTCGTAGCGTGGCCGGGGATGTCGAATTCCGGGACCACCCGGACTCCGCGCTCGGCCGCGTAGGCGATGATCTCGCGCATCTGCACCTGGGTGAAGTACCTGCCGTCCGAGCCCTTGGCGGTAAGCTCCGGATGGGTGAGGCTCTCGATCCGGAACCCCTGGTCGTCCGTGAGGTGCAGGTGCAGGACGTTCAACTTCACGACGACCATCGCGTCGAGGTTGCGCAGGATGACTTCGATCGGCTGCCAGTGGCGCGCCACGTCGATCATGAGGCCGCGCCACGGGAACCTCGGCTGGTCCCGGATCTCAACCGCCGGAAGGAACCACCCGCCCTCGTCCCGCTGGAGGAGCTGAAGGAAGGTCTCGAGGCCGTGCATGGCCCCGAAGTCGGTTGCGGCCCTCAGCAGCGCCTGCGACCCGCTCACCTCAAGCGTGTAGGATTCGTCCTCGGATTCCGAGGGGAGCGCCGACCCGGAGCGGGCGCAGTCGACCACCAGCTTGAATGCGACCGCATGGACGGCGTCGGCGGGCTCGCCGGTGCGCGCCGTCCAACGGCCCTCGGTCCTTGCGATCGCCGCCTGAAGGCGGGGCCCCGCCGGCTGCTGCGCGGAGACTTCGAGCCTGGCGCCTGCCGGCACGCGGGCCGCCTTCACGCTCGCCTGCGCCGGCGCGGGCATCACGTCTGTCGGAAGCGGGGCGCTTCTCGCGGGGGCCATCGCCAGGGTGGCGCTAAAGAGGCAGATCGCGAAGGAATTCCTCTGGGGCATATCTTTTGAAGGCCTCGATCGCCTCGTATTCGGCGAGGCCCAGCGCGTTGTACGTCCCGGCCAGGCGCCTGCTGCGGTCCTCCGAACGCTGCCAGAACTCCCTGCGGTCGTCGCCGAGGAAAAGCGCCATGTCCTTCTGGGTCTCGTGGCAGAATATCGCGCGCCGGCGGCGCAGCACCTCCTGCGGGCTGAGGGGGACCGCGAGGTCGATCTCGTCCACGGACCACTCGGACCACGCGCCCCGGTAGAGCCAGAGCTCGCTCTCGCGCACCCACGGCTCGTCGGAGAGCCGGGCAAGGGCGTCGCGAAGGGCGTGCAGGCAGAGCCGATGCGTGCCGTGGGGGTCGTCGAGGTCGCCTGCCGCGAAGATCAGGTGCGGGCGGATCTCCCCGATGAGCTCGCGCATGACCGACCGGTCCGCGTCCCCGAGTTGCCGCCTGCTGCCGGGGCTTGCGTGGTAGAACGGCAGGTCAAGGAAGTGGAGGCGCCCCAACGGGACGCCGCACACGCGGGCGGCCGCGACGGCCTCCTGCCTCCGGACCAGACCCTTCCAGTTGTGGACCTCGGCCGTCTCCGGGAGGGAGCCCGTGGACTCGAGCGACGTGCACAGCGCGCGCAGCCTTTCAATGACCGCCGGGCTCGCGAGGCCCGAGTCGCCCACAAAGCGCAGGGCGCGGGCCAGCGCCTCGTCGGAGACGGCGTTCGCCCCGGACACCTGGTACGCGACATGGACCTCGTGGCCGTGCTCGACCAGGCGGCAGAGGGTGCCGCCCATCCCGATCACGTCGTCATCCGGATGGGGGGAAAGCACGAGGATCCGCTTCGGGAACACGCCGGCCGAGGGGGCGCGCAGCGGGCGAACCGGGGCGTCTCCGGGCTTGGTGCGCTTCGGGTCACGCCCTCCCGGCCATCCTGTGATCGTGTGCTGGAGCTGGTAGAAGCCCGCCAGGTTGACCTCGTAGGCCGAGCCCTGGATCCTGAGGAGGTCCTGGAGCCCCGCCTCGTTGTAGTCGTCGTCGGTGAGCTTCAGCACGGCCTTCTTCCTGAGCTGGGAGAGCCAGATGATCGCGCGGCGCACCATCGCCGGATCCCACTCGAGGCCGAGGTCGCCGAGGGCCCCCAGCAGCCACGGCGTGCGGTAGCGGGTCAGCGCGCCCGCCGCCGCCCGGTCGATGACGAACTGGACCTGGTCGTGCTCCTGGAGGAAGGACGCCGTGACCTGGGGCGTCACGGGCCCCTCGACCGCAGCGCCCACGATCTCGGCCTTGTGCTGGCCCCAGGCCAGCAGGACGATCCGGCGGGCCTCGAGGATCGTGCGCACGCCCATGGTGATCGCGTATCTCGGCGTGTGCTCCTCGCCCCCGAAGTCCCCCGCGGCGTCGCGCCGTGTCAGGGCGTCCAGCGTCACCAGCCTCGTGCGCGAGCGCCGGGGGCTCCCGGGCTCGTTGAAGCCGATGTGGCCGGTGCGCCCGATCCCGAGGACCTGGAAATCTATCCCACCCGCGGCCTGGATCCGCTCCTCATAGTCGCGGCACTGCGCGTCGACCGACGCGGCCGGCGCAGTCCCGTCGGGCATGTTGATGCTGGCGGCAGGGATGTCGACGTGGTCGAACAGATGCGCCTGCATGTAGTGGCGGTAGCTCCGCGGGCTTGTCGGCTGGATCGGGTAGTACTCGTCGAGGTTGAACGTGACGACATTCGAGAAGCTCAGCCCCTCCTCCTTGTGGATTCGCACTAGCTCGGCGTAGAGCGCGAGCGGCGTGGAGCCGGTCGCCAGCCCGAGCACCGCGGTCCGCTTCGCCTTCTGCCGCTCGCGGATGAGCACGGCGATCTCGCGGGCGACGGACTGCGAGGCCTCGGCGCTGCTCGCGTACACGGCGAGCGGGACGTGCTCGAACCTGCTATGGGCTGAGGTCGGCGGGCCGGTCATGGGGTCTTATTGCAGCGAGGTTGCGGGTATTTTGGTCAGGTTCCGATGTTATTCTCGGCGCCGCCGTTAAAAAATGGCAGAACTGACGATGTTTTTAACAAAAATGTCAGAAGCACCAAACGCCCGGATTCTTTCCCTCGAGAAGCTCGCCAACCTGCTGCCGTCCCCGCTCAGGCCGCTGCACGGCAAGCGCGCGGCTCCGCTCGCGCTTCCCGACAACATCGTCTGCTTCTGCCGTCGCACGGCGACGGACCTGAACCGGCCGCAGCGCGGCCGCGCGCTCCACCACCGCTTCGTGCTGATACTCGCCTTGGAGACCGCGGTCACCGTCGCGGTGGACGACCGCGCGATACGCCTCAATCCCAACGAGGGGCTCCTCGTGCTTCCTTTCCAGTTCCACGACTACATCCAGCCGGCGCGCGAGGACCTGATGTGGATCTTCATCACGTTCGACATGATCGACATGGCGCCGCTCCAGGTGCTGCGGTTCCGGCCGTTTGCCATCACGCCGGTCGTGCGCCAGGCCTGCGCCGAGCTCGTCGAGGCCTACCTCACGCGGGGCGAGGGGGACCTCACGAGCCTCCTGCTCTCCGTTCTGCTGCAAAGGATACGCCGGGCCGAGCCGATCCTCAGAAGGCACCAGAGGCCGCCGGTCGCGCCCGGGCTCATCATGCAGGTCAACCAGCTGGCGCAG
>Ga0265313_10001233_pt1 | contig 24382 bp, 24 predicted proteins | sample 4123metaG_FD_203122 | JGI IMG/M metagenome (GOLD analysis project Ga0265313, IMG submission 203122) | Rhizosphere microbial communities from Carex aquatilis grown in University of Washington, Seatle, WA, United States - 4-1-23 metaG | ecosystem: Host-associated > Plants > Roots > Rhizosphere >...
GTCGTCCGCCTCGACTGACAACGTCCCGTCGCCCAGCCCGCGGCAACACCCGATCGCCGTCCGCGTCAATGTCCTCATCGGACGTCGCTGGCCGATGGGGTACGCTCCAGACGGAGGCAGGCGACGTCGAACGCAACGTTCGTCATCGGGTCGTCCGTTGCGTCAAGCCAGGATGTCAGCTGCTCCATCGTCAGCGGTTATGTAGGCCCGGCGAGTCAAAGCGTCACCAACCGGCTTCGGCGCTGGCATCTGATGCCAAGGGCACGGACGTCACTCGCGCTCCGTTGTGTCGAGCGCCTGCGGTTTGCCCTGAAGCGGATAGGAGAATATCTCGGCAACATCGTCACGAAATTGAATCGTCTTCTCGTAGGTGGCGCCCAAGCGTCGCGCAACCGCCTTGGAGCGCTCGTTTCCGGGAAGGATCAAACTGATCAAGCGTTCCCAACGGAGAACGGTCCCTGCCATCGAGATAACCGCTGTCGCTGCCTCGGTCGCGTAGCCCTGGCCCCAGAAGCGCCGAGCGAGCGCCCATTTGACCTCCGGTTCGGGCCACTCGCCTGGGCACCACAGCCCCACGGGGCCAATGGTCTCTCCCGTGGACCTCAGCGTGGCTGCGTAAGGCCCGTAGCCGCGCAGGGACCAGTGCCCGAGGTAGCCCGCCAGGATGCGCCAGGACTGCCAGCGGTTCAGCGTGCTACCGATGGTGTACGCACTCGTCGTCCTGGAAGATTTCGAACAGGGCGTCCCAGTCTGTCTCGCGAAACACGCGCAGAGTCAGCCTGGGGGTATCAAGTTGCGGAGGCGCGAGCATGTCGTTCATGGGGGCGATGCTGTCCGTTCCGCCTTGGAATTCCGATTGAAACGGCGAGGGTGTTGGACCCACGCGAATTTCGCCCCTATGAGGGGCGCGTTGCAAGCGACGCGGAGGCCCTCGCCGAAACGTTGGGGGTGTTCATCGCCGTGTACCAGTCCCTTCGCCCGCTTGAAATGATAGCGGTTCATCTGTGCCAGACGTACCGCACCGCAATTCTCGATCCGGATGACGTCAAGCTGCTGCGGGTCGCCGAAGAACGCCATCCCGGCGCCGTGTTCGTCGCCTACGCGCGCCCGCTTTGCGCACTGCCTGCCAGTGATGGGCGTCGTCAGTTTGGGTGATGACGTCCGTCGCTCCTGCACGTGAGAAGGCGGTCCGCGAACGTGCTTCCGGTCCCAGAAGGCCCGCTCGCAAGTGGACTTGGCGGCGGATCGACACTTCACCGGCGAGTAATATGACGCCCATGCTTCGCCTTCTCGTCAACATCGACGTCAACGACATCGAGCGCGCCGTCGTCTTCTATACCGATGCTTTCGCCTTGACCGTCGGCAGGCGTTTCGGGAACGACGCTGTGGAGCTCTTGGGCGCGGCGGTGCCCATCTACCTGCTCGCGAAAGCCAGCGACTCAACCGCCGCCCCGGGCGCTTCCGCCGCCCGCACGTATCATCGGCATTGGACACCGGTGCATCTCGATTTCGTGGTGGACGACATCTCCGTCGCCGTGAGTCGTGCGGAGAGCGCTGGAGCCATGCGCGAGAGCGATATCAGCACCCACCCCTGGGGGCGCCTGGCCCTGCTCGCCGACCCCTTCGGTCATGGCTGCTGCCTCATCGAGTTCAGCGAGCTGGGTTACGACGCCCTCGCAACGTGATGACCTCTCGCCGTAGGCAGTCTCGATGGAAGTCGAAGCCGGCGCCGACGCTCCGTACGAGCAGGCGTTCCTCGAACGGCTTCGCCATTGGGGCCAGTAGCCGGCTTCACCGTCGAGAAATGCACGCCTATGCTCGCGGCATGCGTCCCAAGGCTCTTGTCGCCGCGGGGATCGAGGCGTTCAACGCGAAGGACGTGGATCGGCTCGCGTCGTTCTACGCCGAAGACACCGTAAACCATCAGGTGGCGGAGGAGCCCTCGCAGGGGCGGGACGCCATCCGTCGGATGTTCGCCGACGCCTTCGCCACCGCGGAGATGGTCTGCATCGTGGAGAACCTCTTCGAGGACGGCGATTGGGCGATGCTCGAATGGTGCGATCCCAAGGGCCTGCGGGGGTGCGGCTTCTTTCACGTGCGCGACGACCGCATCGTCTTCCAACGCGGCCGGGAGGATCTAACGTCCGTGAGGTGACCGACTCCGATCGAATTGCCGCCGCCATCGCGCGCTACTTGCGCGAGGGCAAGCACGAGGCCGACCATCCGGAATGGCCAGGCAACTTTCTGGACCGCTGTCGTCGAGGGCACGAGGAACTCGTGGCGGCGCTGGTGGCGGAGGTCCGCAGGCGGGCGATGGGGCGAAAGCACACCCCGCTTCCGCCGGACCTCGACGTCGTCTCCTGGACCCGTCGGAAGGTGACGCCGATGGTTGAAGGCCTTTTTCCTGCCGTCGAGCGTGAACCCGTCCTGAAGCTATTGGAGAAGTCGGTCGTTTTTCTAACCGCCGCCAATATCGAGACGGTTCTTCGTGATCAGTCGTGGCTCCACTCGGCGTGGGATCTCGCCAACCTGTACCTGTCGAGCGTGGATGCCGAGCTGCTCGGTCCTTCGGCGCCGTCGCTCTTGGGCCTCAGCCAGGAGACCACCTGCTACGTCTCGGCAGATTACTTCGCCGACGACGCTCGATTTGCCGACTACGTCATCCACGAAGCGGCGCACGTCTTCCACAACTGCAAGCGCACGACGGCGGGGCTCTCCGAGACGAGGACCCGCGAGTGGTTGCTCCTCTTGGAGTTCCGCAAACGCGAGACCTTCGCCTACTCCTGCGAGGCGTACGGCTGGATCGTAGAGCACGCCAAGACCAAAGCCGATCGGATGGCCATGCGCGAAGACTTCGCCTCGCGGGCCAGTCGGTTCGCCGACGAGCAAGTGGACCCGGCGGAGCTTGCCAGCATCGTGAGCGAGGCGTGCGAAGCCCGAAACGGCTGGAAGGTCATTCTGAAGCGGTGCGCCGCTGAAAGAAGAAGCCGTCGCGACGTCTTGGCCCTGTTGACGCAGGCCAATCGATAGGCATCGCCAGTTTCAGCCGCTGGCCAGCTTGGCGCTGATCAGGCGATTGAGCGAGACGTGATTCTCCTCCGCTTCCAGCACGAGCTGCCGATGCAGGAACGGCGGAATACGGACCTTGAACTGCCCGCTGTAGGTCCGCTCCGAAAGTGGCGTAGGGGTGGCCTCGCCGTTCTTCTGCATATCGCGCAGCACGTCGAGCACGACCTTGCGGATGCCCTTGAGGGCGCCCACCTGCGAGCGTGCCAGCCACGAGAGGCTGGGGAACTCCGCGCATAGCCCGACGTGTTCGCCGTCCTCCGCCGACCAAACGACCCGATAGCTGTACCTGTCCACGATCTTGCTGATGTCCATGTGTCCGGCTCCCGGTGAGTTCCGAGCCCCTAGCTCCGCCTTTTGCCCTTTTTGCCCTTGGGCGCCACGTCCTTCGATGGCGGCTCGCCCGCTTCTGCTGTTCTCGCCCGCTCCGCCGCGACGATCTCGATCGTCGGCCCGACCATCGTCCCCGTGGCCATCGGCAGGCTCACGGGCACGAACCCGGGAATCGCCGCAGTCACGCCAAGCCGTTCCTTCCAGTACCGGATACGCGCCGTCGAGAACCCTCGGCGACGCGCAAACTCGGCCATGCTCTGCCCTGACTGCGCGAGCTCGGTCAGGGCTGACCTTGCTTCGTCCTCCGTCCACCGGGGCAAGCCGCCATGCCTTCCCGTTGTCTGCGCTCCGTGTCCCATCGTGACCTCCGCTCTTGCGCGTAGCGTGGTCCGGCCGGCCGCAGAAGTACGTCAGATCACCGATGGGATACCTTGCTGACGCCAAGAGTTTTCCGGCGTCAGGAACCCATGGTCGAGAGAACGGGCACGTTCTTCCAATGGATCTCGAGCGCTCGCCGCATACGTTCGGGGGCGACCCCTTCGATTTCGCGCCATGATTCCTTCGCACGCAGGATGCCTTCCCGCACCTCGTCCTTCGCCCAGGGTATCTGCGACCGCTCGGCAAACGTGTCGAGAGTGGCCAAGTCGATCTTCCGGAAGAGGTGCTCTTGTCCGAGCCCAAGCGCAAGGCGTGGGCCGTCGGGGCGCTCCCAGCCGAGGTCCGGCCACGCGATCGTGCACACGAGGTCGTAGCAAGGAGTCAGCGTGGGTCGGACGGCGTCGCCCCAGAGCAGGCTCCAGTTCTTGAGGTGCGCGTCGTCGTTGCCGCTCGCGATCACGAAGCCGATGCGCCTGCCCATCTCGCGCCCCGCAGCCTCGCCGGCAAAATCCGTGACGAAGCGGAGTGCGCCATCCAGGGTCACCTTTGGGTCGTTCCCGTACTTGTTGGCGGGAGGGAGGTCGAGCGCCTGGCAGAGATCCTCGTTGTGGATCCTGGTGCCGTCGTCGCGTCGATCGAACCTCCGGATCGCATACGCGCTTTGCGCGCGGCCGAGCCAATCGGTGGGGAGCCCATCGAGGCGCGCGATCGGCACGGTGAAGTGCTCGGGGACATCGAACCCGGAGCGCGCGGCCCAGGTCATTGTCGCACGCTCGACCTCGGCAAGCTCGTCCCACTGCTGGCCCGGGAGCTTCACAATCCACGCGCCGCTCTCGTTGCGGGCCGGGACAGCGAGTCGCTCGCCGACCATCGACATCGAGAACTTGAGCTGGTTGCCCGTGAGCGCGGAGAGACGCCGATCGGGACTCGGTTCATGCCCGGCGTCCTCCTCGGTTGTAGGAGGCTCGATGTCGTCGCTGATGCTCGCAGCGGGGCTCACGTACGCCGAGCCCAAAAGGTCGTGGCCTACCACGGCAAGCAGCGCAAACGACTGCCCATCGCGGAGCGAGTACATCGCGCAAAGGCGGCGCCGGAGCTCGCTCTCGCGTTCGGGCAAGAGGTTGTCAAACCAGTTCGGGAGGCCCGGCACACGCGGGCGTCGGCCGGGCCGGAGCAGGAAGCTCGCGCCGAGCCGCGGGTGCTGACCACCCGCCTCCCAAGCCGCATCGGGGCGCCATTGCGCGCGCCCCTCGCGGTCCTGGACGACTTCGCCAACCCGCCGCCCTGGAAGCGAGACGACGAGCACCCGCTCGCTCAAGAATCCGCCTCGTAGTAACTCTCGAGCGGGAGGAGCCGTGGCTCGCCGATACCCGCGCGCTCTTTCAAGAACACGGCGACTTCGGCTCTGAGCCGAGCACCCCGGTGGCGCAGGAACGCAGCTGGATCGCTTTCGAGCATCGCGCGCGACGTCTCGTCGATGAGGTGACTTTCGAGGAGTTCCAAATCTGCGGGCCAGGACCATTTGCGAAGCTCCGCGCGCAGCCCCGAGTGTTGCGTGTCGAGCAGGACACGGTTTGCGGCGGTGCGCGCGAGCATCTGCGACGGCTCGTCGAGCTTTCTCCACGCCCCGCTCGAGAAGATCTCGCGCGCGACGCGGTCGCCGCTCGAGAGGAGTGACCGCCACGCCACTGGACCGTTTCGGTCGCGCGGTCCACGCGCGAGAAGCGTCAGCATCTCGACGCGGCTCGCCGCGTGGTGCGCGTGAAAAGGATCGAGCTGCCATTCACGCGACGCGGGCTCACCCGTCGCATCGAGCAGCCGCCGGAGCGAACCCGCCATCTGCCCGGAACCGTCCCGCACCTCGATCGCTTTCACTTGTAGGCGCATTGCCGAGACGGCCGCCCGCTGGTGGACGCCGGTTGCGACCCCGCGCCAAAGCCACCGTGCGAGCTCGCGGCGTGTCGTTTCGTCCGGCTCGGGGAAGAGGTGAAACCAACGCGCGAGGATTGCGAATGCGACGGGGTAGGGCACAAACGCATAGGAGGGAATGCCCGCGCCAGGGGCGCCACCGCTTACCGGAGCCTGCAAAAACTCGACCGTGCGCGTGAGCGCTTCGGTCGCGTCGCTCGCGCTGACCAGATGTGCGATCTCGCTGTCGGCGAGATCTTCGAGGCGCTTCGACGGATCCGCTCCGCTCATCGCGAGCACGGCCTTCAGCACCTCCGAACGAGGCGGCTCGCCGAAGCCGTCGTTATCGCATGCGCGCTGGAGACGGTCGAGATCGAGCCGGCCTTGCGGGCGGTGGCCATCGCCAGGTCCCGCGCCGAGAAGCGCCTGGAACACCTCGTCCGCGCGCATGCGGACGCCCGTGCTGTTCATCCGCGCAAACACCGCGCGAAGCGCGTCGGCGTCCTTCGTCTCGGTGACGTATGCAGGGATCTCGTAATCGAGCAGCCGCTGCTGCACCTCTTCGACCCGGCGCTGGCCGTCGTCGTCGAGTTCGCATCCTTTCTGGAACCACTTGCCGAGACGGCGAAGGTCGCCGAGCACGGTGAGCGGGACGTGGCGGCCGCGATCGGCTGGCTCGGCCGGCCCTGACAGAAAGCGGTTCGTGGTCGGATCGAAGCGAAGCGTCCACCGCTTGTCGCCGCGCTGATCCAGATCGAGCAGCGACGCGGCGAGCGCCGTCGTCCTCTGCTGCCCGTCGACGATATACCATCCGTCGCTTGTTGCGGGCACCTCGGCGTGGGCGTTGCCAATGTGGAGAGATGACGCCTCGAACGTGTGCTTCCAGAAGAGCAGCGAGCCGATAGGGTAGCCCTTTAGGATGCTGTCGAAGAGCTTGACTACATCATCGGCGGCCCACCGGAGAGGCCGCTGGAACGGTGGCACGCGGATCTCGCCCTCGAGCACCCGCCCAATGAGCTTCCGGACGTTGAGAGAGATCGCTTGCGATGGCTTGTCGAGCGGAATGTACAGGCTCTGAGTGGCCCCTGAGCCAGCCGCAGCCTCTATGACGGTCTGCATCGTTCCACTATGGCATGGGGCCGATCCATCGCGCTCGCCGGCGAAGACGCCCGCCCTAATCTGACAGGCTATCCGCGGCCGCGAGGCCCCGCGAGGGGACGGGCGCTCCCATGGCGTGCCCGGCGCTCGTCGCGGCTCATCGTGGCGGTCGTCCCTCTTCGCGGTCGGCGCAAGGGCGGTGCCCAAGCCTCGCGTGCCCGCGGCGACGCGCTAATCTGACAGCGTGCCGATCGTGTCTTATTTTTTCGGGATATACGTGCGGATGTACTTCGACGACCATGATCCGCCGCACTTTCACGCCGAGTATCAGGGGCACGAGGCCTTCGTGAGTATCGCCACGGGTGACGTATTGGAAGGTCATCTCCCGGCGCGCGCGGCACGCCTTGTCAAGGAGTGGTGCTTGGAACACCAGCATGAGCTCGGGGCGAACTGGGAGCATGGGCGCGCGCTAGAACCCATGGTGCGCATTCCGGGAGCGGATCAATGATCAAGATTGTTCGTGCTACCCATCGAGGCGATTGCCGCGTCGAGCTCGAGTTCTCCAGTGGAGAGGTCGGACAGGTGGACCTCGCGGACCTGGCGCAGAGACCCGGTATTATGGCCACGCCTCTGCGAGATGCAGCCACGTTCGGCGCCTTTTTTCTCGAGCTCGGCGCTCTCGCATGGAGCAACGGCCTCGAGCTCAGCCCTGAAGGCCTTTACCGGAAGGCGCGGGCGGCGGGCACGCTTCGCAAAGGACGGGCCGCGTAGGCTCGACGAGCACGGGATGCAAACGATCCCACTCGGATCACACTGACTCTTATGGAGCGACAGGTCTCGATTCGTTTGCCGGCGCGTCTGCTGAACGAGGTCGACCGTCGCGCTCGTCGACGCCAGCGGCCGCGCGCCGACGTGATCCGCGCCGCGCTCACGGCCTACGTCGAGCTGCCCGACGGCGTCTTGCATGAGCGGCCCGTGGAGCGCGTGCGGGATCTTCTCGGCTCAGTCGAAGGAATGCCGCAACCGCGGTACGGGACGAGTCGCCGCGCGAGGCAACGTCACTCGAAAGAGGGTCCCCTCGGTGGAGCTCGATCGGACGTCGAGCTCCCCGCCGTGAGCCCGAACGATTTCTCGAGAGATGTAGAGGCCCAGGCCGAGCCCAGCCGTCTTCGATCCGCCGCTGTCGCGGCCACCCCGTCGGAATGGATCGAAGAGCTGGTCGAGAAGAGCCTCCGGGATCGGGTCGCCGTCGTTGTGTACGTTCACCTCAGCCCAGCCATTCTCCTGGAGACCCGCCTCGACGGTGACCGGTTTGGCCGGGTGGCCGTAGTGGACGCCGTTGGCGATGAGATTCGAAAAGACCTGCTCGAGCCGATCGCGGTCCCACGTCCCGAGCAGCGGGCGGCAACGGAGTTCGATGCGCCGCGATGGGTGCGCGAGGCGCAGCTCCTCGACGATCGCGGTGAGCGGCTCGCACATCTCCATGGGCTTGGGCCGGACTTCCAACCCGCCCCCGAGACGGCTGCGCGTCAGATCGAGGATCTGTTCGATCATGCGAAGCATGCGTGCGGAGCTCGACGTCATGCGGTCGAGCACGCGCGCCGTCTCCGTGTCGTTCGCCGCGACCGCCCGCTGCCGGAGGACCGTGACGGCCATGTCGATCGACGAAAGCGGATTGCGAAGATCGTGGCCGAGGACGGCGACGAAGCGCTCTTGAAATTCGAGGGTCGTCCGAACGGCGGTATGGGCTTGCGCATTCTCGATGGCCATCGCTGCTCGGCGAGCGAAGTCTTCGAAGAAGGCGAGAGATCGCTCTCCGTGTAGCGCCGCCCCGAGGCCGCGTAGATGAACGTCATCGCGCCCAAGATTCGGTCGCGACCCGTCAGCGGAACGACCATCGCGGACTCGAGCTGGAGCTCGCGGAGGATCCGGAGATGTTCGCTGTCGCGCGCGCCCGCCTCGATCAACGCGGGGGGCAGCTCGGCGTAGAGGGCGGACTGTCCGCTGCGGATGACCTCCGGAACGCCGGTCGTTGCGTTGGGGTTGGGCGGGTAGCGCTCCGCGAGCTCACGAGCGAACTTCACTTTGCTCGGGTCCACGTGCGCGAGCGCCACCTGCGAGGGAGCCGTCGCCCCTGGCTCGACGAGCTCTACGGAACACCAGTCGGCCAACTTGGGAACCGCCAGATTGGAGACGGTCGCAAGCGTGGTTCGATAGTCGAGCGATGAAGCGAGCGCCGCGCCGGCCTCCGCGAGAAATTCGCGCCGGACTCGCTGGGTTCGCTCCAGCTCCGCTCTCGCTTCGAGCGCGGCGTGGTCGGCGGCGAGGCGGCGAAGGCGCTCCTCGTTGCGCACCCGTTCCGTGAGGTCGCGCGTCACTTTCGCGAACCCCACGAGCTCGCCCGCTTCGTTGCGCATCGCCGCGAGCACGACGCTGGCCCAGAAGCGCGAGCCGTCCTTGCGGACTCGCCACCCCTCGTCCTCGAAGAGTCCCTCTCCGGTTGCGACCTCGAGCGCGCGCTCGGGCTTTCCGGCCCCTTTGTCTTCCTCCGGGTAAAACGACGAGAAATGCTTTCCGACGATCTCTTCCGCCTCGTAGCCCTTCATGCGCTGGGCGGCGGCGTTCCAGGTGACCACTCGCCCGGTCGGATCGAGGATGAACGTCGCGTCCTTCACGCTCTCGACGAGGAGCCGATAGCGTTTGGTCTCCTCGAGCGCGCGACGCAAATCGGCGATCGCTTCTTCGAGCTTCTTTCCACGATCCTTGGCCACCTCCGATAGCTTCGCGAGCGCGAGCACCCTTGGAACGAGAGGAAAGACGAGGATCGCAGTCCCGACGGACGCGGCCGCGGTGACGACGCGGACGCCCGCATCGGCCCAGTAGATCGGATGCCACACGGTCGCGACGTCGAGGAGGTGGGTGAGGCCGCAGGCGAGGATGAAGACTCCGAAGGCCGTATAGACCCACGAAAACGGCAGCTTCACGCGCCAGACGAGGTAGGCGAGCGTGCTGGAAATCGAGAGGTAGGCCACCCCGATCAGCGCATTGGACGTCACTTGCGTCCACACCATCGCGGGCGACCACAAGTAGCAGTGGCCGTGCGGCATGAAGCCGCCGCCAAAGAGGCGTTCTAGAAAGTCCCACATTACCTAGGCCATGCCATGGCTCATGGTGACGGTTATCGCCGTGCGCCTCTTCATGTTCTTCATGACGCACAGCTCCCTCTTCTCCGCGGCGCCGTAGCGACGAGGACAGGTCACACGGCGCAGAGAAGAAGCGCGAATCGCGCTCGGACCATCTCGTTGCTCACCCCCAATGTAAGCACGCATTGTTGGTGCACAAGCCGCCTCTGACGACACGCGTCCTGGCGTCCCTCGCGACCTGCGCTTCGGCTCCCACGTGATTCGCACGCGAGCTCCGGTGGGCCTGAGCGAAGCATTCGTCACATCGTGCTCGGCCTTCGAAAAAAGGCCCACGCCCGGGCGCCCTCTCCTTGCCCAGAGAACCTCACCCCCAGGCCCCTCGCGGAGAACCTCACCCCCGGCCCCTCGCGGAGAACCTCACCCCCGGCCCCTCGCGGAGAACCTCACCCCCGGCCCCTCGCGGAGAACCTCACCCCCGGCCCCTCGCGGAGAACCTCAGCCCCGGCCACTCTCCGCAAGCGGGCCGCAAGCGGAGAGGGGTGTCTGCGGGTCTCGCGTTACAGGAGCTGCTCGGGGGGGTGAGGTTTCGGAGTGGACCGACGCACGCACTCGGGTCTTGAAGCGGCTCGTTCGCGAGTAGATGGTGACCCGATCTACGCCGCCGCGGCCGCGGGCTGGGGCTTGTCCTCGCCCCCGCCACCTCCCGCCTCGTCGTCGCCCGCGTCCGACGGATTCGGGAACGGAGCTTTCCACGCCGCGAAGAGGCTCGGGATGGACGCGATCAAGACGAAGATGAAGAAGTTCTTGTATCCCAGCCAGTCGGCGAGCTTCCCGCTCACCATCTGCGTCGGCCACAAAACGACGTTCATCCACGCGGTCGCGAACGCGTAGTGCACCATCTTGTATTTGCCCGGTGCAATCTGCTGCATCATGTACAGCATGTTTCCGACGAAGCCGAAGCTATATCCGAACTTCTCGATCGAAATGAGCGTCATAATCAGGTAAATGGAAAGCTGCTTGTCGGGCGACTGCACCTGACTCAAGAACACGTAGCAAAGGTGCGGAACGTTCAGGCAGATCGAGAGAAAGAGCAGCGTTCGCCGGAGGCCGTACTTGGCCACGAATTTGCCGCCCAACCAGCCGGCGACGAGAATGAACAAGGTGCTCACGGTCCCGTCGACGAGAGCCTTTTGCTCGAGCGTGAGGCCGAGACCGCCGTCTTTCAGCGACGCCTGAATGAAGAGCGGTCCCTCGCCAAGCAAAAAGCCTTCGCCGGTGCGGTAAAGCCCGACGAAGACGAGCATGCCCCAGAGGGACTTTTTCTTGAAGAACGCCGCGACCGAGTCGCCGAATTTCACAGCGATTTCTTTCGCGTCTTTCGGCCTGTGGGATATCGAGCCCGTCGGCAATCGGAAGCTGTGATATACGCCGAGAAGGCCCATTAGAACGGCGCTCGTCCCGAGCGCGTAGGTCCAGGCGGTTCTGCCGTCGAGGCCGGCGGTGCTCTGAAGCCAGCCGGCGAACCAGACAACGATCGCGGTCGAAAAGATGCGCGCGGCGTTCCAGAAAACGCCTTGAAGGCCGATCCACTCGGCCTGCTGCTTGTTGTCGAGCGCGGTGATGTAAATCCCGTCGGCGCAGATGTCCTGGGTCGCCGAGGCGATCGCGATGAGCCACAAGAGGGCAGTGACCACTGCGAAGTAATTGGGGAGCCGCAAGGCGACCCCCACCACGGCGAACATCGCGCAAAGGAAGAACTCCATGGCGAGGACCCAGGTCTTCTTGGTCCACGACATATCCAGGAATTCGGCCCAAAATGGTTTGAGGGACCAGACGATGACGATGCTCCCCGTCGACGCCATGATTTGCGTGTCGGAGTAGCCGAGATTCTTGAACATCGTCGCCACGACCCAGTTCGCCATGGCGAACGGCATCCCCATGGCAAAGTACAGGGTGGGCACCCAAGTCGCCGGAGCGACGACGCGCGTTTTGGCGCTCATGGTCGGGCGTTTTATGCGATCGGAAGACCGAAAGTAAACGGCCTCTCGGGATGAGGTTTCTCACGCGAGCGAATTCAGCCGGCCGCACGTTTCGTTGAGCCGTTGCCCGGCTCGTTCCGCACTTATACGGAGAACCCGGTTGCGTGGACGCGGGCGGCCGCCGGCCGTGACGCGGTGCACGATGCGTTGTGCTGCGCAGCGTCTCACTGTGGGCTCGCCGTCGTTTCCTCCTCGTCTCGGGGAGATGCGCCTCATAGTATTCGCCGCATGTCGGCTTGCGTCTCGACGCCCCTTTCGCTGCTTGATTCCCCGGATCCCGCGCCGGGTCCGTGCACCGCGGTCCCCGCGCCCCGCTCGAATACAGTTCCGCTGACACTGTTCGAAGCCCTGAGACCGTGCGTTCACGCGGACTACGTCGAGGCGCGCCCGTCCAGCGCTCGCCTCGCCATCAACGGCGAAACACCCGACGATCAGCTTGCGCTGGCCGCGTGCGAGGGGGACCCCCGAGCCGCGATGGCGATCTGGCGCCGCTACGGGGTGCAAGTCCGGTGTAAACTGTTGCGCTGGGTGGGGGCCCACGACCTGGACGACCATGTCCAGGAAGTCTTTTCGCGTCTCTTCGAACAGCTCCCGCGCCTGCGCCAGCCCAGCGCCCTGCGCAGTTTTCTCATCGGCATCACCCTCCGCGTCGCGTGTACCGAGCTGCGACGCCGAAGGCGGTGGCGCCTGCGGCTCACCGCCACCGGCGAGCTACCCGACTTTCCGCAGCAGGGTGCCGACGACGGCTCGGGCCGCCAGGCGCTCTCGCGCTTCGAGGCCATTCTCGAAAAGCTCGCGCCGCGGACGCGAAGGGTCTTCGTCCTTCGTTACGTCGACAAACTGGAGCTCGTCGACGTCGCCGCCGCGATGAACATCTCGCTGGCCACCGCCAAGCGTCACCTCGCGCGCGCTTCGGGCCGGGTCTTCGCGATGGCCGAGCGCGAGCCAACGCTCGCCGAGTATGTGCGGGACCTGAAAGTGCCGGCTTCGGCGGCGAACGCGAGCGTTCTTAGCTGATCCGGGCGAGGACCTCCGCCGGGGACCTCGCTTGACATCCTCTGCGGGAGACCTCAAAATTCGATCATGTCCGGTGCTCTGGCGCGCGTGAACCTCAACCTGCCGCCGGAAACCCGCGAGCGGCTCCGCAGCTTGGCAAAGGCCGCGAGGACTCCCGAGGCCGTATACGCCCGGAGCCTGCTGGTCGACGCGATCGAGCGGGCCGAGAGCGAATCGTTCCGTCGCCGGCTCGATCGCTCGCGCACGCCTGAGCTGCGCGAGCGCGAGCGCGAAATCGCCTCGGCTCTCGAACGCCTACATGGCTAGCCCGGGCAGCGCCACGCGCGCCGACGTGTTGGTCGCGCGGCGCAGGCTCGGGTTCAGGGCGGAAGGTCGTCGCGAGCACTTCGTCGTCGTCCAGTCGGATCGGCTCGCTGGCATCGAGACTGTGGTGGTCGCGCCGCTCGACGACGACGCGCCGATGTACAAAGACAATCCGCTCAGCGTCCGCGTTCCGGCGCGAGAGGCCGGAACGAGCGGGCCGCAAGTCGTTCTCGCGCATCTGGTCACGAGCGCCCTCTTGGAGAAGTTCGAAGCCGCGCCTTCGGGCCGGCTGTCAGCGCGCTCGATGCAGAGCGTGGACGCCGTGCTTCGAACGGTGTTGGACCTGTGAAAGCTCTGTGGAGCGTCCCCCCGCCCCGCCTCATCATTCGTCACATCGCGCTCGGCCTCCGAGAAAACGCCCACGCCAGGGCTCCCCCTCCTTGCCTCGCGGCCCCAAGAGAACCTCACCCCCGGCCCCTGTCCGCAAGCGGAGAGGGGTGTCTGCGGGTCTCGCGATAACGGAGCTGCTCCCCCTCTCCGCAAGCGGAGAGGGGGCCGGGGGGTGAGGTTCAATAGCTGGGGTTCACAACACGATGTGACGAATGCTTAGCCGCCCCGCGGGGGGCTCGCGATCAGTCAACCCACGAGACGCACGCGATCTGGATATCGAAGTTCGCCACGGGCTTATTGATCTGCCAGTGCACGTGGTAGAGCGACTTGAGGTCGATCGTGCCCTTCGCGTAGGTGGCGGCCCACGTGTCGGTCGCCAGGTCGGCAAACTTGACCGTGTATTGGGCCCAGGTCGAGCCAATGGTGACAGTCTCGAAGTAGTCGTTGGCGCACTCCGTGACTCCGCTCGAGGCGCACTGATTGCAAATGCCCGACGTGGCACCCGCCTCCGGCGAGCCGGATCCCGGGTCGGTGTGCTTGTCGGAAATCTGGACGCGCACTTTCGTGGGCGTGGTGGCCGTCGCCATGAGCGACCGCGCGAAGAACGAAATTCCCTTGTGCGCACTCGCGTCGTAGGGCGCGCCGAACCCGGAGGACGCGTCGACCATCGGCGGAGTGCCGGTGCAGGTGCTCGCGGGGCACACGGTGAAGGGGTCGGTCCCGTTGTTCGTGAAGTTGAAGCCGAAGCCCACCCCCCACGTGGTTTCCCCTCCGCCGATGAACTCTCGGTAGCCGACCGCCATCGGGACTCCCGGGGGCATCGCCGTCAGCGTGTTTCCCCCGTCGTCGACCGCTGGATTCGAAGCGTACCCTTCGCCGGGGCTGATCGTGCCCGCCGCGTCGGGGATAACGTTCGAGGTATTCGCGCAGGTTCGGTCGGAGTACGTGAACCAGTACCCCATCGTGCTCGTGGCGGGTCCGCTCATGTCGTCGAGATTGCAGGTCGCCCCGCCGCCGCCTTCCCCGCCGCTATCGGCCACGCTGGTGCCCCCTCCGCTGCTGCTGCTGCTGCTCCCGCCGCCTCCGCTGCTGCTGCCGCCACCCGCACTGGCGTCGCTGCCATTCGAGTTGTCACTGCTCAAACACGCGGGCATCAAGAAAGCCGGCAGGCAGGCCAAGCCCACAGCCGCACTCGACACGCCCAAACGAACCAAGATCGGCATTTTCACGAGTGCACCTTTATCCCTACTAGAAGTATGGCTTTTCGGACCCACACGAAGGCGGAAGGCCTCCGCATCCAAGGCGTAGTGGGGGGTTAGTATACTCACGGGTGCATCCGCGGCTCACGAATTTTGTGCTACGCATGGCCGTGAGCCGAATGGCTCGCGCCCGGACACTAGGTCACACTTGCTGGATGGGCCGTAGACGTCGCCGCGCGAGCGCGCGAAGAGGCCCGGCCTTCCCGGAGAAAGCTTGCAATGCGCTGTTTTGTCCTCTTGATGATCTCGCTACCCCTTACGTTGGTCGCGGCGTGCGCGTCGAGCCCGGCGACCAACGAATCTCCGCCGGCGGGAGGCGGGAGTAGCTCAGGCAGCTCGAGCGGGGGCGGCTCGAAAAAGCCGACGGGGGGCGGGAGCAGCAGCAGCGGATCCCCTTCATCGACAGGGACGGGGTCTTCCACGGGCGGTCCGGAGGCCTCGGCCCCCCCGGCGGGCGGGTACACGGTATCGGGACCGACCGTCCTCGACGCCCGCGGAAAGCCGCACTTGTTCCGCGGCGTCGCGCGCCCGTCGCTCGAGTGGACCAGCGCGGGCGACAGCCTCAACCAGGGCGACTACGGCGTGATGTCCGCTTGGGGCGCCAACGTCGTTCGCATCTCGCTGAACCAAGATTTTTGGCTCCAGACCGACGCCGCGGGCAATGCGAATCCGAGCTACGATTCCACCTACGCGGCGACGGTCGACCAGCAGGTGCAGTGGGCCGAAACCACGACGCCTCCTATGGACGTCATCCTCGACCTGCACTGGTCGGACCAAGGAAACTTCGGCACCGAAGCGCAGTGCAAGAGCGCCGCAAGCGGCTGCCAGCAGGTCATGGCCGACGCGCACTCCGTCCTCTTTTGGCAACAGGTCGCCGCCAAGTACAAGAACGACCCCCACGTGCTCTTCGAGCTCTACAACGAGCCGAACCTCGGAGGGTATCAGCCGCAATCGAGCGACTGGCCTGCGTGGCTCAACGGCGACACGACGAACAAGTACGGCTTCACCGTCATCGGGATGCAAAAGCTTTACGACACCGTGAGAGCCACGGGGGCGAACAACCTCGTCATCGTCGGAGGATTGGCCTGGGCGGCGGACTTGACGGGCGTCTCGTCGAACCCCGTCAACGGGACGAACATCCTCTACGCCGCGCATCCGTATTGCACGTCGAACTGCGCCCAGGCCGCGTCGCAGAATACGTGGAACGCGAAGTTCGGCAGTTTGGCGGCGAAGTATCCAATCATTGCCACCGAGTTCGGGGACCGCTCGACGTCCTGCACGGCGGATTACGCTTCGGCGTTCATGGCGTACGCGAATATGAAGGCCACGAGCGGCAGCAATCCCCCGGCGGAGCTCTCGTGGACGGCCTGGGCGTTTTACGTGGCGAACAACCAGTGCACGTTCCCGACGCTCCTCATGGATTGGTACACGCCGAATCCGGTCGGAACGGCGGTCGAGAGCGCGCTCATGGCCGGACCGTAGGGGATCCCCGCGAGGCTCACCACGTCGTGTCGAGCACGACCGCCGCGCCGCGCATCCATTTGCTCGGAACGACGCGAAGCGCGGCGGTCGACGCCGGGGGCGACGACGCGCCGGACGGCGCCGTGAAGTAGAGGACGGCGCCCACCCCGACGGCGGCAATCGCCCCTCCGAAAAGAATGTCGGACGCGAGGGCCGACTGCCTCGCGTCGTGATTCTTCGGGAGCGCATCGGCGCTCGTGCACTGGTTGGCCACCGGACAGAGATTGTTCACGTCGCTCGCTTGCGACATCGCCTGGAGTCCGAAATACGTGCCGACGCCGGCGGCGACGATGCCCGCGGCCCCGACCACGAGGCCAATCGTGCGCCGGCCGCTGCCCGCCGAGGACTCGGGCTGCGGCGCGGGAGTCGTCTCTTGGGTCGATCCCGCTTCGCTCGTCGAACCGCCCATCGACGGCGCCGCCTCGGCGGGCGACGGGCTCGGCGGCGCTTCGTCTTCGAGCGCCGGGACGCTGACCGTCTGCACGTCGCGCGAAGGCCCGATGGTCACGGTCGCCGACCACGGCTTTTTTCCGGGCGCCTTCGCTTCGACGGTGTGCGAACCGGGGTCGACGGGCGCGGCGGTGCCCCACCCGGCCTGCCCGAGGGCAGTCCCATCGCGACGGACTTCGAGACCCGAAAGACGCGCGGCCGCCGGGTCCACGACCACGGTCAGCTTTGATAGCTTCGGCTCGATGGCGTCGACGTGCTGCTGCGCGAACTTCTCGCGGTCCGCACGACCCGCTTGCCTCGCTTCGCTGACGACTTGGATGAATTCCGTCCAAGCGCTCGCGGTCTTGCCGAGGCCCTCGTGGCAGACGGCCAGCGCGGTGAGCGTGCCGCTGCCCGCGTCGAGGCGGTAGCTCTCGGCGAGCTTGGGGCACGCGCTCGCGAAGTCGCCAGCGGCCATTTTTCGTTTGGCGTCGTTGAACAGCGTCTCGGCCATCGCCGCGTCGCCCGCATGCGTTTGCGCGCTAGCGAGCGGCGGGATCGGCGAGCAGACGGCGACAAACGCGCCCGCGAGGAGGGCTCGAACGACGGGGCTTGTCCTATTTGCGCGAGTCCATGACATGGGTGAAGTCGCCGCCTCCTCCGGCGGGCTGCTGCGGCTGCGCGGACGGCTGCGGGGGCGGGGCGGACTGCGGAGTTGGGGCGGCCGGCTGGAGCTGCGCGACCTGCGGAGCCTGCCCGGGCGGTTGGGCGAGCGGCGCCGGGCCTGGCGCCGACTGCGGTCTCGCGGACCCCAGTGGCGGCCCTGGCGGCTGCTGCGGAAACGGTCGCGCGGCCGGGTACGTCGGTCGGTTGGCGAGGGGGAGGTCGGAAGCGCGCGCCGGGGCCGCGGCATTGGCCGGTGCCACCTCCGCGGTCGACACATCGCTGGAGGAAGCCGCGATCTTCGGCGCGGCCGGTGCCGAGAGGGCGCTGGTCGGAATCGAGGCGGGGCGCGATTGTCCGACGACGCGGACGAGGACGCCGATGCCGGCGCCGGCGACCACGGCCGCGAACGCGATCGACACGAAGAGCGGCAGCTTGCTCCGCGGCGAGCGCAAGCGCTCGCCGCTGACGGGCGCGTGACTCGTGATGACGCTCGGGCGGCCCGCATCGACTGGTTCCGGCGACGACGGCGAGGACGCCGGAAGCATGCCGGAGCTCTCGATGGCTGCGATCTTTCGGGCGCGCGTGTGGACATTCGCTCCGGCGGTCGCCTCGACCCAGTCGCCGACGTCCGACGGAGAGGCCACGCGCGCGACCCGCTGGAGGGTGCGGGCCATGTCGCGCGCGGACGGGAAGCGATCTTCGGGCTTGGGCTCGAGCCCCTTCATCACGACCGCGTCGATCTCGGCGGGCACGTTCGGCGCGTACGTGCTGGGCGGGACGAGCTCGCCCGAGAGAATGTTCGAGAACGTCTGCATCTCGTTTTCGGCGTGGTAGAGGCGCCGCGCGGTGAGCATTTCCCAGAGCACGACGGCCACGGCGTGCACGTCGGTGGCGCGCGTTGCGTTGCCGCCGATTTGCTCGGGCGCCATGTAGCCGAGTTTTCCTTTGAGCTGCCCGTTGCGGGTGCTCTGCACGCGGCCGGCGGCTTTGGCGACGCCGAAATCGACGACCCGCGCGACGCCGTCGCACCCGACCAGGACGTTTTGCGGCGATACGTCGCGGTGCACGATGCCGAGGGGCTCGCCCTGATCGCTGGTCGCTTCGTGGGCGGCGTGGAGTCCCTCGAGCACGCCGATGACGATTGCGACGGCGATGGGGATCGGAACGCCTTCGCCGCGCTCGCGCAGCGTGCGCATCAAGCGTGCGAGCGATTCGCCCTGCACGTACTCCATGACGAGAAAGAGCTCGCCTTCGAGGGCGACGATGTCGAGCGTCCCGACGACGTTGGGATGGCGAATCCGCGCGGCGAGGCGCGCCTCGTCGAGAAACATCGCGACGAAGTCCGGCTCTTTTGCAAATTGCGGGTGCAGTCGCTTGATGGCGACGGTGCGCGAGAATCCGACGGGGCCGAGCAGCCGGCCGATGTGCACCGTGGCCATCCCGCCCGCGGCGATCTCGTCGTACAGCGCATAGCGGCCGAGGACCCGGACGGGCGAAAACGGCGTGGAAGGCTGCGCCACACTTCACTGTTTAACACTTTGGAGAGGGGGATGCGAAGGATTGAGTCCATAAAGTTTCGTAGGAATCGGAAGCGACGCCATGCGTTATTCGCGGCTTGGTATGTCGGAGACGGCAAATCCCGCTCACGCTGGTTGCGACCCGTGGGGGAAGGGCGATTGGGCAGAGAACCGCCCCGGGGCGCGCCTTGTTGCCGTTCCGTCCACGTCCACGTTTACGTCCACGTCCACGACGGCCTTTGATGGGCCAGCGGGTTCTCATCATTCGTCACATCGCGCTCGGCCTTCGAGAGAAGGTCCACGCCAGGGCGCCCCTGCCTTCCCCAGAGACCTCACCCCCGGCCCCTCTCCGCAAGCGGAGAGGGGTGCCGGCGGGTCTCGCGCGATTACCAAGACCTGCTCGCGCTCTGCGTATTGCTGCGGAAGACCTCACCCCCGGCCCCTCTCCGCAAGCGGACCGCAAGCGGAGAGGGGTGTCTGCGGGTCTCGCGCGATTACCAAGACCTGCTCGCGCTCTGCGTATTGCTGCGGAAGACCTCACCCCCGGCCCCTCTCCGCAAGCGGAGAGGGGTGTCGGCGGGTCTCGCGATCACGTCAACCGGTCGGCAGCATCGCCGCAATGCGAGCCAGCGCTGTCGATGTCGTGCAGGACCTGTTCGTTTTCCAATCGGAGCACGCGCTCGCCGTGGTCCAGCAGGAATTGATCGCGTTGTGCATCCAGGTCCACCCGACGGCGGTGTGACGAGCCGTCCAGCTCGACAACAAGGCGAGCCTCTCAGCAGTAGAAGTCCACGATGGAGCGACCGATGGCGTGTTGCCTCCTGAAGCGAACCCCCAGAAGCCTGCGGCCACGCACGCGCGCCCAAAGCATGGCCTCGGCGATGGTTGGCTCGCCCCGCATCGTCCGGGCCAGTGGCTTTGAGATAAGCTCCCACTGTTTGCCTTGGGCACGCCATCCCATCGACTCCAGTCGTCTCCGTGGCGGGGCAAGTTGCTCGCCAGCGACACCCCTCTCCGCTTGCGGAGAGGGGCCGGGGGTGAGGTCTTCCCGCTTGCGGAGAGGGGCCGGGGGTGAGGTCTTCCGCAGGTGATGCCTAGCAGCGGGTATGGGGCAGGGTTTGGGGCGAGACGACGTAGGGCAAAACCGCAACGCACCGCGCGTCGCGGATCTCGCTGCTCAGGGAGCGATGAAGTAGATGTCGTCGATCCAGATGTCGAACGGCGTGCCCGGGCTCAGCTGGAATTGGCAGCTGTAGACGTGTGCGGCGTCGAGGCCGGTGAGCCCCTTCGGGAGACCAAAGCCGGTTTGCTGGAGTTGGGTGTAGGAAATGACGAATTGCTGCCAGGTCGGGGTCAGCGTAATGCCCTTGGAGAAGTAATCGCTGCAGCCGGCCGCACCGCCCTCGCTCGCGGCCGTGCAGACTCCCCCCGCCGCGGACGTGTTCTTGTCGGGGACGGCGAATCGCACGGAAGCGCTGCCTGAATCGCCGCTGATTCGACCCCAGAATACGAAGCCTCGGTACGCGCTCGCGTCGTACGTGGACGCCACCATGTTGTACGCGTTCAGGTTGAATCCCATTCCGGCGTAAAGGGACGACCCGTTGCCCGATACATGGGCGGCGAGGTTGTTTGGATTGCCGCTCCAGCCGACGATCATGCCGACGCTGTCGGCGGGAGGTGACGACGGTGCGGGCACGACGCCACCTGCCGTGCCGTCGGAGTACGTGAACCAGGTTCCGACGCGTCCGCTCCGAATCGGGATCCAACCCGCCATCGACTCGGAGTCGATGTCGTCGATGAGCTCTCCCACGAGTGGGCCGCCGTCGCCGTTCGGGAGCGGACCGCCGTCGGGTCCCGGGATCGGGCCTATCCGGCTGACCGGACCCGTATCGGCGTCGGCCGGCGCCGGTGGTGCGTCGACACCCGCGGGGGCGTCGGGCGGCGCGATGCCCACGCCTGTATCGGAGGCGCCGTCGCCCGTGGCGTCGGCGAGTGCGTCACCGGAAGCGGCCGCGCCGGCGTCGAAGACGTCGGCCATCGCACCGGCGGATTGATCGCTTTGCGTACCCTCGGCCGCGTCGGTCCCGGAATCGACTTGCGAGACGGTGGCGTCGTTCCCGCCTGCGTCCGAGGGGGGAGGTCCGACGTAGACGATGTCCTTAATCCCGGCCACGAGCTCGCAGCCCGTGAGGGCCACGACACCCAACGCGATGATGGTCTTGACTCGATTGGCCAAAAGGAATTCACCGCGCGACACGCAGGCGAAACGGACGCTACCACGGCGCACGCAACCTCCGCAGCCCGTTTGCCGATGAGGGGTCGTGCGGCGAACCGGAGAGTGGCACACGGGCCTACACCGAGTACGATGCGCCGCCGAGGGGTTCGGATGAACGGTCGGATTGCCATCTCGTTTCGTTCGAAAATGGTGTGGATCGTGCTCGGAGCGGCGCTCCCGTGCGCGTGCAGCGGTCCTGACTTCACATCGCGCCCGCCGCCGCTCGCGACTCCAATCGACGCCGGAATCGACGTCGACGAGACGCCGATCATTTTGCCTCCGAGCACGACCACGGTCCCGCCGGCGGTCGATGCCGGAGACGCGACAGTCGGCGCAGAGGCCGCGGGCTCAGACGGCGCCGCGGGCGCGTGGGTCTTCGGCGACGACGCGACTTTGGATCGAGAAGTACCGGATGCGACGGTCGATGGCCGGGTGGGCGCGGCGACGGACGGCGGGACCGTGCCGGCCGCCGAAAGCGGCGGCGGCTCGGCGAGCGGGGGCAAGCCATCGGCAAACGACAGCGGCCGAGGGAGCGATGCCCCGGAGGGAGCGACCGGATGTCCGGCTGGAACACTTTCGTGCGACGGCGGATGCGCCCCGAGCGACATTCACCATTGCGGCAGCTGCACCAACGACTGCACCGAACTGCCTCACGCAAACGGGCCGGCATGCGCCGCCGGCCAATGCTCGTTCGCTTCGTGCGCCGCAAACTGGGCCAACTGCAACGCGAGCGCCGCGGACGGGTGCGAAACGGACCTCAGCCAGACGAAGAATTGCGGCGCGTGCGGAACGGTTTGCTCCGGCGGGACGCCGCTCTGCGGGCGCTCCGGCGCAGGCTGGGCGTGCACGTCGGGTTGCCCCGCGGCGACGCCGACGCTTTGCAGCGGCTCTTGCGTCGATCCGACCAGCAGCGTCAGCAACTGCGGAACCTGCGCAAACGCGTGCACGACGAGCATCGCCCACGCCCTTCCGGTCTGCTCCGCCGGACAATGCACGTGGGCGTGCAACACGGGCTACAGCGCGTGCAACGGGGCGTGCGTCGACGAACAGACCGACGCGAACAACTGCGGGGGTTGCGGAGCGGCCCACGCGTGTCCGGCCGGAATGACGTGTCAGGCGGGGAGCTGCGCGTGCCCCGCTGGGACGCACGATTGCAGCGGCAGCTGCGAGAGCAACACCGCGCTCAATAGCTGCGGCGCCGCGTGCAATGCGCCGTGCCCCGGGCCGACGAACGGCGGGGCATACGGCGCAGCCACGTGCAACGGGTTGGCGTGCGGAATCGCGTGCAACGAGCCGTACACCCTGTGTGGCACGGCGTGCGTCGACGAGCAGTCGGACAGCAACAACTGCGGGGAGTGCGGCAGCGTGTGCGGCGCCGGAACGACCTGCGTCACGGGCGGGTGCGGCTGCAACACGACGTCCTGTCCGAACGGGTGCTGCACGGGCAACGTCTGCGGCGCGCAGCCGCTCTGGTATCAAGACGCGGATGGCGATGGGTACGGCAATCCCGCGGTGGTGATCGCGGCGTGCGCGAGGCCGGCCGGATATGTCGCCAATGGCACGGATTGCTGCGATTCGGACGCGAATGCGCACCCGGGGCAGACGGCGTATTTCGCGACGGCCGATGCGTGCGGGAGCTTCGATTACAATTGTGACGGGGCGAGCACGCCGCAGCCGAATGGGCCCGCCAACTGCACTGGCTTCACAATTTCGTGCGATTCGAATTGCAATCCGGTATGCGCGAGCTCTTGTGGAAATGCTTGCACATTCTCGATTCTATCGGGATGCGGGGACTTCGTGGACACCGAGGGCTACGGGTGCACTATTATGATGGGGCCATTCTGCGACACATTTACTGAGGGAGGACCAACCTTTATGGAAGCCTGCAACTGACAGCGCATTCGGACCTGAATGCACCGCGTCAGGAAGCCGACTCTCCGACGCGACGTTACGAATGGGCCCGCTTGATCCACGTGCGAAGAGTTGCGTGAGCATCCGGAAAAACCTGTTCCGTGGTAATTGCCGCTGGTGGTCTGGCTGAAGAAGGGCCTCGGGCCCAAGGACTTGCGGTCGAAGACATTTCGATGAGCCGTCGGTGCCGCCGCCCGCGTCCATAGGTTCTTACGGACGTCTGTAGCGGGACCATCTGGCCGGCCCGCGACAGGCACGCGGAATTCTTCACGGAATCGACGTTCACGAGGAGGACTCTCTGATGGTTGCAAAACGCTCGGCCGCGCCGCTGTGTCTGGTCGCGACCTTCTTGTGCGGTGCGGGCGCGATAAGCGCTTGCTCGAGTACGCCGTCGAACCCGGGGTTTAATAATCAGGGGGGCGACAATTCTTCCTCTGGGAGCGGCAATAACGGCAACGGCTCGGGCAATGGAAACAACGGCAACGGCTCGGGCAACGGAAACAACAGCAACGGCTCCGGCAATGGAAACAACAGCAACGGCTCGGGCAATGGAAACAGCGGCAACAGCTCGGGCAATGGAAACGGTGGCAACGGCTCGGGCAATGGAAACGGTGGCAACGGCTCGGGCAATGGAAACGGTGGCAACGGCTCGGGCAACGGAAACGGCGGCAATAACAGCTCCGGAAACGGCTCGGGGAGCGGGTCGGGCGCAAACGCATCGAGCAACAGCTCTGGAGTGAACACCTCCGGGAACGGTTCGAGCGGCTCCAGCTCGGGCGCGGGCTCTAGCGGATCGGGCGCGGGCTCCAGCTCATCGAGCGGAGCGGCCGCAAGCTCTAGCTCCAGCTCGGGGGTCGCAGCAAGCAGCAGCGGCGGAGCCTCGGCTTGCGCGGCCACCGTAGCGACGGGTGCGATCATGTTGCAGCAGGGTGGCTACTTTTCAGTTCCCCCCATCCCGATCGGCATGGGCGGCTATACCTTCGCCTTTTCCGACGGGCTTCCGATGGGAAGTACCTCCTGCGTCAGCACGACCGCGTTTTGCGGCATGGGTACGATCGGAGTCGCGAATGCGACCTACACGATCTACGGCGGTGGCATAGGCGTTAACCTTAACCAGGTGATAGCGACC
>Ga0265313_10001236_pt1 | contig 24360 bp, 22 predicted proteins | sample 4123metaG_FD_203122 | JGI IMG/M metagenome (GOLD analysis project Ga0265313, IMG submission 203122) | Rhizosphere microbial communities from Carex aquatilis grown in University of Washington, Seatle, WA, United States - 4-1-23 metaG | ecosystem: Host-associated > Plants > Roots > Rhizosphere >...
GCAGTTGTTTCTCATCCAGGCCGCGCGAACAGCCGGGGTTCACGGCCCTCGCGGGCCGTGCGGCTGCTGACAGCCGGTAAACTACTTATGCGAGGCAATTTGTGGTTCGATTCGCCCTTTTCGTTTTGTTTGCGGCAGTGATTTCCTGTCAAACCACATCTTTTGCCCAGGGTTCCTCATCGCCTGCCGGTTCCAAGGCGCCTGCTGGCTCCACTCCCGCGCCCGCCAACGAAGCCTCCACCTCATCTCCAGGACCTCTTGCTGCCGAATTGGCTGCGGGCGAATCGGCGATCGCCGCATCCGACTGGAAGACTGCTGAAGCCAAACTCGATCTTTACCTCGCCGCTCATCCCAACGACGCGCGAGCCCTCTTTGACGCCGGCTATGTCGCCGACGCCCAAAGCCGCCTCGACGACGCTGCTGCTCTCTACCGCCGCGCCCTAACCGTCGATCCCAATTCGTTCGAGGCTCACATTTCTCTTGGCATGCTTCTCGCGCGCCAAAACAAGCTTGCCGAAGCCCGTCCCGAACTCCTCGCCGCCACCACTCTCGATCCCGGCGTGGCCGATCCAACTCTTAAAGCTCGTGCATGGCGCGCGCTAGCCCGCATTGATCGCGACTCCGATCCCCCTGCCGCTTCCAACGACCTGCTTCAAGCTCTCAAGCTCACGCCGGAGACTCCCTCCGATACGCTCCTTGCCGCCGAGCTTGCCGAAAAAAACGGCCAACCTGAACGCGCCGCGGCAGCTTATCGCCGCCTTCTCGACAAAGATCCCGATTCCGCGCCCGCCTCCGCCGGCCTCGCTCACTTGCTTATCGTCGGCAAGAGGTATCCCGAGGCCGAAACGCTCCTGCGCGCGGCGCTCGCCAAGAACCCCGACGATCCCACGCTCACTGCTCAGCTCGCTACCGTGCTTGCCGATCAAGACAAAGCCGAAGCGCTCCCGCTCTTGCAAAAACTTCATGCCGCCCATCCCACCGATCCCGCCGTCACGCGCATGTTAGCTGCCGTGCTCGCTGACGCTGGAGAATTCGCCGGTTCCGACCAGCTCTTCCTTCAGCTCCTTGCCGCTTCGCCCGGCGATCCCGAACTGCTCGTCTCCCATGCTCAGAACCTGGTCCACGAGGGCCAGCTGGACCAGGCCTACGCGGTCTTCGACAAGGTTGTGCAAATCAATCCAACCAATGTAGATGCCTGGAGCGGCCTCGCATTCACCGCCTCTCGTCTGGGCCACCCCGATGTCACCCTGCACGCGCTTGCTATTCGCTCCCGGTACCTTCCCGATAACGCGTCAACCTTCTTCCTTTGGGCTACCGCCTACGACTCCATGCACCAGAAAACTCAAGCCGCAGCCTATTACCACCGCTTCCTCGAGGCATCCGGCGGGAAGCTGCCCAACCAGGAATGGCAGGCCCGCCAACGCCTCCAGATCCTCGAGAAATAGCCCCCAAGTGCATTTCCCAGTCCCCCTCGGGCGTCCTTCAAGTCCAGGAATCCATCGTCTTTCTCGTACCTGAGTTATTCGCCACATGAAAATCGTGCATCATAGTGCTTGCGGTTCGTTGCGCAATGTGCGTACTATAGGGTCAATTTGGGGGCAGAACCGCGTTACAGGAGTTTCCCCATGCGGACTGTATTTCCCATCGCCGCGCTCCTTGTTCTCAGCCTCAACGTCGGCCCCCTGCGCGCCGCCTCCGCTGACAGTTCCATGCCCGATCAGCAATCGATTGAAGCGCTCGAGGCCCGCGCCGATCAGGCACAGCCGCGCGAGCAGTGCTTCCTCTATTCGCAGGTGGTGCAGCAGATGACTGAGCTGAGCATCCGCCAATACCAATCCGGTGAGGTGGTCAAGGCGACAGGCCTGCTTCAGCAAATCCAGCGCATCGTAAAAAAAATTCACCTTTCGGTTAATGATGACGATAAGCGCCTCAAGAACGCCGAGCTCATGTTGAGCCACACAGCCTTTCGGCTTGGCGAAATGCTCCGGGCCAGTAGCGTTGAGGACCGTCCGCTCGTCGAGCAAACACTGTCTCAGGTGACCGACGCCAAGAATGCGGCTTTAATGCAGGTTTTTCGCAAATAATTCGCTGCACTCGCCAATACATAGCCCAATCGTCTAATCATGGCAGCCTTTGTGCGTCTAACGCGCATAAGCTCCAGGCGCCAAGCGCCTCCATGCTTTCAGCAAGGTCCACGATTCACCCGCCACTTGCTGCGAACCTGTGCTTGAATAAACTCGTTGGAGTCTGTCTGCCATGCGCGCCCTCAATGCGATTCTCGTTTCACTCCTGATCTACGCGCCGCTCGCCGCGCAGAAAGAAAAGCCCGAGCCGCTGACTGAGGGTCAACAGGACCAGATCGCCGAGGCCGGCATCGATCCCGTCGCCCGCGTCACTCTTTACGTCAAGTTCATCGATGATCATTCCGACACCATCAAGGGCCTCATTACTCGCGCGCATACAGAGGCGAGGATCCGGCGGCTCAACGGGGAGCTTCAGAGCTTCTCGGCTCTCGTGGACGAGCTCGGCGATAATCTCGACGTCTACTCCGAGCGGAAGGCCGACATCCGCAGAGCGCTCAAGCCGCTCACTGAAGGCCTCACGCGCTGGCAGCAGACACTGCACGGCCTGCCCAGCGAGCCCGGCTTCGAAGTCTCCCTCAAGGACGCGCTCGACAGTGTCGGCGATCTCTCCGATCAGGCGAAACAAATCAGCGCCGACCAGGACGCTTACTTCAAAGCCCACCCTGACGAAAAAGGCCAGGACCGCTACGAGCCGAAGTGAACCTGGCGGTCACAGCGCACTGTTATTCTGCTTTTCGTGACCCCTGACGTCGCCCCCATCTTCCAGAATGAGTATCGCGCCCTCCGCCCGCGCGCGCCCATGCCGCCGTTTCACATTCGCTTTCGACGCTTCACCTCGCTCAACACCACGATCCGCCTGCGCGACGGCGAGATCTTCGTCAGCCTCTCCGATCTGCTTGAAGGCGCGCCCGAGCTGGTCCTTCACGCTATCGCCCACATTCTCCTTGCCAAGCTCTATCGCAAATCCATTGACGCCGGTCAGAACCTGCGCTACAAGCGCTTCGCCTCCTCGGCCGCAGTCACGCGCCAAACGGAGCTCATCCGCCACGCGCGCGGCACTAAGCGCTACTTCGGCCCTGAGGGCCGCTTCTTCAATCTCGAAGAGGTCTTCGACTCACTCAACACGCGCTTCTTCGGCGGGCTTCTCGGTCGGCCCGACCTCACCTGGAGCGAGCACCATGCCAAGCGTTCGCTCGGCCATTACGACGCTGCCCACAACACTATCGTCGTGAGCCGCGTGTTCGACCGACCCTCCAGCCCTCGTTACGCAATCGAATACCTGCTCTACCACGAGATGCTCCACCTGAGACATCCGATCAGGACTCGGGGGCTGCGCCGCTGCATCCACTCTCGTGAATTCAAGGAAGACGAATCGCGCTTCCCCCAACTCACTGAAGCTCTCGCCTTCATCAAGCGGCTGTGATAGCGGCTCTCGCGCAAAGGATCAAACGCCCCGGTTTCAAGTTCTTCTTCCTACCGGCTACTCCCTACTCCACGCTTTAAGTCCGCTAATGAGGCTCGCCACCTTCGCCACATCGTGGCTCTTGCACCACGATTCCATTCCCTTCGCCAGCCGCTCCGTCGCGCGCGGATCAGCGTAGCTCGCCGTGCCCACCTGAACGGCCGTTGCCCCGGCCAGCATGAACTCCACCGCATCTTCCGGCGTCACGATCCCGCCCATCCCCAGAATCGGTATGTGCACTGCACGCGCGACCTCGTACACCATGCGCAGCGCGATCGGCTTGATCGCCGGTCCTGACAGCCCTCCCGTCGCATTGCTCAGTCGTGGCCTCCGTTCGTTCGCATCAATTGACATCGCCAGAAAGGTATTCACCAGGCTTACCGCATCCGCGCCCGCTTCCTCGCATACGCGGGCCATGTGCCCGATCGAAGCCACGTTTGGTGAGAGCTTCACGATGAGCGGTTGTATGGCCACTCTCTTCGTACGATCCACCAGCTCTTCCAGCAAATAAGGATCGGCGCCGAATGTCATTCCACCTTCATGCACGTTGGGGCAAGATGCGTTCAATTCGTAGGCCGCGATTCCTTCCGCATCGTTCAGCCGATCGATCACCCCGATGTAGTCGTTCACCGTGTGCCCGAACACATTCACAATCACTTTGCAGCTTGGGTGCCGGCTCATCGGCGGCAGCTTCCGCTCGACGAAATCTTCCACGCCTACGTTTTGCAGCCCGATGGCATTGAGCATTCCCGCCGCTGTCTGAACAATGCGAGGCGGCGCATGCCCAGCCATCGGCTCGAGCGAGATCCCTTTGGTCACGATCGCGCCCAGCATGTCGAGCGAGACGATCTCTTCAAATTCGATGCCGTATCCAAAGGTACCGCTGGCGGCGATCACCGGATTCACCAGCTCCAGTCCAGCGAACGAGACTCTCATGTCTGGTTTCACGGCTCGGTAATCTTCCTTTCCAGCGGGTCGACAGCGCTCCGCGCCTGGTGCGTCGCGGGCGCGGCTCTCCGATTCATCATAATTGGCGCGCCGTCCGCTAACGCGGGAATGTCGGAGGCTCAATATGCTCTTCGTATGCGGCCGTGACGTTGAACCTTGAGCGGAATACAAAAAGGCCCTTCGCCAATCGCCGAAGGGCCTTTGTCTCAAGCTGGAAGCTACTTTTCTAGGCCGTCACTGCCTCACTCGCGTCCACTTTCACCGGCGTGAGCCAGCCAAACCGGTCCGACTTCAACCCATTGGCAATGCCGAAGAACTCGTCCGCGATCTTCTTCGTGACCTCTCCGGGCTTGCCGTCCCCAATCACGATGCGGTCGATCGACCGGATCGGCTGCACCTCCGCGGCCGTCCCCGTAAAGAACACTTCGTCCGCAATGTACAAGAGCTCCCGCGGAATCGCCTGCTCGGTCACCGTGAATCCCAGGTGCCGTGCAATCGTCAGTACGCTGTCACGCGTGATTCCCGACAGCGCCGAGCTCCCCAGCGGCGGCGTAAACAACACTCCGTTGCGCACGATGAAGATGTTCTCGCCCGATCCCTCGCTCACCAACCCATTCACATCCAGCGCAATGCCTTCCTGATAGCCGTTGGCTTCGGCTTCCATTTTGATGAGTTGCGAGTTCATGTAATTCGCGCCGGCCTTGGCCAGCGCCGGCAATGTGTTCGGTGCGAGCCGGTTCCAGCTTGAAATGCACACATCCGCTCCGCCGTGCCCAGCAAGATATTTGCCCCACGGAAAATTCGCGATGTACACATCGACTGGCGACCCCTTAGGGTTCACGCCAATCTCCCCGTACCCCCGCAGCATGATCGGCCGGATATAGCACGGCGCAATCCCGTTCGCCTCAATCGTCTCCACAACGCCCGCGCAAAGTTCTTCCAGCGTGAACGGAACTTCCATGCGGTAAATCTTGGCCGAGTCCAACAGCCGCTGCATGTGCTCCGGCAGCCTGAAGACCGCTGACCCCTGCGGCTGCCCGTAGCAGCGCACTCCCTCGAACACGCTCGACCCGTAGTGGATCACGTGGCTCATCACGTGAATCCTGGCTTGATCCCAGGCAATCAGGTTCCCGTTGTGCCAGATCTTTTCTGTCGTTTGAATAGGCATGGGGACTTAGGAACTCCTCCTTCTCGAAAACTCAGACACTTCTTTCAAGGGTGTCATGTTTGCCGTTCGAAGGCAAGCGGACGTTTCTGATCCAGATCCTACGCGGAGACTTTCATTTCTCTGGAAATGCCGTTAGAATCAAGCTCCCCCCTGCCGGACGCCACTGGCCGCGAAACTCAACCCGGCCTACGCGCCAAATAGGAGATTCCTCTCAATGAGTCGATCTGCGAAATCCCTCGCCGTGTTCTGCTTCGTCGCCCTTCTGCTTGTCGGCTGTAAATCCACACAGAGCGCGACCACGCCTACGGGCGGAATTGGGAGCACTGGGACGCCATCGGGCGCCAAGCCCGGCCCAGCAACGTATGTTTCCGCCTCGCCGTTACCTAATCAACTCACCACGGCCAAAATCACAGACCCGTCTTTGAACAACATGGTCTCGGCCACGCTCACGATTCCCGCCGGCTGGAAGCTGCAAGGCATCACCATGATCAGCCCCTGCACCTTTTCACCATGGCCCGTCTTCCGCGCCTATTCGCCCGATGGACTCATGCAGATGCGCACTGAGCCTGTTTTCGGATGGCAATGGCATCCCAACTCCCGAGGCACTTTCAACAGCGGTTGCGCGAATATCTCCGGTCAGGTTTCCGCCGCTGCCTTTCTCCAGTACTACCTTGGGACCATGCCTGGTGGCGTCCATGTTGTCGGGCCGATGCCAGTGCCGGCGGCCTATTCGCAATGGGCCCAGGGTCTAGCCGCGCAAAAGAATCAGGCGAACAGCCGGGTGGCGCCAGCCATGCAGACAGAGAACACTGCGGACACGGCGGCAGTCAAAATCGAAGTGATCAATGGGTCGTTCGTCGTCGAGGAGCGGCTGCGTACAGTCGTCGAGTGCACCATGAGCAACGATCGCAGCACGGCCATGAGCAACGCCCTTTATGGCGGTACATGCTGGGCCAGGGTCGACGCGCTCTCAGCGCCCGAAGGCCGGCTTGACGCGCTCGTTCAATTGGTCGACAACAACAATCTTCCTCACGGCGTGAACTCACCGGAGTGGACACAGGCAGCCTTGCAGCGCCAACAGCGCGAGGGCGCTAAGGCGATGGCCCAATTGACGGCTCAGGAACAGCAGGAAAGCAGGATGATTTATCAGCAGTTCCAGCAGATCATGCTGCGCTCTGCCATCGAACATGCAGCCTTCATGCGGCAGCAGGAGTCGCAGTTCGAGAGTGCGATGAACAACGCCTACGACTCAATGGACGCGCGAAGCGCTGTTGCTTCCGACTGGGTAGACTACTCGCTCGATCAGGAAACCGTCATGAACCCCGACGGAAGCACCTCAAAGGTTTCGAATCAATTTTCCCAGACTTGGACCGACGGTACCCATTGGTACCAGTCGAACGACACGGGCTTGAACCCAAATGGCGTGCTCCAGGGAAACTGGACCCAGTCATCGCAGGTTCACGGCAATGGGACGCCGGAATAGGCCAAACTTCGGCCCTATCCGTGGCCTGCGCAATAGAATCCCTGCAATCGGGGCAGTGAGCAAAAGAGCCGCGCCGCGCAATCGGAGGTCAGCCTGATGGGTGAGCTATTCAAAGTTTGCTGGGACTTATTCACCATTCGTCACTACCAGCGTCAGGGGATAAAACTCTCCGCCGGCGATTATGTTGTCGCCATAGGATCCGTGATTTTCCTCTACGCCACTGCGGTGCCCGCCGCCGTTCTCTACCAAAACCATCCGCAGTACAAATGGGTGTTTATCACGACCTGCGCGCTCGACGGAATCCTGCTCATCGCGCTGTTCGTGTGGGAAGTGAAATGGTGGATCAAGCACCGCGCCGCCGCGCGCGCCGCGCAAGGAATCGCAACAAACAACCGTCCCGGACAGTAACCGCCGCCAGGAGACGCATATGTTCTGGCTTGGATTCGTCGTGCTGGTCCTCGTCATGGCTGTCGCCGGAATCCGCAGAGCCCAGCGGGCCGGAACCTGGAGCTGGTCGAAGTTTGCCCTCACCCTCGGCTTCCTGGCTGTTATCTCCGCCATGGTCACGGTTCCCGCGATGCTCATCAACGTGAACAGCCCGTTCTTCTGGCCGGTTTACGGCGTGGGATGGGTAGTGGCTCTTGGCCTCATTGTCTGGTTCATTATCAAGGCTCGCCGCTGGAAATTTCCTAACGCCAAACCCTCGCTCAAAGCCGGCCGCGATCAGCAGCCGCCACACTAAGCGGCAAGCGACTCCGAGAAGCTGCGACAGATCAACCGCCTCAATCCCTGGTTTCCTGTTCCCTGCCCACTGACCGTGGTTGACCGTTCACTGCATTCTGCCTTTCCGTGACGGCCCTCACCGCTTACTCCGCGCAGCCTTGCTATTCCTCTCATGTGCACTCCGAACAATTCACTTACCCTAGCTACAGCGCCCCACTGCTCGAGGCCTATGACGGCCTCTTTGAATCTGTCCTGATCGTTCTGCACCCCTTCGTCCGCGTCCCCGATTCGCTGGCGTGGAACACGACTCGCCAATATCCCTCCGACGCGCAAATTCTCACCCAGGGAACAAAACAACCCTGGTCTAAGATCGCGTCTCTCACTGGCCTCGGTTCCTGTGCGCGCATCAATCAGGCCCTGCTTACTTCCATCGGTTCGTTGCCTGACCATCTCGCCGACCCGGCCGCTTCGGGCTCCCTTCAACGTTTCCTCCAGTCGCAGCCCATCTGGATGCCGGCTGAAGGCCGCTTCGAGCCGCTGCTTCGCGCGGACTTTCTCCGCGCCTTTGCTCTCGCTGGCGCGCCCGAGCTGATTTACGTTCCGGAATTCCCGCACTCCGACTCCGTTGTCACGCTTCCCATCGCCGGCCTCCGCAATGGGTCAATTCCGTTCCCGTCTCGCGGTACGCTGCTCGCCCCGGACCATTCCTTCCTCCTCACCATCGATTGGGACAGCTTCTTCACTCTCTTCTACGGGTCGCGCTCGCTCATCACCCGCGTCTGCACCCGACTCAACCTCGAAGGATTCTTCGCCACGCCGAACACAGAGCACACCTGGTTCAACTACAACATGGGCTGCGCGACCGTCACGCTCTCCCCCGAGCATTGGCAAACTGTCTGACGCCTCCATCGGCTGCAAGCCCAGTATTCGCCACCCTATCAACAATCCATCTTTGAAAAGCGTATCCTCACAAGTATTAGGGATTAAGAATCAGGGACCCCATGAGCATCACAGGGGAGAACCGGTTCGACTCCACCGAAGCCTCGCCATGGATGCGTCCCTTTGTGCCGCGGCGTTTCCTGAGCAACGGCCACCTGCAAACCATCGTCGGCAGCGTTCTGCCGCGCACATACTCAATACCTGAGCCGGAGAGCCAACTCATCGAGGTGGAAGCCGCTACTTCCGCTCGCGCTGCGAGCTTCGTCTTGTGCCACTGCCATTGGCAACCCGCCGAGGTCCGCAGCGAACGGCTTACCGTGGTCATCGTTCACGGACTTGAGGGATCATCTTCCTCTCCCTATGTTCTTGGGATCTCGGCCCGCGCCTGGAAAGCCGGCTGCAACGTCGTCCGCATGAATATGCGGAGCTGCGGCGCCGGCAAAGATTTGTCACCCACCATCTATCACGCTGGGCGCTCTGAAGACGTCGCCACCGTGATGGCCGAAATGGCCCGCATGCACCATATCCGCAGCTTCGCCCTGGTCGGCTATTCCATGGGAGGCAACCTCGTTCTCAAGCTGGCCGGTGAGTTGGGAACCGCGGCGCCGTCCTATCTCAAGGCGGTCGTCGGCGTCTCGCCGCTCATGGATCTTGTTGCCTCCTCCGCCGCGGTGCACGAACCGCAAAACCTCCTTTACGCGACCAGGTTTCTCACCGACCTCATTAAACACATTCGCCACCAGGCAGAACTCTACCCGGATCTCTACTCCGTGGAGGGCCTCAACGAGATTCGCACCCTGCGGCAATTCGACGAGGAGGTCGTCGCGCGCTATGGCGGCTTCGCCAGCGCAGACGACTACCATCGCAGAGCGGCCAGTTCCAACTGGGTGCAGGATATTACCGTTCCCACACTCATCCTGCAGGCTCTCGATGATCCCTTCATCCGCATGACTTCCAAGACTCGCGCCAAGATTGTGGCCAACGCCCGCATCAGGCTCGTCGAGACCCGCCACGGCGGCCACTGCGCCTTTCTATCGCCCGATCACGGGGACGACGGCTTTTGGGCGGAGAGAACACTCCTCGATTTTCTCCTCGTGACAGTAGAAGGCTGACCTCGGCGATCTACTTTTGAGCCGCCGAAGTTGCCGTTCCGCCTTGCGTAAACCCATCCATCCCGAGCCGCCAACCTAGAAACGTGTATTCGTCGGCCGCAAGCTTCAGTGCTTGTGTGCGGTTGGAGCCAATGCCGTGCCCGGCGTCGAAGTCCACATGCAGCAGGATGGGATTTGAAGACGCGTTGGCCGCTTGCAGGCGGGCGGTCATCTTGGTCAGCATCCAGCTCGTAACGCGCGGATCGTTCGCACCTGTCTCAAGCATGACTGCCGGGTATTTGAAGCCGTCCTGTACATGCGCATAAGGACTAATGGCGTACATTGCGCGGAACTCCGGCTCGATTTTGACCGAACCATATTCAAACGCATTCTCGGCGCCGGTGGCTCGCTGCTCGCTCCGCAAAATGTCCGTAATGCCCACGCGATAAAGAACGGCGCCCACCAGTTCAGGATGCTGCGTGAGGAATCCACCTACCGCGATTCCTCCTGCGCTTGTACCCTCGATCGCCAGATGCGTGGGCGATGTGTATCGCTTGTCAATCAAATATTGCGCGCACGCGACAAAGTCATCGATCGTATGCTGCTTGGTGGTCTTCATCCCTGCCAGGTGCCACGCTTCGCCTCTCTCGCCGCCCCCGCGCACATGAGCAAGAGCGAACACGCCTCCACGATCGAGCCAAGGCAACAATGAAGATGCATAGAACGGTGAAATGGAGTACCCGTACGCGCCATAGGCCTCAAGCAGTGCAGGGTGCGAGCCATCGAGCGCCTTCCCTTTCTTGTAAAGAACAGAAAGCGGGACCATTGTGCCGTCGGCGCTTTTTGCCTGCACCTCAATCGAACGAATCGCCGACATATCAATCGGATTCCTGGCCTGCAAGTGCGTGTTTTGAAAGCTGCGGCTCGCCGGCGCATAGGCGTAGATCAGGCGCGGAGCGGTCCAGCCCACCATCGAGAGCGTAATGCCTGGCCTGCGATAATCCGCGCCAATGCCGCCGACCGTTCCACTCATCGGAAGCTTTAGTTCGGTCCCTTTCGACTGCGCACCGTATGGAATCCGCGTGACCACCCCGAGGCCGTCGCGAAATCCCTGCACGTAAAGCGCGTCGCTTGCGCAAGCGAGTCCTTCGCCGGTTCGCGCTGAAAGAATAAGGCTGCTTTCAGGCATCACCACGCGGGCCGCCGCAAACGTCTCACTGGCAAGATCGAAACTGACCACGCGCCCATTGCTGACGGCCCCGTTTGCTCCGCCCTTGGTACGGATATAAGCGCGGGTTCCATGGAACGCGATGTCCATCAATCCGTCTTCATGTTTCATTACCTGGATCCACGGCCCGCCCTCCGTGCGGCGCACCCAGAGCGCGGACGTCTCCACCACTCCTGAGGTCTGCCCGGCCACAATCATCTCCGTCCCGGGCACAACCGAGACAAAGACGTTTCCGTTCTTCGGCAGCGCCGGATCGCTGGTGATATCGGGACCGAATACTTGCCGGTCGGCCTCTTCGGAACCCAAACGATGGTAGTAAACGCGCTCGTTGTCGTATTTCGTTGAGGCGGGGGCGTTGGACGCCATCGTCTGCAGCCGCGTGAAGTAAAAGCCCTTGCTGTCATCGGTCCACGACGGAGCTGCTTCCTGTGCGCGCGAAATCGCTTCGCTTAGCAATTTGCCTGTCGCGGATTCCACCACATGCAACACTGAATTCTCTGAGCCGCCCAGCGATACGCCGACTGCCACATATTTTCCGTCAGGTGACGGGACATAGTAGTCGATCGCGGCATGCTTGCCTCCCTCGGCAAGGGTTGCAGGATCAAGCAGTGAGCGCGACGGCCCTCCGCCGGCTGCGCGCGTCATCAGAAGGTAGTCGCTCTTGCCCGATGGCAGTTCGAGGTAGAAGAACCGGTCCAGCTCGCGATCTGGATTGCCGACGACATCGACCGTATCGGAAAGTTTGGTCAACTCCGCAAGAATCTTCGCGTCCTGCGCAGCGAACGGTTGCAGCGCCTGAACCGTCACCGCATTCTCGGCCTTCATGTAAGCCATCAGATCGTCGGTGCTGGTCTCCATCCACCGGTACGGATCGACGACCTGTGTTCCGAAGTAAGTGTCGGTTACTGGCCGCACCGGCGCAACAGGCGGTGTGAGGGGAGCGGTCTGCGCAACACCAAAAGCGGTGAATGCAATCAGGAGAAGCACGCTCAATTGGCTCATGAATCGGCTCATCGGGAACCTCCGCATTCCGGTCGTGCAACAAATGCAGAGATTGAGTATAGACGCTCACTCGCAGCTCGACCCAACTCCCATTCAGGCTCGGCACGATGAAACAGCAACGGGGTCAATCACGATGGCGGTCTTAGGCTACCTGGAAACCGAGCCAACAAGATTCAAATCGATCGCAACATCGTTATCCGCTTTCCAGATCAAAAAGCTCGGATTTTTCAGTCCCCATTGAACGTAAGGCACCATAAAATGAGCCTTGGCAGTTGCGCTCGTGCCATCGAGATGTAGCTGCATGGGGACGGTGATTTCATGAGGGGTGCCCAGCAGGGTGAAGATCCCGGTTACCTGGATGGTCGATTCGCCCGAAGGGGCGATGGAGCCGGTATAGGTCTTCGCCTCGAAGGAGACAGTTGCGTGCTGATCAACCTCAAGGATGTCCTTGTCCATCTTTTTGTCGCGACTGTCATTGCCGGTCTTGCCGCTACCGGCAAAGACAACGACCGAACCCGACATCTTTGGAGTGCTGCGGTTGAACTCAATCGATCCGGATTGGACGTGAAACGTGCCGTTGACGACTTCGTGCGTTGTGACCAGCGTTATTTTGACCTCGCTGGCATCGGGATTGACGACGAAGGTCTGATGTTGGGCGAGCATGGCGGGAGCAAGGACGCCAACGAGGGCGAAGGCTACGAGGGATTTCATTCCATCTCTCCTTGGGGCTGACGACCGAGCGTTTAGCTGGCACCGAGTTGTGGTCTTGGGCATCGTCGGATTCAACTGGCGACTGCATGGGTTGCAACAGCGGCGTGTTGCGCGACGCGTGTCAGCCTTGCCGTCACGCGCATCACTCCGGGCCAGACCTTGAGACAAAAAGGTAATACCGCGCGAGCGAGTGCGTTGTTCAGGCCATCCGCAGCAAACTCGGCAAGGCGCATCTGGCCCAGCAAGGCGGACCTCAATTTTGCCTGAAAGAGCGGGGCCGGCTCCGCTGCAAGATAAGCGGCGACGGAGCAGCGGGCAGTATGGAGTGCAATGGATATGCCGTCGCCGGTGAACGAAGGGATGACCGCGGCCTGATCGCCGATGCAGTAAAGCCCCTTCTCCGTTGTGCGGCGGATGAAACCGTAAGGGATGTGAGTGATGGCAATTGGCTTGTCGAGCAACTGCTCTGCACCGGCGAGCCTCATAGCGAGGTGCGGACAGTTCTGCTGCATCTTCGCGAGGAAATTTTCCCAGCGATAGCCCACTCGTGCGAGATACCGCTGTTGCACGACCCAGCAGAGGTTTGCAATGCCGCCCTCAACCGGCTGGATTCCACCATAGCCGCCGGGATAGAGCATCAGCTCAGAGGCGCGCGTCAATTCGGCTGTCTGCGCGTGCGTTAAGCGAAAATACATCTTGAAGGCGACCCATCGCTCGGGGTCCTCGGGACGGGTGTAGCCGCGGAGATCCTGCTTGCCTGTGGCGAGAAAGACAGTTGGAGCTTCAAAGGTGGCGCCGTCGTTTAGCGTCGCTTGCCAGATGTTGCTTGTTGTGCGGCCGAGCGCCTGCACGCTGCGACCGCGCTCTACGCGAACCCCGGCAGAGATAGCCTCGGCGACGAGTCCTGTATCAAGCGCCTTGCGCGTGAGCGATGCCGCCGGAAATGGCAGTGGAGCCTCAGCGGCCCGCCTGGCGGCCGCGAGGCGAACATAATTGATCGGCACGGCGCCGAGCGAGGCCAGATCGATGCCCAGCGCGTTCAGATCCTCAAGGGCCTCGCCGCTCAGGAACTCTCCGCAGACCTTATGGCGTGGTGTGGGCTCGCGCTCGATTAGCGTAACGCTTCGTCCCTTCCGGGCCAGAGCGATCGAAGCGGCACAGCCTGCAACTCCACCACCGACGATGAGAACTTCGTCTTGCAACGGAACCCGATTCAGATTGGACGTTCTAACTGGAATCTCCTTTTTCGGATCCGATTCGCTCAAGTTTACCGTTCCCGCTCGGTCTTTCATGACGAATGCTTCATCTGGATAGTGGTGCAACAAGAAATCCAAAGTAGAAGCGCGGGAGTTTGACTGGACGCAGGTTAGAGTGGTGAGCCATTGTTTCGAACTATGAATGCCTTGTCATCTTGCTAAATTGACCAACCAGATCATTGTTGTCTCTGGCCTTGCCGTTATGCGGAAGCATTCTCATGGAGTCAGGATTCTCCGCGCATCAAAGCGACGCTTTCGGCCAGTTCAGCGTTAACTGGGCGCTGGTGGTCACGCTCGGCGGGTGGTGAGCTCGCGCCAGTTGAGGCAGAGGTCAACGATAAGCAGCGAAGCGAGCGTGAATGCGATGACGCCGACAGCGGCAAAGGTGTCGCCGAGATGGCTCCAGTAGCGGGGCCAGAGGTTGAGCACGCGGCTCGATACGAAGGTAAAAGTGACCGCGTAGGAACGAGCCATCCACTGGCGATGCTGGATGATCTGGCGGTTCCGCGCGGTGATGAAGGCGGCAGTGGTGCAGACGATCCAGGCGGCGGCCTGCATGGAGGTTCCCGGTAAGCCGGGCCTGCCGGCGGCGAGAGCGATCCCAGTGAATGCACCAATGAAAACGGAGATCACGTAGATGCGGCCGAGAACGCGATGGAGTTTGAGGTGGCGCAGACGAAAGCGCGAAGAAAATTGCAGAGGGCCGACCAGCAGCGCGATGACACCGCAGAGTACATGGGGAATCAGGAGTTGGCGGTCGGCGATAACCTGCAGGCGGTAGGCGTGGTACATGGGGTAGTCGGTGACGAGAAGAACTTCTGAAGTGATAAAGACGAAGAGCGCGGTCAGTCCAAGGAAGATCCAGAGAAGGGTCTTGAATCTCGGGAGGCCAGATCTTGGCGCGAACTGCGTGGAAGTTGCCATGATTCACCTTTGCCGGGAGTAGATCGGATGAGGAGCGCCGCAAGGGCAATAGACGCGAACGGCGATCATGTTTTTCCAGTCGGCTGATCTGGCAGCTTGCGCCCAGGCTGTCTCATCGTGTCGCAAGCTCAGGCAGCGTTACTGTGTACCGCGGCAGCACTCCGTACTCGGCGGCCATGCGGAAGAACCCGCGCATCCCGTCCACGCATTCCTCATCGAGCACATAGTGGATGTTGGACGTAAGATACGTTCGAATCGTCTGCTCGGGAATCGGAAACCGCTTCGACCACTCGGTTACCAGTGCGTCGATATTCGCCAGGCCATGATCCCGCGACAGAATCAAGTCCCCTGTAACTCGCTCTTCCGAATGTTTGTCTCCGACAAGCGGGCCCCGCGCAGAGGCGGCACACCAGACGGCCGAAACAAAAGCAAGCCCGGTCAGCGCACGCCACTCGTCGGCCAGATCGCGATAAACCAACTCTTCGCCTGTGCGTTCAAGGCGGTTGTATCGCTCTTCCAGCGCCAGCAGAGCCGGATCGCCGATGAGAATGGCCGCATCCGTGCGCTCCAGCATCGCGTCCAGATCGGCAACCATGGGCACAAACGGAACCTCCGCATTGCCCCACTTGTGGAACATGATGCGCGCGTAGGCAAGAGTTGTCCGGCTGGCGGCATCAGCCGCCACCGAGCGTAGCCGGTCAGGCGGCCGGTTCGCACGATGGACCAGAATCAGCGAGCGCACACGGCCCTTCGATGCGATCGTGCAGCCCGGCAGAATCTGAAGTTCCGGCGTGGTCGCAAGCGATGCAATGGGAATCAGCCCGATGTCGGCCCTTCCGTCGGCCAGGCGCGCCGCGCATTCTGACGGCGTCATGCGGTCGATGCGATAGCGCTTCTTGAGCGCCTCCTCGAGCGGTGGATGCTCGAAATCCCACATCAGCGGCGCGGGATTGAGAAATCCAATCGCCGCAACTCGCAATCGCGTGTCTTGCTCAGGGCTCACAACCCTTAGACTACCAATCCTCAAGTCTGGATTCGACGACCAGGCGCACCAAGGTAAGCAGGGTGGTCACCTGGGCCGGCTAAGTCGCCTGAATGCAAAACGCTCCGCGCATAGGCGGAGCGTTTTGCGTTTAAAATTGGGTCACGGGTGAATTTCAATCACCTGTGGCTGCTGCTTCCGCCACCACCACCGCTGTGGCCTCCGCCTCCACCACCACCACCGTGGGAGCCACCGCCACCACCTCCGCCGCTGGGAGGGCCTCCGCCGCCATGCGGCGCTCCGCCACCCCCCCCACCACCACTGGGCGGGCCTCCGCTGGGATGAGGCGACCCTCCGCCAAATGAGCCCCCGCCGGACGGATGATTCCCTGGTTCGCCGCCTGACATGCCCGGCCGGGGCGCTGCCGGCTCATGGCTTGGCTCCGGCTGCCCCTGGAATACGGGACGCGACGGCTCAGGCCGGTTCGTTTGTCCTGGCTGCGTCCGCGGCTGCTCCGGCCGGTTTCCTTCTGTGGGTTCCTCCGGCACGGGACGATTGAAGATGTAACCGGGCCGGTTTGTATATCCCGGCCTTCCTGGCTGCTGCGGAGGCTCATTTCCCGGCTGGTCATTTCCGCCTGCCCGTGGCTGGCCATGTTCGAAGATCGAACCCGGCCGCGTTTCATTTCCGCCCCCCGGCCGCGACTCGTGTCCGCCCGCCATCGAAGGCACATGCTCGGGGACCGGACGCGACGGCATTGGTCGAAGAGGCACGACCGTACTTCCTCCGATCGTGACCGGTGTGTTTCTATTTCGCGCCGGAAGCGTGTGACCACCCACCACCGGGCCCCGATTCACGGCAAGCAATGGAACCGGCCTGCCGCTGATGGGCCGCCTGGGCAGGATCGGGCGCGGAATCGGTCTATAGCCAGGTGGCACATGGCCAAAATTCGGGCCGCCGTAGAAGCCTGACCCCCACCAGGGCGAACAGCCGCCGGAACCCGGCGCCCAGCCCCACCCAAAGCTGTCGTAATAATTCCACGCTCCGCACTGGAACGGCATATAGCCCCATGGGTACCCCGAGACCCAGAGGTAGCCATAGCCAGGAGTCCACATCCAGCTCCCGTATCCGTACGGGTCGAAAGCCGCGCTCGCCGCCTCGTAAGGCGACCAGATATACCCCTGGCCGGGCACATCGTACCAATTGCCGCTGGAGTCGAGGTCATTCCACGCCGGGTTCTGCGGTTCGCCCAGTTTTTCGGTGGCGCCGGTCTGCGAAGCAGCCTCCGCGGTCAGCGCCTGATCGCGGTCGGAGTTCCACTCGTCCCAAGAGTCGGGCTCGATCGATTCAGCGAGCTGATAGTTGGCCGGGCTGGCGCCGTTCAAAGCGATGCTTTCACCGCCATGCAGATCGGTGGCGACATTCCCGCCCGCGGACTCGAGATGCGCGTTCCCGGAGAAAACGGCGACCTGGCCGGGAGGGTTGTCGATTCCAACGCGGAACACTGTAAAGCCGCTCGTGGTCACTTGAGCGTCGCCGAATTCGACGCTCATCTGGCCTGCCTGCCCTCCGCCCTGAAACTCGAAGTAAGCCAGTCCACCGTTGAGCACAAGCACGGCATTGGCCGTCGTTCCAGCTCCTTGAAGCACCTGCAATGTCACCGAGCTGTCCGGCGAGAGCCTCGCCACGCTGCCGTCCTCAAATTGAATCTCGGCCTTTCCGCTGTCGGCGGTCGTCAATTGCATGCCTTCCAGCAGCGGCGCATTGGCCACGGCCTGTTGGGCCAGCACCTGTCCACCCTGCGAAAGCGCCACCTGGCCATCCACGTAGCTCAGTCGCACCGCGCGAGCGGGCTGCCCTGGCCCTTCCTGCCCCTGGTCCTGCGCTCGCAGCGCAGGCTCGAAACACAACACCGCAAGAGCCACTGCTGCAAGCCCCGCCACTAAACTGCGATTTCTCTGGTTATTCATCCTGCCCCCCGCTTTCCATTGCCTTTCGGCAACTTACCCCGTACATCGGGAGCCCTGCATTGATTGGACACTTCCCAAAGCTAAAAAGTCTCCCCAGTCCCGGGGATTATGTTGGACCGCGGGCCAGCAGATTCTGCGCCCGCTTTCTCACCCGATCCAGGACTTCATCGTCGGCTGCCAGCCGCTCGAGAATGTCGCGAATGGCGTCAACCTCCTGCGCCCTGCCGTCCTGAAACTCTTCGGTCAGGAACTCCATCTCCTGGTCAAGCCCCAACCGGTCGTGTTGCAACAGCACCTCCAGGCGCGCGCCCTCCAGAATGGATTGCGCAACCGCCTGCATGGCCTCGCCGAGCGACTGGATCTCCTTATCGCGGGAATAGTTGAAGGTGCACGATCCGTGCCCGGCCGGTCCCGTATAGGTGAGCGTCTTCCATCCCTGGAAGGCGACCTTCAAATGGCTTTCGCACTGAGCGTTGAACCACTTGTGGCTTTTGGCGGTTCCGAAAGCTCGCTCGGCGAATTCCTTGCTCACCTTTATATCGCGATCGACATCCGGGGCTTCAATCACCTTCATGCCGACTTTTGGCTCCATGTGTGCCCGAAAATGGCCGCTGCCGTCGGGATGCAGCAAAAGCGTCCATTGCTGGGGCGAGAGTTCGGGGTCGGAGAAGTCCTCCTGGACGACGGAATCGGGTGCAATCGACGGAGCCGGCGCGGGTCCAGCGTAAAGCCGCATGGTGAGCGTCAGGGCGATCGCCATCAGCCAATGCACCCTCATTGGCGGGCCCCCTGAAGTGCGAGAGTCTGCGCGGTGTGGATGTGACAGATAGCGATAGCCAAAGCGTCGGCCGCGTCCGAAGGCTCCGGCAGTTCGGCCAGATCCAGCAGCCGCGCCACCATGAACTGCACTTGCTCTTTTTTCGCCAAGCCGTAGCCGACCACGCTGGATTTGATCTTGAGCGGAGCGTATTCCGCCAGCGGAATTCCCTGTTGCGCCGCTGCCAGCAGCGCCACGCCGCGAACCTGTCCTAATTTCAGCGCCGATTTCGCGTTCACCGAGTAAAAGACTTCCTCGACGGCCACCGCATCGGGGTGCCAGCGCTCCAACTCGGCTGTCAATTCCCTGAAGACCTGGTCGAGGCGCACTGGTAAGGTTTGAGTTTTTGAGAGGCGGATCGCTCCCATCGCCCGGAACTGGAGCGGCTCATCGCGCGGCCCTTCGCCGGAGTCGACAACGCCGAACCCGGTCACCTCGGTTCCGCAATCGATGCCAAACACCCTCATCGGGTCCAAGTGTATCGCAGACTGGATCGTCCGATGCTGCTCCCAATCACAGCCCGCTCGCGCAAAATCGCACATGGCACCTTTGTGGCAGCGATCTAAAGGCATCCATCCTGAATCTGTCGCGTCCAACTTGATAACGAGTTTGATTCTATTCTTTAAACTTTCATCCCAGGAAAACCAAACGCGGTTTTTCGTGTCAATAGGTTAGAGGGGAAGAAGTCGGGATGGAGAGGATGATGCGCTTGATTCCCGCAGCGGCAAAACGCACCGCGGTTCTCTGGCTCAGCCAGGGCATCTCCCCGCGGCGTCTGGCGCTGACTCTCGCCCTCGGATTCGCCGTCGGCTGTATTCCGGTGATCGGAATTCCCACTGTCCTCTGCGCTGGGTTGGCGTTGGCCCTGCGCCTGAATCTCCCCGCCATTCAGGCCGCAAACTACGTCGCCATGCCCCTGCAATTTGCGTTGATCGTTCCTTTTGTCCGGCTCGGCGGCTGGCTTGTGTCAACGCCAGAGCATCCAGCACAATATCTCGTCCCCCATACCCTCGAGCACTTGTCGGCTCTCAACTTTGCCACGCACATGAGCGGAATGGCCGGTGAGGCGTTGCTCGCATGGCTGGTGGCCGCTATTCCCGCGGTTCTGCTCATGACGCTCGCCCTGAACCTCATGCTGCGCCGCATTCCCGTCCTGAGAGACGCCCAAGCCGGCGACTGAAGAGGTCGTTCCGCTTTACTTTCCGGCGTGCGGATCTGGCACCGGCAGCGCGCTGTCGGTCCACGCTGTGCAGATCATGTCGCGGAGCATGCTTGCGCCGGCCGCCAGCCGCGCAGAAGTAAAATCCCGCGACTCGGGCGTGCCCGCACCCACAAATCCTCCCGCCTTATCCAGCTGATAAACCTGCTCGACATACGTGGCCGTGTGCCGCAAATAAGCAACGTACGCGTCGAACATATCGCCCTCGATGAGCCTGGACGCAGTCATCTTGGCTTGAACTTCAGGCGCGTGAATGTTGTCCGCGACAAACGGGCCCTCGAACTGGTGGTGGATCTGGTGGCCGGTCGCATAGCCATTGGGATTGGGTCCCGTCCATCCGTTGTATTGCACGGTAACGTGCAAGGGCTGAGAGCCGTCGCCGACATAGTGCCCCAACCAGCCGGCATAAAAAATAATCGCCGCCTCAACCGGCTTGGTGTCCTGGCCCGCTGCCGCAAGAAAACGGTACTCGCGCATGGCAGCCTTCAGCCGCTCCCACACTTCATCGGTCTCCCATGGCTGAAGGCCGATCTTCTCCGGCCGCTGGCCGGCGGCGAAGACCATGGCTTCGAAGTCAAGACGCTTACGGGGTAGCGGACCGAGCGCATCGGCCGTTTCAAGGTTGATGAAGTGCTCCGGCGCCTGTGCAGCACTGAGTTCCGGTTCCGCGGGTGAACGCCAGCGGTCCGGCTCGGGGCCCAGGTACGCGATCTCATCGATAGCCGCCGGCGTGCGCAGAAAGGCGGGCACCTCGGCTGGCAATGCGGACGCGGCCAGCTTGTTGATCATGGTATGGCCATCGTGTTCCCATGCGTAGGCAGCTGGTGCTACGTCAGCCAGAAAAAACAGGCCCGTGGCGGGCAAAACGATGCGAATCAGACGGGAACTGACAAAATGATGAAACATGCAGCCAGTATACGGCCAGGCTTAGTGGGTCAATGAGGCCGGAACAGCCGATGCAACTGCACGGGAACTGCCCTGCCCAAATAGCTCCGCCCAGAATGGTTACTTGGGCGTTTCACATCCTACAGACAGAAGCTGATTTGCCTGGAGAGTATGAAATCGAACGCATATACTACCAGCACATCGCGTTGACGTCCCCGAAGGGCTCCGCCTTGCACGCGAAGCTCGGCGCGCAAACGGATCTTCCGTTGAGCGACGTGATGGTTTTGTGGGCTATGGGTAACGCGGGCGGCGACAAGTGAACTAGCACCAAGGTTGGTATTGCGCAATGTCAAGCCAGGCGTTGAATCAGGGGAGCGCGCCGATGAGCGAGCGGCCGGATGCACAGAACGAGCAACCGCGGCCCGCGCCGGCTGAGCATGGCGGCGTTTCGCAGCTTTGGCTGATTCTGCCCTTTTCTATTCTGGCCATCTCGGTTGGGGCTGCACTGGCCCGTCTGTTTCCTCATTTCCGTTGGGAGTCGCTGCCGGTCGTGGCCGCGGTCGTGGCAACGGCGCTTTTCGCGCTTCTCTTGAACAAGCGGCTGCTCCGCGCCGGAGCCGAACAGAACGCTGAACCGATCGCTGAAGGGCTGCGGCAATTGCTCGACTCGGCGGGTCCGGCAGTGGTGGCGCTGGATTTGAGCGGCAGGCCCATCTACTGCAATCCCGCCACTGAACGTGTGCTGGGCTATCGCACCCCCGAGTTGCTCGAACTGTGGGGCACTATTGACATCCTTGCTCCCGGCGAGCCGGAGCGCCTCGTGGCCGAGATGCAGAAACTTTGCCGCGTGAACCGGCCGGCGGAAACTTCGCGCGCCGGCCTCATGTCTGCCTATCTGGAATGCGTGCGCATGCTGGCTCCGAGCATGGTGCCCAGTTTTGACGCCAAAGTGCGCCGCAGGGACGGAATGCAGATTCCCGTCACGCTGCACATCTCGGCGCTGCGCGATGCCCAGGGCGAGCTTACCGGAATGGTCGCTGTTGCCGTGGATCAAAGCGACAACCTGCACCGCGAGCAAGCGCAGCGCGAGTCACAGGAGCGGTACCGCGACCTCTTCGAGCATTCCACCGAGATGATTGCCACGCTGAGCCCGGCCGGGCAGTTTCTCTATGCCAATCCGGCCTGGAAGCGCTGCTTCGGATTGGAGCAGACGGCGCTGCTCGGTCTCCGTTCATTCGAAGAACTGTTTTCAGAGGGTGTCCGCAGCCAGGTGGCAGCGCTTTTTCGGCGCGCTCTCGATGGCGAGCTGGTCGACCGAATTCCCCTGCGCCAAAACACTCAGGATGGACGCGTGCTCGAACTCGAATTGAGCCTGAGCCGCCGCCAGAAAACCGGCGTTCCGCTGGCGGTGCGCTGCCTCCTGCGAGATGTTACGCAGCAGAAACAGCGCGAGAATCGTCTCGCGCTCCAATTGGCGGTGAGTCAGATCGTAGGCGACAATGCCGCGAGCGAGTCGGAAGGCATGCGCATCCTCGAGGCCCTTTGTCTCTCGCAGGGATGGGACGTGGCCATCGAATGGTTGGTCGGCGCAGAACAGAAACATCTTGAATTCGGAACCGCCTGGGGAGCCCCGGGCCGCGAAGCGGAGACTCTGATCCAAGGAAGCATGGGCCTCGCGCTGGCCGACACAAGCGAATTGCCGGAGCGTGCGTGGAAAGAGGGGCGGGCAGTGTGGATCACGGATCTCGCGGAGGCGCCCGCAACCGCTCGCGTGGCCACTGCGCTCAAGCAGGAAATGGTGTCGGGCTGGGCCGTGCCGGTGCGTGCAGGCAGCAAGGTGCTGGCAGTGCTGGAGTTTTATTGCCGCTTCCGCTTGCGCGAGGATCGCGAAGCCATGGCCGCCATTGAAACCGCCGCGGCTTCACTGGGACAGCTTTTGGCGCGCACGCAGGAGCGCGGGCGTACAGAGGAATTGAGTCGCCAGCAAGAGATCCTGCTCGATGCGGTAGCCGAGGGAGTCTGCGGGCTCGACCGCCAGGGTAAGGTCACGTTCGCCAATCCCGCGGCTGCGCGGCTGCTGGGCGCACCCGTCGATGCGTTGATTGACAAGCCAGTGCATGAGCTGTTGCACGGTGCTGCGACAGCGGATCGTGCCTGCGGCGAGGATTGCCCGCTGCGCACCGCGGCGACTCAAGTAACCGGCGCCACCGGCGAGGAGAACATCTTTCGCGTGGACGGCACTGCCTTCCCGGCCGAATACGCGCTCACGCCAATCCGCGCCCAGGGACGCGTTTCCGGCTCCGTACTGAGTTTTCGCGACATCAGCCAGCGCTACGCTCTCGACCGCATGAAGGATGAGTTCATTTCGACCGTGAGTCACGAGTTGCGTACTCCGCTCACCTCCATCCGCGGGGCGCTGGGACTGCTCAGCTCCGGAATTCTCTCCGAGACCAATGAGAAGGCCAACAATCTGCTGCGCATCGCGCTCACCAACTCCGATCGGCTGGTCAGGCTCATCAACGACATTCTCGATTTGGAGCGCATCCAGAGCGGGCGCGAGCCGCTCGGCTTCCGTGTGGTGCAACTGGCCGACATCGTCAAGCAGGCCATCGAAGACATGCAGCCCGTGGCCGAAGCCGCTGGCGTCCAGCTCATCCACGACTCCACCAAGGTTGAAATCTCCGCTGATTCCGATCGTCTGCTTCAGGTCGTGACCAACCTGCTCTCCAACGCCGTCAAGTTTTCGCCGCCCAATTCGCCGGTAAGCGTGATGCTGCGGCCCGGTGTCACGGGCGTCATTCTTTCCGTCATCGATCACGGTCGCGGAATTCCCGCCGACAAGCTCGAGACGATCTTCGGACGTTTCCAGCAGGTTGATGCCTCTGACTCTCGGCAGAAGGGCGGTACGGGGCTAGGCCTCGCCATTTGCCGCACCATCGTGATGCAGCACTCGGGTCGCATATGGGCCGAGCGGAATCCGGTTCGCGGATCCACGTTCCGCATCTTTCTTCCCTACCATCCTGCTCCGGCCGTTGCTCCGGGAAGCGGATTGGAACCGGAGCTTGGCCACGGCACCGTGGTTCTGGCGGACGCTAATGCCGAATCGCGCCCCAGAATCGCGGCGCAATTGGCGCGGCACGGCTATTCCGTGGTGCAGGCTGCCAACGTGGAACAAACATTGTCCGCGGCTCGTCAGGATCCTCAGGCCATCCTTCTCGATACCACGCTCGACGGCATGAATGGATGGGAAATTCTTCCTCTCCTGCGCCGCATGGATGCTACGTCACGCACTCCGGTCGTCTTGTTGAGCGTGGAAGGTCCTGAGAACCCGAAGCAGTTTCCCGCCGGCGCAGACGGATGGGTTTCCAAGCCCCTCAACGAAGAATTGTTGCTTACAGAACTGGCGCGCGTCCTTTGCGGGTCGGGCGAAAAGGCTCGCATCCTCATCGTCGAGGACGATCGCGACCT
>Ga0265313_10001237_pt1 | contig 24347 bp, 23 predicted proteins | sample 4123metaG_FD_203122 | JGI IMG/M metagenome (GOLD analysis project Ga0265313, IMG submission 203122) | Rhizosphere microbial communities from Carex aquatilis grown in University of Washington, Seatle, WA, United States - 4-1-23 metaG | ecosystem: Host-associated > Plants > Roots > Rhizosphere >...
TTCGAGATAATCCCTCTTAAGGCGCGAAATCTCGAGAAACGCTGCCTCGATGTCGGCGCCGGTCCCGGTCAGTCCGAGTTCGGGAATACGAAATACCGGCTTTCCCTCGGCGGACGACAAAACCAACTCGTAGTCGAAATCATGCTGAGGATTGCGCGTGTCATACATTCTTGGAATCTCGCAGTAATTCGGTGGAATGTTTTATCATGCCATTGCTGGCGGACACAATAAACCGGTGGCGGCGCTGGCGCGGGCCGGGGCGCTCCGCTAGGATTCGGTCCTGCCACTGGAACAGGCCAGCGCCCCCGCCTTGAATCACTCATCGGCCCAATACTGAATGTGTGGCATCGCGGGAATCGTGGATTGGTCGGGACGGCCGCGCCGCGACACGGTCGAGGCCATGGTGCGCAGCCTTCGCCATCGCGGTCCCGACGCCCAGATCGTGACCGTGCGCGGCGACGCGACGCTGGGCCATGCCAGGCTTTCGGTCATTGACGTGTCGGTCGAAGCGCACCAGCCCATGGCCGACGCCGATGGCACGCTGTGGCTGGTCTTCAATGGCGAAATCTACAACTATCGCGAGTTGCGCAACGAACTCGCCGCAGCGGGCTATCGCTTCCGAACGCAGAGCGACAGCGAAGTCATCCTCGCCGCCTGGCGCATTTGGGGCGAATCGTGCTTCGCCCGCTTCAACGGCATGTTCGCATTCGCGCTGTGGGATGAACGCGCGCGCAAGCTGATTCTGGCCCGCGACCGCCTGGGCAAGAAGCCCCTCTTCTATCGCATCGACGATGAACATGTGAGCTTCGCCTCCGAACTGCCGGCGCTGCGCTGCGACTCCCAAGTGCCCGACGCGATCGATCCGGCGGCGCTGCGTCAGTTCATCACGCTCGGGTATGTACTGGGATCGCACAGCATCATCGACGGCGTGAAGAAGTTGCCGCCAGCGCATTTCATGGTGTTGGAACCCGGCCGCGCGCCGCGCCTCAGCCGGTTCTGGAACCTGGCGCCGCACTTCCATACCAAGAGCCGCTGGCGATCTGAGGGCGAAGCCGCCGAAGCGTTGCACACGCTTTTGCGCGATGCCGTACTGCTGCGGCTGAAAAGCGATGTGCCGCTGGGCGCCTTTCTCTCGGGCGGCATCGATTCCTCGCTGGTTGTGGCGATGATGGCGCGGGATATGGGCCTGCCGCATCTCAACACGTTCAGCGCCGGATTCCGCGATCCAAGTTACAACGAGGCGGATCAGGCCGGACGCGTGGCCAATCACCTCGGTGTCGCGCATCACGATTGCCTGATCGAAGAGAACAGCATGGACGAGCTCCCGCTGCTGATGCGGCGCGCCGGCGAGCCCTTCGCCGATACATCGCTGCTGCCGATGTTTCACCTTTCGGCTTTCACGCGCCAAACCGTGACCGTCAGTCTGTCCGGCGACGGCGCCGACGAGGCCTTCGCCGGCTACGATACCTATGTCGCCGACCGGCTCCAGGCGATGCTGCGCGCCGTGCCGCGCCCGGCGCTCGACTTGGCCGCGCTTGGGATGGACACATTCTGGCCGGTGTCGCATGCCAAAGTGAGCCTCGACTATCGCCTGAGGCAGTTCCTGGCCGGGCGTCGTCTCGATTTCTCCCATGCCCATTATTCCTGGCGGCGCCTGTTCGACGATGCCGAGGCGCGCCAAGTGATCCTCCCGGGGGCCTGGGCCGCGAACAACGATCCCTATGAGAGGTTCGGCGCGCTGGCCGAGGAGACGCGCGGCTGCCACTATCTCGACCAAGCAGCTCACATCGATATCGGCACTTGGCTGGTCGACGATATTCTGGTGAAGGTGGACCGCGCCACCATGGCCCACGGGCTCGAGGCGCGTGCGCCATTCCTCGACCATCGCGTCGTCGAATTCGCCGCCTCCCTGCCCGTCGATATGAAGCTGCGCGGCTTCAAACAAAAGGCGATTCTGAAACGGTTGTTCCGTCAACTTCTACCCGCTAACCTGCAGCCGCGCCGCAAGCGGGGTTTCAACGCACCGGTCGCGGGATGGTTCGCGGGACGGGGGCATGACGTGGCGCGGGGGTTCACGGATAATTCGATGATGAGCGCATGGGTGAATCGGAGCGAGGTCGATCGGTTGTGGTCGGAGCATCTCGCGGGTAGGCGCGATAATGGCTTCCGCTTGTTTGCCCTGGCCTGTCTCGGCGCGTGGCTGGAGGACGGCCGAAATCGCAGGCGGTCGGATGCGCAAGCATTCGCGCCCGAGATCGCGGCGTCGCGATGACCGACACTGGCGATGCGCAACCGAGGGGCGACCGGGTTTCCCTGGTCATCCCCGCCTTCAACGAGGCCGAAGGGATCTCTGAAACCCTGCGCGAGGCGACCGCCGTTCTCACGGGTATGAATCTGGCCGAGCATGAGGTTATCGTCGTCGACGATGGCTCGGCCGACGCAACCGCGGAAATGGCGGCGGCCACGCCGGGCGTGCGCATCGTTCGCCATCCCCGCAATCGGGGCTATGGCCGCTCGCTGAAAACCGGTATCGGCGCGGCTCGGTTCGAAACCGTGTTCATCGCCGATGCCGATCTCACTTATCCGCTCGATGCCATGCCGGAGTTGCTCGCGGAGTACCGCCGGGGCTTCGACATGGTGGTGGGCGAAAGGACCGGCGATCACTATCGCGAGTCCGCGATCAAGGCGCCGATGCGGGCGCTGCTGCGCTTCATGGTCGAATACACATCAGGCAGCGCGATTCCCGACGTCAACTCAGGGTTGCGGGTATTCGACAAGAAAGCGGTGACCGCCCATTTCCCGCGCCTGAGCAACGGATTCAGTTTCACCACCTCGGTCACGCTCGCCTATCTTATGACCGGTCGCCTGGTCACCTGGCGGCCGATCCCCTATCGCGGCCGCAAGGGGCGGACCAAGGTGCGGCTGTTCCGCGATTCCCTGCGAACCCTGCAATACATCGTCGAAGCGGCCGTCTACTACAACCCGCTGAAGATATTCATGCTGCTGGCGGGATTGGCGCTGGGCGGCGCGGTTATCGGCTTCGTCGTCTCGGCAGTGCTCCATTTGACGATCGGCTACATCCTCGGCATTGCCGGGATCTTGTTGGCGGCGCAGTTTTTCGCGCTCGGACTGCTGGCCGTCCTGCTCAAGCAGATCATGGATAAATAGGCGCGTCGGACGGCGCCGCTCACGTTTTCGGCTTGGTGCCGATCGCGGTCCACGACATTTCATTGACCCAGGTAAGCGTAATGTCGGCGAAACCCGCCTTGCGCATCAGCGACTCGACCTGGTCCTTGGCCCAGTAGTTGGCGATACGCGGCAGCATCTGATCGAACACGATCGAGCGCAGATGGGGGAATGAAAATCCCCGGATCAGGCGGAAATACTCGATGCGGTCGAGCCCGATGCGGAGAGCGATCCACAGAGCGGCGGTCGGCGCCAGTGAGAGGAGATGCACCAGCCCGATCGGCATGCGGCTGAACAATGTTTTGCGCAGCGGATCGAGAAACCGGACGATCCAACCGTTGTTTTCGCGGCCATAGACCCAGATCAAGCCGGTGCCGCCCGGCTTCGCCGCGCGAAGCATCCTGGACAATGCGAGTTCGGGTTGCTCCAAGTGATGGATCACGCCGATCGAGAAGACGATATCGAACGCATCGGTGAAATCGAGGTCATAGGCGCTGGTGCGCTGCACGGTGACGCTTGGATAGTCGGCGAGGTTGCGCGTGGCTTGCGCGAGCGAACGCTCGTCGAGGTCGACCGCCACGCCCCCGGCGGCACCATACTGCATCGCCCAATAGCTGTTCCGCCCCATGCCGCAGCCGACATCGAGAAACCGCGCGCCCTTCCATTTCTCTTCGCCCAACCCCTGGGTCCAGCGGCGGAACTGGTCCTGATATTTCCCGAGCAGCCCACTGTAGGTGTTCCACTCGTATCCGAACCGTTCGGGCGAACCCGCGTGATCCGTCGCCGATAGCGATTTGGCCTGAAAGGGTCGGTCGGTCTCTCCAGCCCCGGCGGGTTGCGCGACTCGCCCGGTCCAATACCGCCACGCCAAGAGGAGCACGCCAATCAGGATCGCGCATTGCTCCGGCCAAGCCATCAACGAATATCGCGGAATCGCCACCTCCACCCCTGCGGTCACGCCGAAATAGCAGAACGTCGCCAGCGCGAGATAAGCCAGCCCCGGAACCGCCTTGTCGCGGACGAACGGCGCTGCCGCGAAAACCAGCACGGCTGCCGCCAGCATCGCGCCGAAGGTCAGCATCTTGGCCGCCCATTGCCAACCGGGCAAGACCCTGACGGTGCCGAGCATGGCGTCGGCGGTCGCCGCATCCACGCTGGCGTGCAGGATATCGGCAAGCCTCGCGCCCGTAGTGCGATCCGGCTTTTGCGGAACAAACCACATGCCGTAGAACTGGCGCGCCACCTTGCCCAAATAGGCGACGGGCTTCTGGCCGATCGTCTTAGTGGCGATCTGCCAGGCCACCGCGTTGACGGCGATGTCGCGCCAATAGGGCTTGTCCGATTGCCAGCGCCGGGGATCGGCGTCCACGATATCGGCGGCAAGCTGATCAACTGGCGTCAGCCCACTGTTGAACGTGACCGTCTCGATCAGACCGTGCAGCGGCCAGGATTCCGCGCGCGCTTCGATCTGCCGCGCCGGTTCGAGCGCCGAATAGGCTCTGCCCACCGCATTCGTGTCCAAACCGTTGAGCTGTGGCGGCATGAGTGTGGCGGTCTGCAGGGCCAGATTGATGCCGCCGAACGCTTGGGTGGCGAAATAGCCGCGCACGAGGTAATTGCCGGTGCAGGCGATCAGGATCGGCAGCACGCAGGCCGCGGCCAGAACCGCGCCGCGCAGCAGTTTTTGGCCGCGCCATATCAGCGGAAGAAACGGCACAGCGAACAGCAGCGCATACCCCGCCGGCCGGACCAGGATGGCACAGCTCAGCGCCGCACCGGCCAAGAGCGGCCAGATCAGGCCCGGTCGATAAAACGCGCGAAGGGCGCAGGCGCAATGCACCATCACCAGCGAGAGAAAAAGACTGTCGGTCAGGACCGTGCTGGCGTAGCGCATGAGATAGAAATTGGCGAATACCGCGATCCCGACCGCGCCTCCCGCCAGCGGCGCGTCCAGAAGCTCTCCGACCGCGGTCGAGAACATTACGGTGGCTAGAACCATCGCAGCATATTGCAGCCATGGCATGAGTCCGTAATCCGGGGAGACCGCGCCGACGATCCATAGAATCAGCGGGTACAGCGGCGTCCGCGACGGGTCCCAGTTGATGTAAGTGCCCGAGTCCGGCGACATGAGCGGGAATCCGTGCCCAGTGCCGGCGACCGCGGCAACCGACAGGCCGCCAACCAGCAGAAGCGCAATCCCCACCGCTCGCCGCGGCGGGGCTGTCAGCCGGCGTTCCATCGCATGGTCCCAAAATCGGTCGTCAATACAGGCTTCCGCTCCCCGAGCTCGCGGCGCGGAAGCTATCACGGCCTTGCGGCGGCGCACAATAAACCGGTGGTGGGCTTACCAGTCCCTCGCTAGGATCGCCCGTCTTCGCAAACTGGCATGGATACTCTCTCCGGCAATGGACCAATCTTCCGATCGCATCGACAATATCTACTACGAGAGCCTGGACCGGTTCGGCGTGGTATCCGGGGTGCTACAGCGCGCGCGGATGCGCATGTACAACGATTTTCTCGGTATGACGGCCGCCAAACCCAGCGACACGATCCTCGATATCGGCGTGTCCGACGTCACCATCGACGAGGCGAACTATCTCCAGCAGTTCTATCCGCATCGCGCCAATATCACCTGCGCCGGCCTCGGCGACGGCGCGGCGATCCTCGCCGCCTATCCCGGTATCGCCTACCGCAAGATCGAGCCCAACGCGCCCCTGCCCTTCGCCGACAAGACATTCTCGATCGCGACCTGCAATGCGGTGCTTGAGCACGTTGGGACCGATCGGCAGCGCCGCGCGCTCGTCGCCGAAATGCTGCGCGTCGCCGACCGTGTCTTCATTGCCGTCCCCAACCGCTGGTTTCCGGTCGAGCACCACACCGGCACACCTTTGCTGCACTATTGGCCCAAGCTGTTTCGCGCCTATTGCCGGATGCGGGGAAAGGATCATTGGGCCGACCCGATGAATCTCGAATTCATATCGCCGTCCCGCCTCGCCGGCTTCTTCCCCCAGGGTGTGACCACCAAGTCCCGCCATTCCGGACTGCCGCTCGGGCCCTTCAGTTCGAACCTGGTCTGCGCGACCGGGGCGCAGCCCGCTTCGCCGACGCGCTGACGGATGACATCGCCCCGGCCGGAATCAAGTCCACGCATCGCCGCTTTGGACAGTCTGCGCGGCGTGGCAATCCTGACGGTCATCGCTTCGCATTTCGTGCCCGAATTCGCGATCGGCCAGGTCGCGGGCGACGTGGTGGCTTCGCTCGGGCGCTTCGGCGTGCTGTTGTTCTTTCTCCTGAGCGGGTATCTGATTTTCCGCAACCTGACGCGGCAGCCCCTCGCCATTTTCGTCTCGCGCCGGCTGTTCAAAATCATTCCATCCTATCTGGTCAATGTCGCTGTCATCGCGCTGATGGGGGTGGTCTTCGCCGACAGTTTCGCCCGCTATTCCCCGGCCACCTATTTGTGGAATGCCGTGATGCTCTCCGGCGTGGCGAAAGTCGAGACGATCAGCGGTGTCTATTGGACGCTGTTTATCGAAATCAAATTCTATTTGCTGGCCGCGGTGTTCTATCGCCTGTTTGGAGTGCGCCGCTGGGATTGGCTGCTGGCGGCCTTAATCCTCGCCAATGCAGGCATCGTCGCGCTGCGCGGACACGGGAGCCAATTTCTCACATTCACGCCCGTGTTTTTCGTTGGCATCGCCCTGTTTCAGGCCGAGCAGGCGGGATGGAGCCGGAACGCGCGGATACGCCTGGTCGCGGTGTGTCTGATCGTATCGGCAAGCCTATCGGCGTTCGATACCCCTTACGCGTTCTATTCGCCGGCCTATGTGGTCGCCGAAACCGCCCTGTTCGCCTGGGTCCTGTCGCGCGGCGCGGGGAATGCCGCACTCGGATTCATGGGGCGGATTTCGTACAGCCACTATCTCTATCACGGGGTGATCGGATACTGGCTGTTCGCCGTTCTTCGGCCGGTCTGGCCGATCGGCACGGCGATGCTGGTGCTTGCGGTGTTCGCCGCGACGACGCTGATCGCGTTTTTATTCTATCACGGCGTCGAGGTGCCAATGGTGGCGGTGGGAAAGCGTTGCGAGGGCTTGTTCACCCGCGCCCGCCCGGTCGCAATCTCGACCTGAATCGGCCCGCTAGCCGCCCAGCAGCGCCTTGGCGATCGCCATCCATTCCTCGTCGAGCGAAGCCTTGCCAGGCATGGCCTTGTCGGCGCGACGATACCAATAGCCGGCATTGCCGCGATCGCCCTCCTTGCGATGAAGATAGGCATGCACCCAGGAACCCTTGGCGCCATGATCCTTATCGGCAAGGCCATGCGCCTTGTCCCAATCGCCCTTGGCGTCCCACCACAATGCTTGGGTCGCGAGATCGAGCCCGGCCGGCGGGGCCGCTGCGGTCGTGGACTTGCGAAACGACTCGAAATCCATAGCTAGCCTCGCGGCGTTATGCCCCAGGCGCGGGTCCAGCCGAGTCCGGGAATTGTCCCAGCGCGCGGCCGATATTCGCAGCCGACCCAGCCGCCAAAACCGAGTTCGTCGAGCACGCCGAACAGATAACGCGTGTTGATCTCCTGCGTTTCGTCGGGTTCGTGGCGGCCTGGCGATCCGGCGATCTGGACATGATCGACGAACGCATAATGGGCGCGCAAGGTTGCCGCGATCGCGCCATGAGCCATCTGTTGATGATAGATGTCGAATTGGATTTTGAGGTTGGGCGCGCCCACCGCGTCGATCAAGCCCTTGGCCTGGGGCGCGCTGGTCAGAAAATAGCCGGGGAAATCCGTCATGTTGAGCGGCTCGAGCACGAGGGTTATGCCGGCGCTGGCGGCCGCCTTGGCCGCGAATTTGAGATTTTCGACCCAAACCGCCTCGCAGCGCGACTTCTCCATCCCAGCGGGCGCGATCCCCGACATCACATGGACGCGCGGGCATTTCAACGCGGCGGCATAGCTTAGCGCCTGGTCGACGGTTTTCTTGAACTCGTCCTCGCGGCCGGGCAACGCCGCCATCCCGCGCTCGCCTTTGTCCCAGTTGCCGGGGGAAATATTGAACAGCACCTGTTTGAGCCCATTGCCATCGAGCCGCGCGGCCAGTTCCTTCTGCTCATAGGCATAGGGAAACATATATTCCACGGCATCGAAGCCGGCCCTGTGGGCAGCGGCGAAACGTTCAAGAAAATCGACCTCGTTGAACAGCATCGTCAGGTTGGCGGCTAACTTGACCATCGGACTCCCCAGTTCGGATCAATCGATCGGATATTTTTGGCGCAGCGTTTCGACCGCGCCGGCATCGAGATAGCGTGTCTTGCGCCCGTGCAGCATCAGATAGAGCCGCGCGGTCTCTTCCAGCTCCTCGGTGGCGTTGACGGCCGCTTCGAGCGAACTTCCCGCCACAACCGGCCCATGATTGGCCAACAGCACGGCAGTATGACGGGTGGCGAAGCCGCGCACCGCCTCGGCCAGGCTTTCGTCGCCGGGCGCATGATAGGGCACCAGCGGCAGTCTCCCCACGCGCATCACATAATAGGCCGTGATCGGCGGCAGCACATCCTCGTGGTCGATATCGGCGAGGCACGACACCGCGACGGAATAGGTCGAATGAAGATGCACCACCGCGCGCGTCTTGGCCCGCTCCTGGTACATGGCGATGTGGAGGAACTTCTCCTTGGTCGGTGGATCGCCCGAGATTAGCCGCCCGTCATCGCCGATCTTGGCGATCCCAGCGGGGTCGAGCCGGCCGAGCGCGACATTGGTCGGCGTCATCAACCAGCCATCGTCGAGCCGCACGCTGATGTTGCCGGAACTGCCGAAGGTCAGGCGCCGCTCGAACATCGAGCGGCCCTGCAGCACGATCTCCTCCCGCAGCCGCGCCTCGGCGCTCATTGCGCGAGATAACCGCCGTCGACGGGCAAAGTATGTCCTGTCACCATGGCTGACGCCTTGCTGGCCAGGAACAACACGGCGCCGACAATGTCCTCGGGCTCGGCCATGCGCCCAAGCGGAGTCATTCCCTCGATCCGCGCCACCAATTCGGGCGTGGCCAGGATGCTTTTGATGAAATCGGTGCGCACCCAGGTCGGAGCCACCGCATTGACCCGGATATGCGCGCCCGCCCATTCCAGCGCCAGCGCGCGGGTCATGTTGACCACCGCGCCCTTGCTGGTCTGGTACGAAATGTTCGGATAAAGGCCGCCGCCCGACAGGCCCATGATCGACGCCATATTGATGATCCGCCCGCCGCCGCCGGCAATCATGTAGCGGGCCGCCGTGCGGGCGCAGAGGAATGCGCCGGTCATGTTGACCCGCATCACCTTGTCCCAGTCCGCCAGCGACAGGGACACACTGGGCTGGCGGATCGCCGTGCCGGCATTGTTGACCAGAATATCGGGCCCGCCATGGGCGTCGGCGACCGATTTGAACAACCCCTCGATCGATCCCTCGTCACCGACATCGGCGACGAAATGATCGGCCTTCCAGCCATGGCCGCGGATTTCGTCGGCCACCGCCGCTCCGGTTTCGCCATCGATCTCGGCGACACATGCCATTGCCCCGGCTTCGGCCAGCGCGAGCGCGATGGCGCGGCCGATTCCGCGCCCGGCGCCGGTGACCACAGCGACATCGCCATCGAGTCGGAATGAATCGAGCACGCCCACGATCGGCCTTCCCAGAGTCGACGATTTCTCTCGGCGGCGAGTGTAGGCGGTCCCCCTATGGGGGTAAAGGCGAGGTACGACTAGGGTTTGACGTAGGAGGCCAGCCCATTGCCGAACGACCAATCGTCGCGGTCGTTGGGCGCCATTACGACCATGACATCCTCGGGTCGCATACCGGGAGACGCGGTCAACAGTTCGGCCAGACGCTTGTAGAACGCGCTCTTGGTGGCCGTGTCGCGCGTTCTACTGGCGGTGATGTGGATGATCACCGCGTCCTGGGTGCGGTTAATGCCGAGATAGTCTGGATCGACGATCATCTGATCCGGCTCGTATTGCTCGATCAGTTGGAAGCGGTCGTCGGGCGGCACCTGGTAGGTCTCGCCGAGCGCCTGATGGACACTGTCGGCGATCGCCCGGATATAGGCCGGCGATTTGCCCCGCAGCAGGGATATGCGAACGAGCGGCATGGCCTGAACTCCCGCTATCGTGGGTGGCTGATCCTACCGATAGAGATAAGGGCGCGGGACCGGCCGTAAAATGCCGAATTTCCGAAGGGTGGGTTTCACGCAATCGATGGATTGGCGGTGACCCGTTCTCGCAGCATCTTTTGCATGAACACCAGGTCGAGCCAACGGTCGAATTTCCAGCCGACCTCGCGGAAATGCCCGACCTGGACAAATCCGAACTTGGCATGCAGGCGCAGACTGGCCGCGTTGCTGGCGTCGATACCGGCGACCATGGTGCGATAGCCCCCTCCCCGCGCCCGCACGACCAGGGGACCCAGCAGCGCCGCGCCGATGCCGGCGCCGCGCCGGTCGGGCGCGACATAGACCGAGTTCTCGATGGTATGCAGATAGGCCGGCCAGGGCCGGAACGGGCCGTAGCTGGCGAAGCCGACCACGGCGCCGTCCTGCTCCGCCACCAGCACCGGCAGTTTCTGCTCATACTTGGCGGCGAGCCATTTGCGCTGAGCCTCCATCGTTCGGGGCTCATAGTCGTAGACGGCGGTCGTGTTGATCACGGCATCGTTGTAGATCGCCAGAATGGCGCCGAGATCGCCCGCTGCCGCGTCCCGTATGTCGATCATGTCAGCTCTCCCTGACCCGGCCCTTGACCGGCTTCGGCCCCGATCCGCTATTGTAGCCCAACCGCGCCTGGGGTTAAGCCGCCGCGCGGATCGGAGGCTTCCGCCCGACATGGCCAAGATATCAGCCGTCCGCGCATGCGCCGTCAGCGTACCGCTCGACACGCCCACCGCGTCGGCGACGCGCACGGCCACCGAACGCCATTACGGGCTGGTCGAGATCGAGGCCGACGACGGGGTGGCCGGCATCGGCTTTACGCATCTCGGCAATCGCGGCGGCAAATTGTTCGTCGAGGCGGTGCATGGGCTGCTCGCGCCGCTGCTGATCGGTGAGGATGCGCATCGCGTCGAGGGCCTGTGGGACAAGATGTACCAGGACTCGCTGCCGCATGGCCGAGCCGGTACGGTCATGCGCGCCATCAGCGCGCTCGATATCGCGCTGTGGGATCGCAACGCCCGCGCGGCTGGCCTGCCGCTCTACAAATTCCTCGGCGCCGTTCGGGTCGACCGGGTTCCCGCCTATGTCGGCGGCGGCTATTACCTCCCGGGCAAGACGCCGAAGATGCTGGCCGAGGAATGTGTGGGCTATGTGGCCCAGGGCTTCAAGGCGGTCAAGATCAAGGTCGGCCGGCTCGCCGAACCCAAGGAGGAAGCGGCGCGCGTCGCCGCGGTGCGCAAGCGCATCGGCCCCGACGTGACGTTGATGCTCGACGCCAACCAGGCCTGGAAGGACGTGCCGACCGCGCTTCGTTTCCTGAAAGTCTACGAACCCTACGATCCCTATTGGATCGAGGAACCCTTCGGTCCCGACGATATCGACAATCTAGCGCGCCTGGCCGCGATTGCGTCCGTCCCAGTGGCGACCGGCGAGATGGAATCGGGCCGCTGGCGGTTCAAGGAGCTGATCGAGCGCGAGGCAGCCACGATTCTGCAACCCAGCGCCTGCGTGGTCGGCGGCATCACCGAATTCCGCCGGGTCGCCGCAACCGCGGCCAGCTTCGGCATCGATGTGTGGCCGCATTGGTTCCACGATCTGCATGTGCATCTCGTGGCCGCCACGCCCAATGCCGGTTGGGTCGAATACTTCCCCGACGATCAGGTGTTGAATTTCCGCCGGCTGATCGACACGCAATTGGCGGTCGAAGGCGGCGATATCCTGTTGCCCGACCGGCCCGGCCTGGGCTTCGACTTCTCGCCCGAAGCGGTGAAGCGTTACGTAGTCGAGCGCTGGCGCGTCACCGGCACGGTCAACCTGCCGCCACCTCCGCCATCGCCGGCAGCGCGAACGCGCGTGCGAGCAACTCGTAGGAGCGGCGTCGTGCGCCGTGGTCGTAGGTGATGGTCAGTGCCATCACCTCCTCGGCGCCGAAATCCTCTGCGACCTTCTCTAGCGCCGCCTTCACCGTTTCCGGCGAACCCATCACCAAGCGACGACCCATCGGCGACGCGCCCAGCCGAATATTGCTCTCCTTCAACAATTGAACCGCCTGATCGGGCGGCAGCGCCGGTTTGGGCCGCCCCTGCTGCAACTGGATCAACTGCACCTGCTGGCTGGCGCCGAGATGCAGCGCCTCCTCGTCGGTCTCGGCGCAGATCACCCGCACCGCCACGGCCACGCGCGGCGCGGCCAGCCGCTCCGACGGTGTGAAGGTCTCGCGATACTGCTGCGCGATCACCGCGCCGCCGCCGCCGATGAAATCGGCGAAGGCATAGGGAAGCCCCAACTGCGCCGCCCATTCCCCGCTCTGGCTTGAAGAGCCCAGCAGCCAGACCTCAGGCGCATAGGGCAAGCCGGGCAACTGGGCGAGCTTGGCGAAGGGATGATCGGCGGGAATGCGGTTTTCGAGATAGGCCAGCAACTCGGCGAGCTGATCGATGAAATCGTCGGGGGGATGGTTGCGCCGGTCGCGGCGCAGGGCCACGGCGGTGGTCTGGTCCGAGCCGGGCGCGCGGCCCAGGCCGAGATCGATCCGGCCGGGATACAGGCCCGCCAGCGTGCTGAACACCTCGGCCACTTTGAACGCGGCGTAATGGGGCAGCATGATCCCACCGCTGCCCAGCCGGATGCGCATGGTGTGGGCGCCGATGGCCGCGATCAGCACCTCGGGGCTGGTGCAGGCCAGCGAGGTGATGCCGTGATGCTCGGCCAACCAGTAACGCTCATAGCCCAGCGCATCGGCCAGCTTGGCGAGATCGATGGTGTTGGCCAGTGCCTGCGCGCCGGTGCCGCCATCGACGATCGGCGACTGGTCGAGGACGGAAAGGCGAATTGGATTGGCCATTCAATGCGGCCTAAAGATTGGTGAGCCCGGCGGGAATCGAACCCACGACCCCATGATTAAAAGTCACGTGCTCTACCAGCTGAGCTACGGGCTCGACCTTGCGCGGCGGGCAACCTTTAGAACCAGGGTGCCCGCCGGTCAATCGCTCATTATTTCGGGTCGTCCTTCACGTCGGCGGCCACCTTCATCCAGACAATCTTGTCGGGGTCGCGCACCCGGCCGCTCTCGCCCTCGCCCTTCTTGATCTGGTCGACGAATTCCATCCCCTCGATCACCCGGCCCCAGATCGTGTACTGGCCGTCGAGGAAGGGCGCCGGCGCGAAGCAGATGAAGAACTGCGAATCCGCGCTGTCGGGGTCCTGGGACCGCGCCATCGAGGCGGTGCCGCGGACATGGTGCTCGTTCGAGAACTCGGCCTGCAGCTTGAAGCCCGAGCCGCCGGTGCCGGTTCCCGTGGGATCGCCGCCCTGGGCCATGAACCCGTCAATCACGCGATGGAACGGCGTGCCATCGTAGAAGCCCTTGCGCGCAAGCTCCTTGATCCGGGCGACATGCTTGGGCGCCAAATCGGGTCGCATCTCGATGACCACGCGCCCGGTCTTGAGCTGCATGATCAGCGTGTTCTCGGGGTCTTTGATCACCGTGGCAGCTTCGGCTGAAACCGGCTCGATCACGGGGGCGGCAGCACTGCCAGCGGCAGCGAGGAGACCAAGAGCTGTTAAAATACGTCTAATCAAAGACATAGCAAGCGTTCCTATTCCAATGAGTGAGGATTATTCAGGCGCGTTTGAGGCGCGCCAGGACGCGCGGCGAGACGAAGGACGAGACATCGCCGCCGAGCTGACTGATCTCTTTGACGAAGCGCGAGGAGATGAATTGCGATCCCTCCGAGGCCATCAAGAACACGGTTTCGATCTTGGCGTCGAGCCGCGCATTCATGGCCGCCATCTGGAACTCGTATTCGAAATCCGACACGGCGCGCAGCCCGCGCACGATTAGGCTGGCCCCGCATTCCCTGACAAAGTTGATCAGCAGCGTGTCGAAGCTGCGGCATTCGATCTTGGCGCTCGAATTGATCTTCATCGCGGCGACGTCGTCGCGCACCAAAGCGAGCCGTTCGTCGAGCGCGAACAGCGGCGATTTTCCGGCATTGGCGGCCACCGCGACGATCAGCCGGTCGACGACATGCGCCGCCCGCTGAATGATGTCCTGGTGGCCGTTGGTGATGGGATCGAATGTGCCGGGATAGACCGCCACGCGCTCAGGCATCGCTTCCCCCACCGTCCGGTTGACCCCCATCTTGTCCCGTGTCGTCCGGAGGCGGCAGATCGTCGCCTGGCGCGTCCCCGCCCCCATCCAACCCAGTGTCGCCGTTGTCGGTACCGTCGCCGTTGCTTTCTGGCGCCGCCGCCACTTCGGCCAGGCGGGCTGCGGAAACCACTTTTTCGCCTTCCTCGGTGCGCAGCAAGGTCACGCCCTGGGTCTGGCGGCCGGCGATGCGGACTCCGTCGATCGGGATGCGAATGACCTTGCCGGCATCGGTCGCGAGGATGAGCTGATCGGACGGCGCGACCCGGAACGAATCGACGACTAGCCCGGTCTTCTCGGTGATGTCCATGTTGAAGATGCCGGACCCGCCGCGGCCCGAGACCCGGTATTCATAGGCCGAGCTGCGCTTGCCGTAGCCGTTCTCTGAAATGGTGAGGATGTGCTCTTCGGCTTCGGCCATGGCGGCTGCCTGCTCGGCCGGGAGCTCGCCGCGCTGATAGGCGTCCCTGATCTCGGAGTCGAACTCGGCATGGCGCAGGATCGACATGCCGATCACCTTGTCGCCGTCCTCGAGCCGCATGCCGCGCACGCCGGTCGACCCGCGCCCGCTGAACACGCGCACATCGGATACCGGGAAGCGGATGCATTTGCCGTTATGGGCGGCCAATAGGATATCGTCGGCCTCAGTGCAGACCTGGACGCCGATCAGCCGGTCACCCTCATCCTCGCCCTCGAATTTCATGGCGATCTTGCCATTGGCGCGGATGTCGGTGAAATCCGACAGCAGGTTGCGCCGCACGCCGCCGCGTTCGGTGGCGAAGATGGCATGCAGATCGGCCCATTTCGCTTCGTCTTCCGGCAACGGCATCACGGTCGTGATGGTCTCGCCCTGATCGAGCGGCAGCAGATTGACCATGGCCTTGCCGCGCGCCTGCGGATTGCCCAGCGGCAGCTTGTAGGTTTTCAGCTTGTAGGCCGTGCCCTTCGACGAAAAGAACACAATCGGCGTATGGGTGTTGGCGACGAAGACCTGGGTGACGAAGTCTTCCTCTTTCACATTCATGCCCGACCGGCCCTTGCCGCCACGGCGTTGGGTGCGGTACTCGGTAAGCGGCACCCGCTTGATGTAGCCGGTGTTGGTCACCGTCACCACCATGTCCTCGCGGGCGATCAAATCCTCGATATCGGACTCGAATTCGGCCTCTTCGATGGTGGTGCGCCGGGGTGTCGCATACTGCTCCTTCATCTCGAGCAGTTCGGCGCGCAGAATCTGATACAGCCGCTCGCGCGAGCTCAAAATGGCCAGGAATTCCTTGATGCGCTCGCCGATCTCGACCAGTTCCTGCTGGATCTTTTCGCGCTCGAGTCCGGTCAGGCGTTGCAGGCGCAGTTCGAGGATCGCCTTGGCCTGGACCTCGCTGAGCCGGTATTTGCCGTCCTTGGCGCCATGGCCGGGCTCGTCGAGCAGCGCGATCAGCGGTAAAATCGTATCGGCCGGCCAGTCGCGCGCCATCAACCCTTCGCGGGCGTGATTGGCGTCGGGCGCGGCGCGGATCAGGGTGATGACCGGATCGATATTGGCCACCGCGATCGCTAGGCCGACCAAGATATGGGCGCGATCGCGGGCCTGCTTGAGCTCGTAGACGGTGCGCCTGGTAATCACCTCCTCGCGGAAGTTGATGAAGGCGGCGACCACCTCTTTCAAGTTCATCTGGCGCGGGCTGCCGCCGTCGAGCGCCAGCATGATCACGCCGAAATTGGTCTGGAGCTGCGTGAACTTGAAGAGCTGGTTGAGCACCACGTCCGGAATGGCGTCGCGCTTCAACTCGATCACCACGCGCAGCCCGTCGCGGTCGGACTCGTCGCGCAAGTCGGAAATCCCCTCGATCCGCTTGTCGCGCACCAGCTCGGCGATGTGCTCGAGCATGCGCGCCTTGTTGACCTGATAGGGCACTTCGCTGACCACGATGGCGGTGCGGTCCTTGCGGATCTCCTCGATCTCGCAGCGCGCGCGCACCGTGATCGAGCCACGCCCCATGGCATAGGCGGCGCGAATGCCGGTGCGGCCGAGAATGATGCCGCCGGTGGGAAAATCCGGTCCGGGCAGCATTTCCACCAGGGTCAACAGATCGACGTCGGGATTGTCGATATAGGCACAGCAGACATCGATCACCTCGCCCAGATTATGCGGCGGGATGTTGGTCGCCATGCCGACGGCGATGCCGCCGGCCCCGTTGACCAGCAGATTGGGGATGCGGGCGGGCAAAACCGCCGGTTCGCGCTCGGTGCCATCGTAGTTGTCGACGAAATCGACCGTGTCCTTGTCGATATCGTCGAGCAGCGCCGAGGCGGCGCGCGCCAGCCTGGCCTCGGTATAGCGGTCGGCGGCCGGCGGATCGCCGTCCATCGAGCCGAAATTGCCCTGCCCGTCGATCAGCATCAGGCGCATCGAAAAGTCCTGCGCCATGCGCACCATCGCGTCGTAGATGGCCAGATTGCCGTGCGGATGGTACTTGCCCATCACGTCGCCGATGATGCGGGCCGATTTGCGATAGGCCTTGGTGTGGTCGTAGCCGTTTTCCTTCATCGAATAGAGGATGCGGCGATGGACCGGCTTGAGCCCGTCGCGGGCGTCGGGCAGCGCCCGGGCCACGATCACGCTCATGGCGTAGTCGAGATACGACCGCCGCATCTCGTCTTCGATGGTGACGGGCGTGATATCGAAGGCGGGCGGCATCGGAGGGGCTTGTTGGGTCAACGAATCAGGTTCCGTTTACTGGAGAGGCGCGGGCGGAAATCGGCGACCGCCGGTTGCGCAAATCGAGCAGCCAAACCTACCAGATGCCGCAGATGCTAACAAGGCGAAGCGGCGTCGAAAAACCGTTCAAAATCCGGCCTTTCGGCATAAATCCGAGAGATATTGCTCGCCTTCGTTCTGGAGCGGTTTGCCGTCCATGGTGACGGCTCCGGTTTTAGTATTCACGACCACATGTCCGACCGACATCGAGGTGTTGTCGAACTGGCCTGATACGGCGGCGGCTTGGCCCTGCGCACCGGTCAGCGAGGTCTGCAGATCGGTGGCCGTCCCTGGGGCCGCGGCAATGACCCCATTGTTAGCGGTGATCGCGGAACCGGTCGACGTCAGGGCTTGCGTGTTGGCGGCGATCTGGCTTTGCAGACTCTGGTAGGAAGCAGAGCCGGTGATGACTGTGGTCGCGCCGGCGATCTCAATATTGCGGGTGTTAAGCTGCTGCGCCGTGGGAGTGGCGCCGCCAGTCTGCGCCGTGATCTGGGCCGTGGCTGCCGCGATCTGCGCAGTAAAACCGGCCTGCTGTGTGTTCAGGTTGGTCTGGGTCGCTTGCAGGCTGGCGAGCTGCTGCGACAACTGGGTCTGCTTGGCCTGAGCCGCCTTCAAGCCCGCCTGATTCTGAACGATCGATTGCGAAGTCTGCGCGATTTGGTGCTGCGCCGCATTGCGCTGGGCATAGCCGATTGGATCGATCCGGACATCGAACTCGACCGTCTCGGGCAGTTTGTAGGTCGAGCCACCAGGCAGGTCCGCCGGCGCGACATAGTGCCCATTCACATCGACTCCAGGCTGGTAATCGACCCCCTGCGACGGGCGATAGGTGGCCAGCGCGCGGCAATCCGTACGATTAATCACGGGGTCATCGCCGGCAACAGTAGTCTGCGCGGCCTCGGCGGCAGAACAGAACAGGAATACAATAGCGGCGCATGCAGTGAAGTGGCAGGCCAACTGGCGCCTCCACAAGTTAACGGTGAAAGGATGCCCAAATGAAAGTGCCGACGCAAGGTGATGACATTTCAACGCGCCGCAATGAAACATTCTGAAACTTTGCGGATGACTCCGGGAAGGAAATTGCATAGATTGCGTTCTCAAGAAAGGGGCCGACCAGTGACGCGGGACGGCTTGGTTTAGGGAGGGCCACGGGGCGCAAAGACTCCGAGGTAATTCTGACAATGGCAAGACCGAATGGTCTTGCCATTGTCGTTTCTGGACTTCGAATCAAGTGACGGCGATCACACCGCGCAGGGCGGCTTCAGCTTGTTGATTCGCTTTTGCGCCGGACAATCCGCGCGATGCGCGCCGGGCAGATACCCGATGCTCATCAAAAACTCGTTCACGACTTCCGGCCCAGTGAATTTGAAAGTTTTGCGAAACAGTTTGACCCACTCGTCCTTGCCCAGCGGGTGATGAGCGGCGATCCATCCCGCGAAGGAGCCATGCTCTTTTGCCAGAGCCGGCAAGCGCCGTGCATTCTCGATGATGGCGTCGATCTTGAGACGGTTGCGGATGATGCGCTCGTCGGCGAGGAGACGCGCGATTTCCTTGTCGCCGAATTTGGCGACGCGCTTGGGATCGAATCCGGCAAACGCCGCGTTGAACGCTTGGCGTTTCCTCAACACGATCAGCCACGACAATCCCGCCTGCATGATCTCCAGCGACAGGCGTTCGAACAGAACGGTTTCGTCTTCGGTCGGGAATCCGTATTCCCGATCGTGATAAGGGCCATGGAATTCGTGGCCCGGCGCGATGTCGCAATAGCCGCTCATATTTGATTCCTTTGTCCCTCGTTCTGCTCCGGCCATAAACGGCCGGACCAAGAACTCGGGCGCCTAAGCTTGCTCAATCTCAATAAGCGTGCCGACGAAATCCTTGGGATGCAGGAACAGTACGGGTTTGCCATGCGCGCCGATCGTGGGTTCGCCGCTGCCCAGTACGCGCGCACCATCGGCGCGAAGCTTGTCGCGCGCGGCCAGGATGTCGGCGACCTCGTAGCAGACATGGTGCATGCCGCCCGAGGGATTGCGTTCGAGGAAGGTTTTGATCGGCGAATTATCGCCCAGCGGATGAAGCAACTCGATCTTGGTATTGGGCAGCTCGACAAACACGACCGTCACGCCCTGGTGGGGCTGAGCCAGCGGGTCGGATACTTTGGCGCCCAGCGTGTCGCGGTAGATCGCCGCAGCGGCGGCCAGGTCGGGCACCGCGATCGCGATGTGATTAAGTCGTCCGATCATCCCGTCAGGATAGCGAAATCGGCCGCGAGCCGCTACAGCCGGACCAGATGGACCTGGGTCATCGGGCGCTTGCCGAAGCTTTCGCCGACTGCGCGCCGCGCGGCCAGGCGTGCCACTTCGCGCACCTTGTCGTCGTCGCGCCGCGCGGCTGCTGGCATGGCGTCGATGGCGTCGCTCACCGCGTCCACCAGATTGGCGCGATCCTGCGCGCTGACCTCGTCGATGCCGTCGGTCAGGCCCAGCATCGAAACCTGGGGATCCGCCGCCTGGTCGCTGTTAGCGTCGAGGACGACAGTGACGACCGCCCCGCCTTCCTCCGCCAGCCGGCGGCGTTCCTTGATCGCGGTCGAGGCCATCGGCACCAAACGTCGGCCGTCGACTGCGAGCCGGCCAGTCGGCACCTTCTCCAGAATTTCCGGATTACCCGGGCCTAGCCACAACATGTCGCCGTTTTCAACGACGATGGTGCGTTCGATGCCCAGACTCGACGCGTATTTCGCATGTTCGTCGAGATGACGGCGCTCGCCATGGGTCGGCACCACGATCTTAGGCCGCAACAGCCCATAGAGTTCTGCGATCTCGCCGCGTGCGGGATGGCCGGAGACATGGACGAAATGATCCTTCTCGGTGACGATCTCGACGCCGAGCCGGGCCAATTGATTTTGCATTTTGTAGATGGCGCGTTCGTTACCGGGGATGATGCGCGAGGAAAAGATCGCCGCGTCGCCCTGCCCCAACTTCACATGGGCATGCGCGCCCGTGGCGATACGCGACAGCGCTGCGCGCGGTTCACCCTGGCTGCCGGTGCAGACATAGAGGACGCGATCGGGCCGCATGGATTCGGCATCGCTGTCGTCGATGAAGGGCGCCACGCCGTCGAGCAGACCGAGCGCGCGGGCCGCACTGTCGATCTTGAACAACGAGCGGCCGGCCAGCGCGACGCGACGCCCGTGCGCCGCCGCCGCTGCCGCGATCGAGCTCAACCGCGCCACATTGGAGGCAAAGCAGGCCACGGCGACCCGGCCGGTGAACCGACCGAGCAGTTCGATCAGGCTTTTGCGGACCGCCGCCTCGGACCCCGAGGTTCCCGGCACGAACACATTGGTGGAATCGCCGACAACGGCCAGAACGCCCTCGTCGCCCAGGCGGCGCATCGTTTCGAGATCGGCGGTCGGGCCGAGCAGCGGGCCGGGGTCGAGCTTCCAATCCGCGGTGTGCAGGATGATGCCGGCCGGGGTGCGGATCGCCAGCGCATTCGGCTCAGGCAGGGAATGCGTCACGGTCACGAGATCGACGGTGAATGGGCCGAGCTTGATCCGCCCGCCCACGGGAACTTCGCGTAGATCGACCTGGCCGAGCAGCCGCGCCTCGTCGAGCTTCGGCCGCAGCAGCGCCGCCGCGAAGGCCGTCGCATAGACCGGAACCCGCAATTGCGGCCAGAGATGCGCCACCGCGCCGAGATGATCTTCATGGCCATGGGTGAGGATGATGCCGAGCAGCTTGTCGCGCCGCGCGGCGATGAAGGCTGGGTCGGCCATGTAGACATCGACACCAGGAATCGACTCGTCGGCAAAAGACACGCCGAGATCGACCATGATCCACTGATCGTCGTAGCCATAGAGATTGAGGTTCATCCCAATCTCGCCGCTCCCGCCGAGCGGCAGGAACACCAGGCCGCGCGGAATGTCGTTCATTTGTGGTTTCGCCGGTAAGTCAGGAGAAGGCCGCGCATAGTAAGGCCGGTATCGAGGTGTTGGATGCGATCGGTGGCCTCGATGAACAAGGGCGCCAGCCCGCCGGTGGCCACCACTTTCATTTTGGCGCCGAACTCGTCCTCGATGCGCTTCACCAACCCCTCGACCATAGCGACATAACCCCAATAGATACCCGAGCGCATCGCCGCGATGGTGGACTTGCCGATCGCCTGACCGTGCGCGGGTCTGGCGATGGCGATGCGCGGCAGCTTGGCGGCGGCCATATGCAGCGCTTCCATCGACAGATTCGCGCCCGGCGCGAGCGCGCCGCCGCAAAAATTGCCGTCGCCATCGACCACGTTGAAGGTGGTGGCGGTACCGAAATCGATCACGATCAGCGGTCCGCCATACTTGGCATGGGCGGCGACCGCATCGACCAGACGGTCTGCGCCGACTTCCTCGGGTCGGTCCATCATGACACCAATCCCGAGGTCGACTCCCTCAGATCCGACAATCATTGGCTCCTGGTCGAAATAGCGGCGGCACATGCTCTTAAGCGTGAAGTCGAGCGACGGCACCACAGAGGCGATGATGCAGCCATCGACCATCAATCGGGTAAGTCCGTTGAGCCCCATCACCTGCACCAGCCACACGCCGAGATCGTCGGCGGTGCGGTCGAGATGAGTCGAACTGCGCCATTCGCCGCGCACTTCGTCGCCATCGAACAGCGCGAAGACGATGTTGGTGTTGCCGCAGTCGATGGCGAGAAGCATAAGGCGCTCTCCGATCAGGCGGCGAAGAAAACGTCGCCGGCGAATATCGGCCGACGATTTCCGTCGGGCGTATCCAGCAGCAACGCGCCCGTCGCGTCAAGGCCGCTGAACCGACCCTCGAGCACGCGCGCATCGGCGAAGCGCACGGTCACCGGCTCGCCGACCCCACTGGCATGGTCGAGCCAAGCCTGACGAACGACCGTGAATCCCTCGTCGCGCCATCGTTCATGCCACGCCAGCAGCGCTTCACGAAACTTAGCGCTCACTGTGTTGGCATCTGCGGCGCTACCGGTGGCGGCCAGACAGGTCGACTGATATTGCGCTGCATCGGCTGGCGGAGCGGCGACGATGTTCACGCCGACCCCCAGAATCACCAGCGGTGGGTGATTCTCCAACAGCATGCCGGCGATCTTGGCGCCACCACAAAGAATGTCGTTGGGCCATTTGCAAGTGAAGGTCGCTGACGGCGCCGATTCAGTCAACGCCTCGCGCAGCGCTACCGCGGCGACGAATGCGAGTTCGGAGGCGCGCGCCGGAACCGAGCCAGCGTCGAGCAGGACCGAGAGATGGAGATTGCCGATTGGGGAGAACCAGACGCGTCCGCGCCGGCCCCGGCCCGCGGTCTGTTCCCCGGCCTGTACGGCAGTGCCATGACCCGCGCCCTCGTCCGCCAGGCGCTTGGCCTCATCGTTGGTACTGCCCAGTTGGGCGAATCGGTGCAGGCGGGGACCGCCGGCCAGTGTCAGCCCCCGAACAGGGTGGCGGCCGCTGCGCCCGCAGTATCGACCAGCCGCGCCGGAATCAAGGTGACAACGGCGATGACAAGGGCCGCCACGGTCATGACGAAACCAAGGCTGCCGCCAACGCCCTTGTCGAGCTGTTCGGCCGGCTCGTCGAAATACATGATCTTGACGATGCGGAGATAGTAGTAGGCGCCGACCACACTGGTCAGCACGCCGATCACGGCCAGCGTCACCAGTCCGCTCTGAATGGCGGCCATGAACACGTAGAGTTTGCCCCAGAAGCCCGCCAGCGGCGGGATGCCGGCCATCGAGAACATGAAGATCGCCAGTGCCAGCGCCATTCCGGGGTGGGTCTTGCCCAACCCGGCCAGATCGGAAATGCCTTCGACCAGCCGGCCCTTTTGGCGCATCGCCAGGATGACGGCCCAGGTGCCGAGATTCATGAACAGATAGATCGCGAGATAGACGAGCAGACCGCGAATGCCGATCTGATTGCCGGCCGCCACACCGATCAGCGCATAGCCGACATGGCCGATCGAGCTGTAGGCCATCAGTCGCTTGATGTTGGACTGGGCGATGGCCGCGAAGGCGCCGAGAATCATCGATGCCGCCGAGACCAGGACCACAACCTGCTGCCACTGATGCGTCATCGCCCCGAACGGCCCGACCATGACGCGGGCCAAGAGCGCGAAGGCGGCAATCTTGGGCGCCACCGAGAATAGTGCCGTTACCGGCGTCGGCGCGCCCTCGTAGACATCGGGCGTCCACATATGGAATGGCACCGCCGAAATCTTGAAGGCCAGTCCGGCCAGCACGAAAACCACGCCGATGGTCACGCCAATTGGAATGCCCGAGGCAAAGGCATTGGCCAGCGAGTCGAATGCGGTGGTCCCGGCGAAGCCGTATACCAACGACGAGCCGTAAAGCAGCATTCCCGAGGCCAGCGAACCCAGCACGAAATATTTTAACCCAGCCTCGGTGCTGCGGCTGTTGTCGCGCTGATAGGCGGCCAGCACGTAGAGCGACAGGCTTTGCAGCTCGAGCGACAAATACAGCGAAATCAGGTTGTTGGCCGAGATCATCAGCACCATGCCGAGCGTGGCGAACATGACCAGGACGGGAAACTCGATCCGCTCGACCTGCTCGCGACGCAGCCATCCCGAAGCCAGCGCCAAACTGATCGCCGAGGCCAGCAACACCAGCTGTTTGCTGAACCGGGCGAAGCCATCGACTACGAACTGGCCGCCGAAGGTCTCGACCCGACCCGCGGTTCCGTAATGCTCGATCACAGCGGCGAGGATCAGCACGACCACGGCGGCCCAAGTCACCGCCCGCGTCGCGTTCTTGCGGCGATAGACGCCGATCAGCAGCAGCGCGATGCCGCCGATGGCGATCACCAACTCTGGCAGGATCGGATGCAGTTGCGGGAATGGGTTCATGGCGCCGCAGGGCTCCCGGTCAATGTCCGGCCGAAGCCAGTTGGTGGGCGGCGTCGAGCGCCATGTGGTAGTGGCCGATCAGTTTGGCCACCGAGGCATGCATGGGCGTGAGGAAGGTCGAGGGGTAGATGCCCAGCCAGAACACGGTGATGACCAAGGGCGCGAACACTGCGA
>Ga0265313_10001238_pt1 | contig 24343 bp, 20 predicted proteins | sample 4123metaG_FD_203122 | JGI IMG/M metagenome (GOLD analysis project Ga0265313, IMG submission 203122) | Rhizosphere microbial communities from Carex aquatilis grown in University of Washington, Seatle, WA, United States - 4-1-23 metaG | ecosystem: Host-associated > Plants > Roots > Rhizosphere >...
GGGCAGCCTTTCCGTGCTGGGTCTGACGCTCCCTCAATTGCTGGCCCTTCAATCTGCCCGCGCGACGACCAAGACGTTTGGCTCCGCCAAGGCGTGCATCCTGCTGTACATGACTGGGGGCCCGGCGCAGCAGGAAACGTTCGATATGAAGCCCGAGGCCAACGTTGGCTACCGCGGGGATTTTAATCCGATTGCCACCAGCGTTTCCGGCGTCGAAATCTGTGAACACTTGCCGATGCTTGCCCGCAACGCACAGCACTTTGCCATCATCCGCTCGACGTACCATAACAGCAACACCCACGGCGTCGGTGTACATTACAACCTAACGGGCCTAATGCACGCCCCACGGTCGAGCGGCGAGCCGCAGATAGACCGCCGCGACCCCCCTTGCATTGGAGGTACGATTCGGCAACTGCGTGGAGACAAGAACGGACTCCCCGCTTCCGTACAACTGCCAGTCCGGATCGGCGACCAGAATAATTTTCAATGGGGGGGCCAACACGCGGGGTTCCTTGGCCCTCAATTCGACCCGCTGATGCTAATCGACGAAAAGTGGACCCCTGGTGTACTGCCCCCGGGTTTTACTCCATCGGCGGAGATCACAGCAGACCAGCAGTCCGCCCGCATCAATTTGCTGAACGCCATCCAATGTGAGCGTGCGACCGGCGCTGCTGTCGAGAGCAACTATCTTCGTTACCAGCGCCAGGCGCTCGACATCCTTGGTGCAGGGTCGGCGTGGAGAGCATTTTGCCTCGATGACGAGCGCCCTGAAACTCTTGCCCGTTATGGCGACAATAAATTCGGGCGCAGTTGCCTAGTCGCACGCCGGCTCGTTGAAGCGGGTGTGGGATTGGTCACAGTTCCCTGGATGTATCTGGTATCGGTCAAGAATTTCGACACGCACAGCAATCATTTCCAACTCATGCGCGACTTGTTGCTGCCGCCCGTGGACCAGGCATTTTCCGCCTTGCTGGAGGACCTGAATCAAAGAGGCCTGCTGCCAGAAACGCTGGTCGCCTGGACCGGGGAGTTCGGACGGACCCCAAAAGTAAACCAAAGCGCGGGCCGCGACCATTGGGGATCCGTGTACAGCACGGTTCTGGCCGGTGGCGGCATCCGCGGCGGCCAAGTCTACGGCCGCTCCGACAACATCGCCGGCTTTCCCATCGACAAACCAGTCCACGCCAGCGACTTTGTGGCGACGATCTATCACGCACTCGGCTACGGACATGACTCAAAGGTCATCGACGTCAGCGGTCGCCCGCACTACATCGTGCAGGGGGCGCCCGTCGAGGCGCTCTTCCGCTGAGTTCACATTGTCAGCGTTCGTGGAGGCGGCGCTCGGGCCAGCCCCAGCTTCCCCGCCGCCCTACTCGGCTCGGGCTACGCTTACCGCTTGTTCCAGAGCGACGACGGGCTGGGCAATCGTAACTCGGTGCCTCGGGGAGATGGCGCTGGCGCCAATTCGTAGCATTCAGTCCTCGCTGTGGACCGCATGAACCGGCTCGGGAAGCCTGGTTGGAGTGTTTGACCTTGCCTTTTCTCCTTGCCCCCCAAGCTCCTGACGGCCGATTCAGACTCGTGTAATCTAAATTGCGAGGACAGACGACGCCGGCGCTCGGCATGGCTCCGGACGATAGTTGGAGCCGGAAGCATGATGACACTCACGCCCGCGGAGTCCGATGTGAAAGGAGATGAAAAAGGTGGATTCAAAACATCCTTCAATCCCCCCATACAGCCTTGGTCCGGCAGACTTCATTGAGTTTCTTCCGGGAGTGAGCTCTCCGGCAAAGGTTCGCTTTCACGACGGTCTTTGGGCAATCCACTACCCCGGCGATCGCGTACAGAGTCATCGTTTGGCCAGTGAACTTGTGGGATACCGAGTTGCCAAACTTCTCGATGTTCGCGTGCCGCAACTCGAAGTTGTTCCGATACCGAGATCGTTCACTCCGACAGGGACAGGCCGAACGATCGATGCTGGTTTTGGGACCGCGTCTAGATGGATCGATGGCGCATCGTACCCAAAGTTGGACAAACCGCCCGATTGGAACGACTCTTCTCAATCGGCATTCCCGCCAGAGCCATTTTGGCGGTTCAATCCCTATGCGGAGTTGGCGGCGGCGATCGTCGTCCTCGACACTTGGATCATGAACTTCGATCGCCGAAAAGAGGGAAACCTCGCAATTCAAGGTGACCCTGAGTCGCCGCACGTTTTTTGCCTCGACTTTGATCGGGCTTTCACGACTAAATTATCCTACGGAGGTAGACATTATCACTGGAGTTCAGATGTGTTCCCACGGGAGGAGCTTTACTCCCGCGAAGCACTGAGCGTATTCGGTGAACCTAGGGTATGCGGTGACGTTTCTACGACCGGGCGCACCGCTTTGAAACGACTCGCCTCCCTTTCCGAGCAAGAGCTACGAAGCGTGTTCAATGAGGTACCGCTTTCTTGGGGAATCTCACCGCGTGCAATCGATCTTTGGCATTCTCGTCTCATCGAACGCCGAGCCATATTGCTTGAGTGGAGATTCAAGTAGGTCTGACTGGCATGCGGTTTGACCAAGACGCGGAGCCGATGACCTGGCCAACCCCAGTGAGCACGTTAGCTCGTGGCGCGGCGAAAGGAGGGGCCGGTAGACCAGCTCGGTCACGATGACCGCCGCCATCGACGGTGGCATTGCCAGCAATCGGGACACGTCTGTCCTGTTGCCGAACAATACCGGCTTCCACGTGGCGACTGGAAACGAGGCCCAATACGAAGGCTTTGCCAGAAAGCGGCACCAGAAATCGACTTGGCCATCTGCAACGCAAAATCGGGGGCTAGTTGGCCACTTTATACAGGGTTTGCGACTAGCTTCGGCCAGTCGTTCGTTGCAGGCCAGCCCAAGCTCTTGCCACGGCCGGGATCCAGCTAGAGGCGACGGGGCCGATTGTCGCGCCTATTGTGGCTGCCGCGCTCGTGCGGCGTGGCTTTCCTTCCAGGCTGCGGTGTAAGCGGCGAAGCCGCGGCCGACATGGGCGGGGGCCGCACTTAGCGCATCGGCAAGGTCGTCGTCGAACAGCGATTCGCCGCTGGCGGCCCACACGCTAGAGGCTTGAACGGCGACGGCTTCGTCATAGTCCGTCAACCGGCGGCACAACTCCATCGCGTCGCCTTCGGCTGCCTGGACTAGCCGCTCGGCGTAATCGTGGGCGCAGGTGAATCCCTTAACGCCGTCGGCGTCAAGCCGCACAGCGCCGGTCAAACCAATTACGTACGGCTGCCAGTCGGGCGACGTCGGTTGGTACGCTTTGGGGATCGGCCAATAGGGTGCTGTGACACCCGGCCCGGTCGCGACCGCCACCAAATAGATATCGTGCTTGGGCCGCGGCAGCGTCCACCTGGCCTGCCATTGGACGCCCGGCTCCTCGTCGCCCGCGGTCCGGAGATCAATTGTCGCCTCCCGTATCGGCAAGCCATTTGCATAGAGTACGACACTGCTGGCCTTGGTCCATGAAGGACCGAGCACGCGAACGGAAATCTCAATTTCGTCGGTCATTTCGACCAGATCGCCGGGACCATACTGGCCGGCGACGGAGATCTCAGTCAACAAGCCCATACTCACGACCAGGCGGCCGGCCAGCAGGTTGTCGACCACGACGTCGACGTCGATCGCTCCGGGGTCCTCGTCGTTGCAGCGGATGTAGGTGCGCCCCTGGCCGATAAAGTGCCGCGCCACGTCGTGTGAGTCGCTGCTGCCGACGGGCAGGATTGACAGGCCGCGATTCAAGAGGCCGAACCAATCTCGCAGCAACTGCATGGAGTCGCTTTGCAATGCTCCTGAGTTGACGACCTCCATCGCGTTGGCTCGCAACTTGCGGCCGTCGAGGTTCTCGCCGGCGAGGCCGATGTGGTGTTCTGGCGCAAAGGGGCGAAAGCCACCGTGCAAGTCGCGAGCGTGGTTAAGTACGGCGACTCGCGCACCGGCTAAGGAGAAAATACGCTCGAACAGCGTCGGCCAGTCGGAAACGTCGGCGTCAATCGCCGGCGCATCGGCGGCCAGCGGGAATATGTTGAAGTGTCCGAGTCGGGCCGTAGTGACCTCATTTCCGGCGACCGGTGTGAAATAGCGGCTCAGGCCGGCCGCGCGGGCCGCTACTTCATAATCGACGCGTAGGTTATGGTCGGTGGCGATCGGTAGCTCGATCGCTTCGCCAGCCACGGCGATCAGACGTTCGGCCAGCGTGGCGTCGCCGTGGCCCGAATAGGTAAGCGTGTGGCAGTGCGTATCGCAGGCAACCCAACCTTCAGTCGGTACCTCATGGTTAATCGAGAGCTTCGCACCCGCTGACCTGCCGGGCGTCAGTTCAACTTCCGCCGAGTCGATACCATACTCAAAACCGCGGCCGGCGTAGAGCGTGTAGCGGCCGACGGGCAGCGAGAGCCGTGCCCAACCGTCGGCCGTGTAAACCACGCCGGGGCGCACGGCAAGCCGCTCGCCCGATCGGGTACCCAGTGTCATCAGCGAGCCGTTGGCGTCGACGAGCGTCAAGCGGCATGGGATCCTCTCGCCGTTTTCGGTAACGGCTACTTCCAGCGTTGCTTCGTTCAGCACCGTGTCGAGCGGCCGATCGTCGAGCCGCGTGTCGCCGACTAAGATATCATCGGGCGTACCACCCGCGGGGACGATGGCCAGTGTGTTGGGCCCGGCGGGCAGCTCATCCGGCATCGGCCAGAAGCTGACCATGTCGTTTTCGTCCTGTGGGAGCCGGCCAATTTCGAGATCGTTGACCATTAGCTTCCACGATTGCTTGACATCGCGGTGCCGCAGCCGGAGAGTCTTCGGCGGATGCCCGGCTTTCACGTCGAACGCGATGTCGAGACGGTCGCCTTCGGCTTGTTCGGCGAACTCCGTCCACTCGCGCACGTCGCCCGCCCGCAGGTGATGGAGCCTCGTGTCGACGACGGTGTCACTTGCGAATGCCGGAGCGCCGAAGGTTAGGGCGGCGAAGAACAAAACGAGCTTGCAGGCCATGAGGAGTAGGCATGCAGACTGTTGCACCTTGGCAAGTGGCTTGGCCATGCCACCAGCATCCCGCGCCGGCGGAGGGAGGGCAAGCGGGAGGCCGTATCGACCCCCGGTAGGTCTCGGCGAAGAGGCACGCTGGCTCGGTCAGGGTCATTCTCAATCTTCCATGCCTGGTGATTCGAAGAACCAAATCCACGAGTCAATTGCGCCAATCTTACCTGCAGCGGGGAAGAACCAAACTTCATGATCGTCGAGATGAGCTCGCAACGATTCGGCGCTCATTCCCACGAAACCATACTGCCAGCTCGGCGGCGACTGGTCGTCAATGCGTAATTCGATCAACAGCAAACATGCCGGGTTCGTCCCGCTGCCAAAGCCGAAGATTGCGCCGTCTTCCAATCCGTGTTCAGGGTCGGCGTAACGATGGATTGCCTGCTGCATGAGCCGCAACTGCTCGCTACGGTCGGTCCCTTCGCTAGACCGCACCGAGAACCGACGAGCCAATTCCTTCATCTGCCGAATTCTTCCTGACTTGTTTGCCGCCGCCTGAGGTGCGTCATCGCAGGGGCGCAACTCGACGCCTGGCTTGGTCGCGGTCCAGCGACGGCCTCCTCGCCATTCGGCGGCCACCAACCCGGACGAGAGCGACGCCAGGCAATACGTCCAGTTCGTAGGGACGACCGGAAAGTATTCGACCTTTTGCAGGGCTACCGGCCTCCCTGATTCGCCCCAGACCCAAAGCGTACCATCGACGATGCTTCGGGGCTGGTCGGCGTACCGGAATACCGGCTCGGAACGCATTTCGACTTCCTCGCGGCCATCGTCATCGACGATGAAGACTCGTGTCCCCTCTGCGCGATGGCGCAGTTTCACCAACCGTTCTGCGCTGTCTTTCGCGGCGTCGGTTTGCTCGGGAGCCGAATTGTCGTCAGCATCCTGGGACTGAACCGGCGATGAGATTGTTGTAACCAAGCAAATGGAAACAACGAGCATGACAAGGAGGCGATTCATGCCCATCAGCTTGACGCGCGGTCGGCAATAGGGCAAGAGTCGCCCCCGCGGCCAGCCTCGGCTCGGGCTAGGCTTGCCGCTTGCTCCGGGCGCCGACGGGCTGGGCAAGCAGGCTTGCTGGTTCCGGTGGGCCGACGACGGGTTTGCCGCCAGCGTATGCGATCGTTGCTGCCTAGCCGATGCCGCACTTGGCCCAACACGCGGGGATCGTGGCGATGCTCACGGCTGAAGGTCGGATGCCAACGTTTCACGGCCCATTGATCCGACAATTCGGCAACGCCTGCCGGAATGGCGCCAGTCCAGCGCCCGTGACTTGAGTACCACCGAGAGTAAGCCCTCGCAGCCCGGTCAGCCCTTGCAGGTGCGCTAGCCCGGCGTCTGTTACCTGCGTGTCACGGAGATCAACCGATGTTAGGTTCGTCAGTCCTTGCAGATGCGCCAGCCCGGCGTCCGTGATTTGAGTGCCACGGAGATCAAGCGATCGCAGCCCGGTCAGCCCTTGGAGATGCGCCAGCCCAGCGTCCGTGACCTGAGTGCCATTGAGATAAAGCTTTTGCAGCTTCGTCAGCTCTCGCAGGTGTGCCAGCCCATCGTCCGTGATTTCAGTGCCGCCGAGATCAAGCGCCGATGCTAGTTCCGTCAAACCTTGTAGGTTTGCTAACCCTGCACACGCTACTTTGGGATCGAGTTTAAGCACTTGCAGTCCTGTCAGCTTTTGCAATTGCGTCAGTCCAGCACCTGTGACCTGAGTGCGATCAAGATCAAGCGATTGCAGCCCCTTCAACCCTTGCAGGTGCGCCAGCCCAACGTCCGTGACTTGAGTGCCATCGAGAAAAAGATTCTCAAGCGCCGTCATCCCGTGCAGGTGGGCTAGTCCGGTGTCCGTGACTTGAGTGAATTGGAGTTTAAGGTCTTCCAGCCTCGTCAGCCCTTGTAGGTGCGCCAGCCCAGCGTCCGTAACCTGAGTGGCACCGAGATCGACAAATCGCAGCCCAATCAGCCCTTGCAGGTGTGCCAGCCCGGCGTCGGTGACCTGAGTGCCATTGAGATCAACTTCTCGCACTCCATCAAAATAGTCCCGTGGCAGCCAACGCCGCAGGAATGGCCTGGGAAATGCCTCAGTTTCCCCCCGGTCGCGATCCAAATATTTGACCCGTCCACCGAGCGCTTCAATGGCGGCCACGGCTCGTCGCTGCCTCTCGGCTGGTACGACGACCAGGCTCAATCCGACGCACAGCACGGTCACGACGACCATCAACGTGGCCAGGCTGAACTGTACCCATCGCCGCTTCGGCGTGAGCAAGGCAACGAGCTTGGCAAGGGGCTTGGCCATGCCCATGAGCATCCCGCGCCGGCAAGCCAGATGCAAGAGCGGCATCGCCCTCGGCAAACCTCGGCTCGGGCTTCGCTTGCCGCTTGCTCCTCGCGACGACGGGATGGGAAAGCGAAGCTTGCTGGCGGCGGGGCTTGCTCGGCGACGATGGCTGGCAGAGCACTAGACACTCATCTGCGGCTGGAGTTCGGCGACGGGGCGGTTGGGAGCACACCGCGAACGTGATGGGCGACGCTGAGCCTACCGCAAGTGGATATTGAAACCATCATGGAGTGCCATTCGACATCAAGGGTTCATCGTGTAACCAGTGAAGTCGGGACGCTGGATGTCGCAAGTCGGAAGCGACTGCTGGATTTCTCGCATGCCAGCGTCGGTCACTTCAGTACCCCCGAGTAGAAGCGTTTGCAGGTGCGTTAGACCTCGCAGATGTGCAAGGCCGGCATTGAACAATGTCGCAGGATAGTCGTGCCGTCGCATTCGTGAATACGTATCTCAATTCCGACGAGTGGAAACCGTACCTCCGGCGAAAGCGACCATTGGGAAGCCGTGACGCACCCGCTCTGTCACCGACGGCACTCGCCCGGTGGTTCGCCCCGGGCGTTTTTATGCGCTGGGGCTCGGGTTCGCGGGCTGCCTGTTGCACGGTCCCTGACTCTTCGATCTCCGCCGGCAGCGTCGCCCGGGTTGCCGTGCACATCTGCCAGCTGGCCCCTCAGCCATCTAGGCCGGTTCCTCGATAGCCAGCTCATCTGCCACGGCCTCGGTTCGGACCTCCTGGTCGCCTACGGACTCCTGGTTCGAGTTCGGCCGGCAAACGACGGCACACCGCTGCTTTCTCTTGGTCCCAACGAAAGCGTCCACGTCCTTCTGCTCGGAGAGCAAAAAGCGGAAGAAGCTGACCTTCTTGTAGACGCAGGTTTGGTAGATGCTTAGCAGCACCAGATACGGCTGCAAGCCGTTGGCCGTCACCTTGCCGTTGGTGATCATCCGGTACTTTGCGAAGTGCTTGATTGCGTGCTCCGAGTTGTTGTTGTGCCAGGGCACCCCGTCGTGGTCGAGGAAGGTGAAGAGCTTGTCCCGGTACTTCAGGAACCGCTTTCGGTAGCCCTCCGCCACCTCCGACTGGAACAGCTCCCCGCACGCCTCCTCGAAGAACTTATCGACATCCGCCTTGTGCCGTTGCAGGCGTTCCCGCCGCAGGCCGTGCCGGTCGATAGTCGCGACGACCTGCTCCAGCAAGGCTCCAAACGCCTTCGCCAGGCCTTTAAACGCCTCGTCGTGGAAGTGAATCTCGAGGTCGCCATTGAGGTCGCGGATGAGGTGGACCAGACACTTTTGCTGCGGGCAAGGCATCGAGTCGTAGCCCTTGTAGAAGTCGCTGACCAGCACACCCGAGAAGCCCATCAGGAGCGGGGCCAGAAAGTCCACCTCCCTAGTCGGCCTGCACATATAGACAACGTTTTCCAGGTTGGTGAAGGCCCAGACGTAGCCCTTGTCTTTCTTGAACTGTATGCTGGTCTCGTCTGCGTGAAGCAGGTTGCCCGCGACGATCTTCTCTAGCAGGCCGACATAGGTCAGCTTGTACCGGCGTGCGAGATCGAGCTTGAACCGATAGAGGTCGTTGAAGCTGATCACCAGTCCGTAGAACTCTTGGAGGGTCCTTGAAAGGCTCTCGAATGAGGTCCGGTTGGCGACGTGCTGGTACACGGCCCAGCATTTCAGGGAGTGGCCGAAGCGTTCAAGCTTCTTGAACTTCCTGGGCAGGAAGTACCGGCCGCAGTCCCGGCAGCGGTGCTTCGCGGCGACGTACTTGACGACGACACGCCTGACGCCGCTTTCCGACACCTTGAGGTCAAGAAAGAACCTGGTATTCATCGGGCCCCTGGACGCGCAGACGTTCCGGCTCTTGCACCCGGGGCAGCGGTTACTCCTGACCACGACCCGCCTTGTCGGCCTTGTCGGCTTGGCCTTCTTTCTGGCGACGGGTCGGGCCTTGGCCTTTCCACCCGGCCTGCGGGCGACGATCCTCTCCCTCTGATAGTCGAACCAGGCACACTTGCTCGCCCTCTCGAACTCCGGCAGCAAGAAGGTGGTGTGGCCCCACTTGCGGAAGTCTGAGCCCCTAGTGGTCGCCTTGACACTCTCGACGGCGCCTGGTCCACTCGCGGCGGCCTCGCCGTCGTAGGTTGTGGCGATGGCCTGGAGGTGCTCGGCGACCAGTCGTAGGGCGGCACAGTCCTCGGCGTTGTAGGCGACCAGCCTCTGCTTGAAGGAGTCGTTGCGACCCTCCTCCCACCTTCGCCGCCAGACCAGGCTCTGCAAGCCGGACGCCTCCGGGTGACTCCAGTCGAAACCGAGGTGCTTGGCGATCTCCTTCAGTCCGTTGGCGTGAACGGGGAAGTAAACGTTGGAGCGAACCAGCGACAGCACGTCCACGGCGTTGGCCAACAGCCGGTTTACCGGCCCCTTCCGTTTGGCGGTCCCCCTCATCCTTTGCAGGAACCTTCGCTCGTAGCTGCCGAAGTGGAGGAGGTCGAAGTCCTCTTCTCCGACCACCTCGAGCAGCCGGGCGAGCAGCCAGCCCTCGCCGTCTGGCTCGTCCGCCCAGAACGAGCGCATCGTCCCAATGCCGTCCTTGACCACCAGGGCACCGAGGAGGTAGACACCGGCACCGTCGGTGTCGCCTTCTAAGTCGAGGTAGACGCGGATGGGGCGGTGTGGTACCTCGGGCTTGCCGAGGACATATGTCTTGCCGTCGCGAATGGCGAGGGCCTGGAGGGCGGCGTGGTGTGGAGGGCTCTCGCCCCTGGTCCGCCTGCCCTTGCGGCGGGGGCGGTACGTGTAGGCGAGTTGAGTGACCGTGAAGATCCCCTTGTTCCTATGCTTCCGCAGCTCGGCGTAACTCATGACCCGCAGGAGGCTGATGTCGTCTTTCTCCACCGCCTCGGCGTGGCAGCGGTCGCGGAACTCGCACTTGCGGCAGTGTTCGTTGAGGGCCAGCCACGGACGCTCGCCTCCAGACTGGAACCGCTTGACCTCGCCCAACACCTGCTTCGCCTGCCGGTAGAGCTTCGCGTCGAGTCGCACCTTGCCCAGCCGAGCCTCGCGGCCGCGTGCGACCCAGCCGACGTCAGGCCGCCGCCCTTGCACGCGGTCAAGCACGAGTCCGAAGACGGCAAGCAGCAACTTCTGGTGACAGCCCACCTTGTCCCCGTGGTTGTGGAGCACGGGCAAGTAGTGATGCTCGCCCAACATCGAAGCTCCGTCGGCCCGCCTCAAGGCGTCGAGGCGGAGCGAAAGTTCGTCGTCCTCTAGCGTGGCGTCCACAAGCAGCGGCGCCCTCTGCTTCAGCGTCGCGGCGGTGATGGCGATTCCTTGGCAGGCGTTGCGCTCGCCAAAGCGGGAGACGAGTTTGGCGATGGCAGTCTCCCGCGATGCCCGGCCCGCTGCTGTGGTCATCGCCTCGTAGTCGGACTGGGTACCGCTCTCGCCCGCGAGCTTTAGATGTCCTTTGGTCTTGCAGTTTAGATACCCTTCCAGGATCTCATTCGTGATCTTCATGTGCTGGCACTCGAAGTTATCAGCCGCCTCAAATCGCTGACATTGCCCGTCTGGCTGGGCTTTTGATTATTGTCGCCCACGGCACCCTGCTGTTGCAAGCCGCGCAACGCGACTACCCACGCGATCCCGTCTGTCTGGCGTCGACGACGTGGCGGTAGCCAGCCCGAAAGGGTCCCCGCCTTCACTGCGGCCAACCTTTGCCGCTTGCTCCTCGCGCCGAAGCGGCTCGTGGATTTGCCCGATGGACGCCGTTGACCGTGCTCCACAGTGGCGCAGTTAAGCTTGGACACGCGGTCCAAATTTGACCGCCTGCAGCCGATCAAGGAACACAGCCCACCACATCCCCGGCTCGCCTCGGCATACGCCTTCCGCTAGCAACGCGACGACGGCTGGGCGGTCGTGCGGTACCGCGGTGTTTGATCGAGTCGTTTTCGTTCCCACCCAAACTGCGTTTCGAACATCCGAATCGCTTCTCGTGGCGATCTCGGTCAGCCGGTAAGAGTGCCCGTCAGCGGTCGACCAGACAGGTATCCTATGCTGCAGCTGACTGTGCTTACGGCGGTTTTTGTCACGACATGAAGGCGCGACTGGTGACGGAACCCCCACACTGCAGGAGGGGGCCGGATGGGGATTCATAACCGTTGGAGGAGGGATGCTGCAGATCGGCGAGATTTTTTTTGGGAGGCGAAAGTAGCGGGCGAACCAGCGGTATGCGGCCTCGCCACGCCCCATGCTCTTCATCGTGGGCCAGAGGGTGCCGGCGTCACTCTTGGGCATCACCCAAAGCCGTCGGGCGATCTGCTTTTCGGCGTCTCCTGCCGGACCGTTGTGGGCCTTCAACAAGGGTGGCTGAGGATGACGCCCCCGATACGTCCTGCTCTTCGGGAGCGGGCGGACGGATCCCAAGCCTGAACTCGCGGTCCTCCCTGAATGATTCAATCGCCTGCTCGGGACTCATGGCGCCGGGTTCCCCGGCTCGGATAGCCGCAATAACCCGTGCAGTCGCGTCGCGGACTGCGGCGTGTTTGTCTCTAAAGACCACGACCACCAAATTGCAAATGTCATGGGGACGATAGAGCGCTCCGATACGTTCCAGCACGCCTGCAACTCGAACCCGGTACGCCGGTCGATTCTTAGTATTGGCGAGTTCCGTAACCAGAAATTTTGAAGCCACCGTCCCCATGAACACACATGCCTCTCCCGCTATCGCAATTCGCTCCTCGTCGTTGCTGCGCAGGGCCTGGCAGACATCGCCCCACGTTCTAAACGGACTGTAGGTGGCTTCCATTTTCGAATCTCCGTTTCATCTTTTTTTTAGACCTCGGGATCCAACCCAGAGGCTCAAATATCAACCCGGCCCCACCAGTGGTAGCCCCGCGAACAGCGCCCGCCGCATGGCCGCCAGCTCTCCCACCTGGGATTTCGTCGCCGCCAACTCCGCCAGGATCTGCCGCTTGGAAACTGGCCCCACCTGGCGTTTTCGGCCGTTGTTCGCGACCTTCTTTTTTCCTTCGGGCGTGCGAGGTCCCGTCGAATGCTCCCAGGGACGGTTCCTCAACGCCGCTTCTCGCAGCCGCTGAAGTCCGTCGGCCGTTAAACCCCGTCGCTTCGCTCGGTTTGCTCGGCCAGCGGCCTGGCAGCGAGGATTGGGGGGCCTAGTGTATTTTCGGGCCATCGCTTTTCGATCTCCAACCAGTTTGACGTCAAGATTTTTTTGCCAGCATCTTCACGCCGTGCGCTGTGCCTGTTGGTTTTCTACATCGGGCTGACCGCCGACGACCTTGAGCTTGGGGCTGCCCGCCGTCGTTCGGTATTCTTTCAGTGCCAGCGTTTGCCGGCGAAACTCCGCCATCATTTTCGCGGCCGCGGCGTTGTAGATTTCGACCGCCGACATGTGCTCGGCCCGGGCGGCCTTGGCCAGGAGTTGGCCGGTCTTATGGAAGGCGAAAGTCGTCATCTCGATGGACATCCGCTCGATCGGGTCCACGGGGTCACCAGCCTCTTTGAGCACTTTCGCGAGCAAATGCTCGTAGGTGAACGCATCCGTGTCTGATTTGGCCGCCTCGCCCAAAATCGCCTCCATGTAGGCGGCGGGCATTAGCTTGTCCAGGAAGTTGGCCTTCCTGCTGCGTAGCTCGGCTCGCGCCTCGGGCGTCGACTGCGGGGCGGGGTCGGCCGTCGCGGACGTGGCCTCAGGCTGGGGTGCGTCCGGTTCTGCTGACTCTGTTTCGGAACGGAGTGCCGCCGGTGCTGCGGCGATCGGCTTGGATGCCGGTCGCAGTGCCGTAGGTCGCGGACGACCCTGTGCGGTAGTGGACGGAGTCGGTATGGCGTGCAGTGCAGGCTGCAGCGATTCCGGCCGATGTGACGCCCGGCCATTGCTCTGTGCGGGGCCGCGAGCAGAAGCCACGGCGACGATGGAAGGAGCACCTTCAACAAGAGAACCAGTCATATGCGAACTCCGTTTCGCTTGGATGGCTTTGCGACCTGGCGCCGACGTTCGTGTCGGCGGACTTCTTCTACCCCAAATTTTACCACAATGCCCTCACTGCACCAAACGAGCTTTAGCCGCAACCAATGACTTGGAGCGAGTTGGGGCAAGGGTCTGACTCCGGTCAAGGTCGTGCTGGTTTTCACCGAGCGGTCTGCAAAAGTGTCGTTCGTGGTGTTCGGCACGCGCCAGACGTCCTGCCGGGTGTATTCGACGGCGGTGGAGTCCCGTAAGGCGTCGAACATCAAGCGGCCCAGCAAGCCAGAACCTGGATCTACGAGCCCAACCCCCATCGTGCGGCCCCGGCTCCCGGCGTACGTGGCGATGAACCCCTGGCGGTAGCGAGCAACCCGAGCGGCCGGGCGATCAACGTCGCCACCGGCCAGCAGGCCGCCATAGCAGGCCCTGGACACCATTGTGGACAACGCCATCCTCACCGCCGACAGGCCATTCCCTGCGACCGCCTCAATGAGCACTCTGCCACTCACCGAACTCAGTGTAGAAATGATCCTAGCCTCGCACAGGCCATTCGTACGGCCAATCCGGTTCCGCTCCACTCTCGATCGCCTGGATCAGCCCTGCGATCCCGTCACAATAATGACGGGCACACTTACTGGCACACTCCCGCAGGAAGCTCAGCACTTCGTCCGTCTGGTCGAATTGGTAGAGTTCTGCAGCCAACGCAAAAGTCGGGCTACCATGCCCCCTCTTGAAAACTCTCGCGGCGTTGCCAAGAAATTGGAGTGCCGCCGGAACATCCTCTTGCAAAATCCCGATCAGCCCTAGCAATACGTTGGCCTGCATCGCACGTTTCTTCGAGTCCATCAGCTCAAGAGCACATTCCCGGGCCAGCTCTATATCGCCCGCTTTGACGGCGGCACGGCCGAGGTTGAACACGACGGCAATTCCATTCCGTTCCTGGGTCTCCTTCAGCCGCCGGAGAATCTTAAATTGCTCGACCGCATTACGGGCCGGCTCTTGCCCCGACTCCTCGTCACAGTTGGACGCCTGCCAGATGTAGGTACGGCAGAGATTCACCGCCCACCATATTCGATCGGGCGCCAGCATTTGGCCCTTCAGAGCAACCTTCTCCGCGACTTCAGGATCACGTCCGTAAAAAAAGGCGAAAGCGCTTTCGAGGACTGCTTGGACCGGGACGGCCGCTTCAATGTGCCTGAGCCAATGTTGCTCGTCCTGCTGGTCGGATTCCGGGAATAGACAGTGTTTCCCAAAGAGTAGGTGACAGTCGGGACGGTGTTCGGTCAGCCAAGATCGCTCACGCCTGAATGCGGCTTCGTCTTCGGCGGTCGGCGACCCCCCCTTGCCCTCCACGGCATGAAGATAAAATGCGAAGAGCATGAAGTGCAGCGAATAATTCTCGGGCTTGGACCGCAGCAACATCTCCATGGATGAGATTCTGGAACGACTGAATTCTGCGCTGAGAGCAGCTAAATCGCAGCAGTTGATCGCCTCACCTGTCGACGGGAGCGTCCCGTCAAGGAGCACTTCGAGCGACAAACTTTTCAGATCGCTAAGCATGGTTTCCTCGTTTTACAAGAAAAGTCGTAAGCAAGTTTTGGGAACCTTCCGGCGGCCTACAACAAGGGCCACCGGTAGCACGCTTCGCCGAGGACCTCATGTCCACCCACGAGTAGGGCGTTTCTCGTTTCTGTTATTGAAAACCGAGAGCGGGCCAGAGTCATGTGGGCCCCCAACCCGCTCTCGAACACAGTCACACCGAGCCAACATCCACCCGACATGGAGCTGGGCGGTTCGACGTCGAAGTCGACGTCAGCCAGGACCTAGAAATTCAACCACACGCATTCCACCGCGTCGGCCTTAGGTCCATTGCCCACGTCCTTCTTTTTCGGAATCTCGACCAGCCGCCAATCTGCGAAAAGGCCGTCATAGAGGGTGCAGTGGTAGGATGAAATCAATGCTTTGCCTTTGATGGCGTGCAGTACTCGTGCCAGCTCGCGGTGGTCATTGTCGGACATCTCGTGGGCGTATACGTCCGTGGCCCCCTTCGCCCGGGACCCGTGCGGATACGGCGGATCCGCATACACCAAGGTAGTAGGGCTATCCAGCTGCCGGATGACATCCAAGGCCGGCCGGCAGAGGATCTCGACTCCCCTAAGCCGATCGACAATCTTGGGCAACTCCATGTCGATCGCCGACAAAAAGGCCGCCACGTTGTTGGCTAGCCCTCTCCGCGAGCGTTTTGCTGGAGTCGCAAGCGTGGTACCATCACCGTCACGTGACATGCGCCACCGCACAAAATCCCGCCTGGCCAGTTCGATCTCGTCGGCGCCGTCAGGGGTGGGTCCGCAACAGTCTCGAAACTCGGCTTCGGAGTACGGCGACAACTTCAACCGCCGCACGAGCTCGTCGCCATCGTCGCGGAGCACACGGAACAGGCGGGTGACCCGGTGATCAAGGTCGTTATAGTAGTCCTCGCCCTCCGGCTTATTGAGCAGCACCGACGCGGCCCCGGCGAAGGGCTCAACATAGCGATCATGAGCGGGAAACAAACTGATGATCTTTGGCGCGATGTAGTATTTCCCACCCCACCAGCGCAGCGGTGGGCGAATGTCCGGGCGACTGTTGGGGCCTTCGAGGACGGTCACGTTGGTTTGTGTGTTCATGTTTTGTCCAATCGGTTTAGAAATCATTCTGATGTAAATTGCACCAATCGCATGCCGACGAGCAACAAGCTCGCCGAGCATCAACTCAATCGATTCGATCTTGTCATAGGTAAGGTGTTTCCTATTGGTCTGGTTTTTGATGCCCACGCTCTTGTCGAATGGCCCCGCAAGGGGTCCAGTCGCCCGGTTTTCAGTGCTACCACGGTCTGTGACGCTCCTACTCCTTGGCTTTGGCAGACGTGTGGGCGTCAGGTGAAACGTCGGCGCTGATGTCCGCGATCGCCACCTCGCAGCTCAACGTCTCGGCCATCTCACCGTTTTCGATGGCGGCCAACGTATCGCCCATTCGCTCGGCAGCGGCCGCTAAGTTGGCCTCTTGCCTCTGTTTAACGGCGTGCTCGTGCTCGACCAGGCGCTGCACCAGCTCGATGCCGGATTCGAGGAGTTGCACCCGCTCTTCGTAGTCATCGTCGACGGGGAACACCTCGTCGATGTGCTCGTCCAGTCCCTCGTGGGCCGCCTTAGTGGCTTTCAGGAACGCGGCGTACGCCTTGGTTGGCTCGTTCCGCTTCTTCGAGCGGCGACCAATGCGAATGTGGCGATCAATGGCGACCTTGGGGTGAACCCCGGCACGGATGTCGGCCACGACCTTCTCACGCAACTCTTCGTGAACGATGGCCGGCTTGCCCGCCTGCTGCATGGTAATCTGGCCCGCTTCGTATGCCCGCTGAACCTCGATTGGAGCTTCCGCGACGAGCAGCAAGCGGTCGACGTGACGGCCTGATAAATTCAAAATGCGGCCGATCTTTTCCCGCATACTCCGCTCCGCCGCACACTCGTCGTCGAAAGAGGCATTGGACTTGTCGCTCAAGAACAACTCCTTCAGACGCCGGGCACAGCGTGCCACTGTGAGCTTCGAGAACGGCTTGTTATGGAGATTGTCCCCAATGAGGTGTTGTTCGATTGCAACATCCCCCTGGGCCGCCAGGTCGTGGCGCACGATGCAGTCGATCTCGACCCATCCCAGCAGCCGGGCGGCACGGACCCGCTCGTGCCCGGCGATGATGGTGCCGTCCGGCAGGATCTCGATCGGATGTTGCAGGCCACGGCGATCCATGTCAGCGGCCAGCTCAGCGAGCTGGGCGTCAGAGCGGAGCGGGAACAACTCCGCTTGGCGGGCGTGCGGGTTGAGGAGGTCGAGCTTGATTTTTGTGATCGTTCGTGAGTTTATGGACATCGATGTCCTCCCTTTCCTATTTGAGAACTGGTCGTCGATCTGGTGGGAATGGGGGGCGGGCCCCGGCGTGGCCGAGGTCAGGTGGTGCACGGGGGCGAGGCGTCGCGGCGACAGCTAGGTCTGCGACTGCCGGCAGTCCACGCCCATGCCGTTCCTGGCATTGGGTGGGCTGCCGAAGGCCAGCGAAACACTGTTGCCGGCGGCCGAGGTCAAGTATTCGAGGCAGTCCGCCTCGCTGGTCCGAATAACAATCAGCGTGAAGAAATGGAACTACATGGCGGGCAAGGGGGCACAGGGCCAAGTGATGGAAAGTTGGCGCCGAGATCGACCAGGAACCTCGCAGCCGTCGAAGAGGGCGAAAGGGGCACTGGTCTTGCCGAACTGGACCGGCACCACGACCATCGTCATGGGCTGCGTCGTGGTGAGCGAAATGATTACCAGCAAGGTGGAGAGCAACCTCGCCTACAGCCCTTACGAGACCTTTTTGACTTTTTGCACCCCTTGCCTCGCGTACACGCGTACGCGGGGGCGTACACACACGCACGCGGGTGGGGGTGCAAGAAGTTAAAAAGATAGAGATATATATATAAGTTCTTTTCATTTCTGTTTTTCCGCTTCCAAACTTCTTGCGAACTTTTTGACTTCTTGAGCCCACCGGCAACTTCTTGCGCTGCGCAAAAAGCCTTTTTGCGGGCGTCAAACCGTCAAGAAGTCCCTAGTAGGCGATAGGTCCTCGATGGCCTGCCACCGGTGCTAGTCTCCGCGTATTCAATCCGCCGTTGGTTCAACAGTGTGGCTCTCACCTCCTCGTGCTCCCGCTCGCTCCACGGGTGCTTGCGATTGATTTGCCAGAATGGCATCCAGGCATCCCCGTGCTGGTCGCGCCAACGGCGGAGCGTGCCCTGCAGCTTCTTGCATTTGGCGTCGAACTCGTTCTCGGCGACGTGGGCCGAGGCCATGAAGAGCATGCGGCGGGTCTGGTGCTCGGCGAACTGGCAAGCCCATCGGACTGCGTCGGGCGTGATCTGCGGGGCCGTATGACAGGCACTGCAGGCGTAGATCAAAGCCAACCTGTGGGCTTTCTCATTGGCGCGGGCCCAGATCGCCATTCCCGCCGCGTCCCCTCGGGCTTCCGCGTCGGAATACTCACGATCAGCCTGCTCCCGAAAGCCCCTCACGAGGGCGCTCGCCTCGGCCGTATGCTCGACGGCCCTGGGCATCGGGTGCTGGTCCGCCATATTGCCAGGCCGCTGCCCCTGGTATTCTGCCCACCACCGAGCCGTAGCCCGCACGGACTCCGGCAGATCACGAACTTCTGCGTCCTGTCCCTGGCCACGCCGACCCGTCTCCAAGATCAGCATCCGAGCAAAGAAGCCGTTGGTCAGCATTTTCAACGACAACGCCTCGTAGTAGTGCTTGGGAATCGCCGTGCCGAAGATGCACAGGCACGGCTGATCGATGATCTGCGGCTCACGGCCGGCCTTGACCCGCATCGGGTACAACGAGCTGGCGCTGGTGAACATCTTCAGGAGCACGCTCATGATCCCCTCGTGCCGGGCGTCGCGGCCGAGGTTGATCTTGGTCATGAGTCCGTCGATCTCGTCCGTCTGGAACAGCACGGTCGGTTGGGCCAAGAGGCGGTCCTCGATCCCCTCGCCGCTGGCGAACATGTCGCCCAGGCACGCCGACATTCCGATGTCGAGCAAAACTCGCTGGTTGACCTTGCGAGGGTGCTCTTTGCCGGCTCCGGAATTCGCCAACCCGAGCAGGTACACGTTCGTCCGATTATCGAAGGAGTCGCGGATCTTCCGGCCCGCCAAGAGCGCCTGCAGCGACAGCGCCCCGCAGAATGACAACGCCTGGTCCGGATAGGGCGCCGTCATGGTCGTGAACGACATCACGTCGCTGATGAAGCCCGGTACTTGCAACAGCTCCTCGGGCGTGGGACCAGGATCGACGCTTCCGGCGGCCTCTTCGGCTACCGATTCGGCCTGCATCTGCGCCCAGTGGTTCTCCGCCACCGCCATGGCCACCTGGTCGGGCTCGTACCTCGCCACGCTGGTCGCGATCAGCTCGACCTCGTCTTCCTCCAGCGGGGGCGTGCAACGATCGGAGTTGACCTGGTGTAAGGCCGCGGCGATCTCAGCCTGGGTCATGCCGACTCGGCGCATGTTTCCCCCGAGACGGGCCAAGGTGCCGTTCCGCTGGCCCGTAGGGATCGGGTTCGAATTGAGTGCAGCACGTGGCGGAATGTTGGAATTCGTCGCCGCCGAACGGTTGGACAAAAGGTCCAATTCTTCGACAAGCCAGGCTGGCGGCTCTGCCAGCTGCTCCAGTGGGACGTTAAGTTCTCGCCCCGAGAACCAGCGATAGGTATTGCCCTCCGCCCCGACAGAAGGTGTGGCAATGATATAGCCGCCATTGGCCCGAGTATCAACGTTGGGTGCCAACCGGCCGATCGTATTGCGCCAGTTCTTACCAGCGGGCTGCCGAAAGAAGAAATGCTGGCCCCCACGCGGGGTCTGAGACGTAGGCACTGCGGCCAGGCTGAGCACCCTCTCCGTGTTGTTGGTCAACCAGGCGTTCCCGGCCCCGTCGACGTCGATTACGACAAGCCCCTCGGTGCGAATGCCGACGTTGGCTTCGGGGTGCTGCGCCCACCAGCTTTCGATCTGCTGGAGGTCGGTGCTGGCGTCGTGGAAGCCATGCCCGGTAAGCGGTATCTTGGCGCCCGGCACGCAGGGAAAAACTCGGTATCCGAGTTCCGCATAGCGCAGGGCGGCGTTGACGAGCTCGCGGGACATTGCGACCAACTGATTCAGGAGGGGATTAGCGTCGGGGCCCGCCTGGCACAAACGGGTCCATGGAACGTATGGGTTACACGACGTGGGGGGGCGCCAGTTCGTGGTCGACAATCGTGCCGTACCGCTCGTCTGGCGCTTGCTCCACGGTGATCGCCAAGGTCCTCGCCAAGCCGCCGCGGTTGGCGATCATCACGGCCTGGGCCGCTGTCATGGGGACTAGGAGGTTCGACCGCCGCTGCCACCATTCAATGGCCCTTTGGCGGGCATGACCGCCGTGCTCGAACGCTACCCATTCGCTCTGGTATTTCCCGTACCCGATGTCGTATACGACTCGCATTGTCTTGGGGGCAAGTGCCGATGCGCCGTGTTTTTGATGAACACCGTACGTCACGTCCTGCACGAGGTATTTGGTCGCGGTCATTTGGTCGCTGTCTCCTGGGTTTTGGTAAGCGCGAAGTTTCACATCATGCCACCGGCATGCTTGTCGAAGGATTGTGTCCACCGGCAAAAAAGCCGATTAGCTGGCTAATGGACTAGGCAGGTCGACGATTACTGAAGACGGGCGTGAAATCCGTGGTCGTGAGTGGTATGTAGATGGTCGACTAGCGACGGCTACTACGCAGGAGTGTTGCCGGTCGGGCCACCCTGCAGGGAGGACGAGGGCGAGTAGCCCTGGATTTCGTTGACGAGTGCTCCTGTGTCCTCGCGCCGCTGTATCGTTACGCTGACGACCAAGTAGCGACCATGAAGTAGGGTCGAGTCGTGGGGGACCATCACACCGACGGCATGGCAGATGGCGGAGAGTTCCGCCAACGCAATCTGCACCGCGGTCGTGCTAGGGTTGACGATATTTAACCTGGCCCAGAGTCGCCGACCCGCATACGGTCCCTCGGACACCACAAACGTGAATTCCAAGTAATGACCCGTCCGCTTCTTATTCTCTTTTAGTTCCGTGTTGCTGATCCTTACGCGGTAGTCCCCTGCCGCGATCGGCGCACTGTTTCGCGCCGGGGGAATAGTATTGGCGTCGAAGCCCTGCAGGTTAGCCATGGTTTTTGTCTCCGTTGGATTTGCCATTGGTCTTTGTTGGATACCACGCAGAGGCGTCCCGGCGATCAGTCGGAGGCAGAGCATCGACACGCTCAACCTTGAACGAATCCGCACCGAATTCTCGGCCAAGAAAGCCGACGAAGAGCCGGTTGATGTCTCGCCCCACCACGGTGCCAGCATCGATGACGCAGGCACGGCAACTCACGTCAAGGTAGTGGGCGGCGTCGAGTCGCACTTGGGCCTCACCATGCAGGCTTTCGGTGGTCATCACAGCCAGCAGCAGCGACGTCTCGACATCCTCGAGCGGCACCTTCTCGTCAAACGTGTAACGGTAACGCTCTGAACTCATCACCTTGCTCCTTGCGACCGTTGCTTGGCCGCTACCATAATTACTACCCCCACCAACCTCGTCTTCACGGGAAAAATCAGATGTAGTCTTTCATGCCCGCCTGCTCAAAGCGTCGTCGCAGCCGCCGCACTCTCTCATCGAGCGTCGATCGCGGTACACCAATGTCTCGCGAGATTTCCGACACATTCCGCGACTTAAGTCGCTCTGGCAGCTCACGGTCCTTGGCGGAAAGCGTCGCGATAGTTTCCACCATGTCGAACTTGAGTTGAGCGAGTTCCTCGGCGAATCGAGGATGTTGGCCGCGGCGGGCATCGAGTTCACGTTGACCGATCGTCTCAACAAGTTCGGCGAGTCCCTCCTCGCCCGAATCAATTTTCGCGCTCAAGGACATGACATGTCGGTCGTCTCTTTTCTTCGCGAGCCGGTGGCGCAGGATACTGGCGACCGAGCGCTCAATCACCACGGTCGCGAATACGTTGAAGTGTCCCTGGCCGGGGTCGAAGGAAGGCAATCGCCGCACAAATTGCAGAGCGAGCTCTTGCTCAATATCCTCGCGGTCCTGGTGTCTATAGCCAGCTCGACCAACAAGCTGCTTGGCTTTTTTGCGGATCAGCGCCCTCGCAAAAGGGTCAATGTCTCGATCGGCGACAAGGGACACTTCGGCCAGCGCCCCGTTGGACTCTTCGGAAGGCATGCACGCCGGCGTGGTCTGGTTGGCGACGGGCATTGTCACGGAGATGGCGAGCTGGTCGGCGTCGGCGGGCACCTCGGTCGGCGAACCTGAGGGCACTTCAACCAGCGTGCGGGCGACGACGTTGTGCACCACGTCGGTGGGCACCGTGGCCGGCGTGTACGCCGGGGTGATGGGCGCCTGCGGGGACTCAACCGGCATTGTCGTGGCGGCGACGACCAGGCCGGCGCCAGGCATCGCCGGCAGGACGGTGGGGGCGAGGTCGATGACGGTGGGCACCTCGACCCACGTGGCCACCGGAATGGGCTCCGACGTGTCGGATAGCTGCCGTATGTCAACCCACCAGATGCGAGCAAATCGCGGACCGGCGGGAACGCTCTTGTCTAAATTGGTGCCCGCGGACCGGATCGCAGTGTTGCTCAGGCCGAAGCAGGGTAGCTGGCCAACGTGGTGCGGGAGCGGGGAGAAATTGGGTGCGTCATTGCCCGGCGCGGGGCCGTCCGGTATATTCACTGTGGTACTCCAAGTTTTTTGCCCGGCGGCCGTTGCGAGCGGTTCGCCGGGCATTTTTACTCAAATCCTCTTGCGATCTAGAAGTTTCAGAAGCTCCTCGCGGGAGTAGAGCACTCGCTTGCCGATTCGCGACGCCACTATTTCGCCTCGCAGCCGGGCGTCCCGAAGTACATGCCGGGCAACACCCAGCAGAGACGCCGCCTCCGCTTCCGGGTACGCCAGCTTGCCGTCAAGGTGCTCACGGTCGGCATCGACTCGGGCCACCGTCTCGGCGACAACCTGCGCAACAATGGGGCGTAGATCGTCTGCATCAAGCAAGATTTTCATTCGTTGCTGGCCTCCGTCTCCTTCGGTAACCAACCCTTGGCGATCAGCGCGGCCTTGATCTGGGGCAACAGTGTGTCAGGGATTACCCGTCGGCCGCCAATGCGGTCTGGGTCGTCAACTAAGCCGAGTTCAATAACTCGGGCGACCCTCCAGGTTTGAGTGTGAAGCACGTCGGCGGCTTCTCCGGTGCTCCGGAATTTGATTGTCGGGGTTTGCAGCATGTTTTTCCTCACTGCGTTTTGCATCTGACGTTAGATTCTTCACGCTCAGACCACGGAAGGATCTGAGTCACAAGGAAACGAGCACTCATGCGGTTTGATTGACATTTCGCTGAGCCTCCGTAGCGATTCCGAACAGATTCCTATGCAGTTCCGATTGCTGTTGGTGGTATGTGTTGATCTATGGCTGGCTCAAGATTCGAGGTGGACACTTGGATCTTGGAACTGACTGTTCGACACCTCGTCAGAGTCCTCTGGAATCGGCTCTCTAGTCAGCACCACGAACCTGTACCTAGTCGAGATCTTGCCGGCGTCAAAACGCCGACGTCCCTTCTCCAGGCGGAGCCTCAGGTTTTCGTCCTCTGTGGTTACGTCGAACGTCTCGCCCTGGTGGGCGGAAAGCACGACGCCGATACCACGTACTCGGCCACCGTCACTGTCGCGATCCGACTCGGGTATGACGACCTTGACTAGGCCCAGCATCCCTACCAACGTTGCCCACTCCGCAGAGGGAAGCCAGTCGTCAGTGTGTGCGCCGCCAAGAAGGCCAAGGGCGTGGCGCACGGGATCGTCGGCCGTGCGATGCAGGTTGTAGTTCGCCAAGAAATCGTTGAACCCATTCACCCTAAGGATGCCACCTATGACCGCGGCCCATTCCGTGCAGGGGTGGCGGACTTCCGTGTCGCGTGGCTTTCCCGCCGCAATCCATTTCTGGATCATGCCCCTTAGCTCTGCCTCAATTCGATCGCGGTTCCGCGGCAAGAACTCAAATCTCGGATTGCCGATAGGTGATTGACGGTCCGCGACGTTTCCGGTGGGCGTAAGATGTATCGGCAAGTCGCGGTTCATCAGGTCCTCCGATTTGGTGCCGAAGTTCGTCGTCATGGCTACGACGATGTTGTTGCGTCGGCGGGCCGGGCCACCTGAGCCGGTCGAGAAAAGGAACGGCTCTGGATCGGTGATGAACCTCTCAAGGAATGCCGATTTGATCGACTTTTCCTTTCCGAGCCTGGCATTGTCAACATTGACAAGTCGTATCTCTGGGTCGTGTTTGAGTGCGCCAACGAATGATCGCTCTAATGCCCAATCCGTCGCTTGGTACGA
>Ga0265313_10001239_pt1 | contig 24329 bp, 17 predicted proteins | sample 4123metaG_FD_203122 | JGI IMG/M metagenome (GOLD analysis project Ga0265313, IMG submission 203122) | Rhizosphere microbial communities from Carex aquatilis grown in University of Washington, Seatle, WA, United States - 4-1-23 metaG | ecosystem: Host-associated > Plants > Roots > Rhizosphere >...
AGACCATTCTGCTGGAAAGAGAAAGGATCAAACGACAGACCATCCAGAACCGACGCTTGATGCACCGCGGCGCTGCCGCATAACATCATTCAACAGATGCGCCAGATCCTCCCTACGATCATGCCGCCATCTGTCTCAAATAATCTGACGACGGACAATCCAGAAACGGGAGGACTGCCATGAGCGATTATTCGATCTGGGTGCTGGAATACGCCTATGTGCCGAAATACCACATGAGTGGCATCATCTACGGGGCGCATAACGAAGGCTATCGCAAGCTGCCTTACGGCTATGTGGTCATCAAGGGCAAGGACCGCGTCGCCATGGTCGATGTCGGCTTCAACAACAAGGACCTCGGCGCGACTTTCGCGTCGATGTACGGCGTCGAGAACTGGCACTCGCCGCGCGAGATCCTGGGGCAATGCGGCGTCACGCCCGAGCAGGTGACCGACATCTTCGTCACCCACGCGCATTTCGACCATATCGGGGGCACCAGCGAGTTCCCCAACGCCAAGTTCTACATCCAGGAGCAGGAGCTCTCGAAGTGGATTTGGGCCATGTCGCTCGGCCGCAAGTTCAGCTTCGTCACCGGCGCGATCGATCCAGCCGACATCATGCGCATGGTGAGCTCAGCGAAGGAGGGGCGTCTGGTTATCGTCGACGGCGACAAGGAGGACATCCTGCCCGGCATCGATGTCCATGCCGCCCTCGACAGCCATACCTGGGGCTGCATGTATGTCCGGGTCCGCAATGACGGCAAGCCGGACAGTGCCGACAGCTTCGTATTCGCCGGCGACCTCGTCTATTGCATGGAAAATCTGCGTGGCCGCGACGGCAACGAGGGCATGTACATCCCGGTGGGTCTCGCTGTCGGCAGCCAGATGAACCTGCTTACGGCTACCGACCGCATGCTCGGCATGGTCGGCAACGAGGTGAAGCGCGTCATCCCGGTCCACGAGGAACGGCTGAAGGATCTCTATCCGTCGCGCCTTAATAAAGATGGCCTTCAGGTCATCGAGATCTGTCTCGCCAATGGCGAGAGGAGCCTCGTGCATTGACCCCGCGCTCGACCGTCGCCGGATTGAGTCCGGCGACGGTTCGGGGCCAATCCGTAAGCATGGGGAAGACTGACGGCTTGGCGACAGCGGTGTCCCGGCGCCCTTCGGCAGGCCGCTATGCAGCCCGGTGTGGCAGGCTTGCTTGCCACAAACTGCGCTAAGTCAAAGGACCAAGCTTCTCCATTCTGAAGAGATTGTAACCCCACGGCCTGAGGTCGACATAGAGGCCCGGGCTGATCAAGGCGTTGCCATCCCGGTGGTAGGTCTCGGATCCCAGTACGTCGACAAGGCGGAACGACTTGCCGGAGAGTGCCGCGAAGGGTATCGGCAGATAGCATTGAGCCTGATGGTCGGAATAGTTGACCACCACGACATAGCTGCTGTCGCCTGGCCCGTGCCACGCGTAGGCGATGAAGTCATCCGAGGTCGGATTGCCGACCCAGGCCGGTCGAGGCGAAATAAGCGACCAGGCGCCGTCGCGAAATGCGTCGTCTTTCCTCAGCACCACTAGAAGCCGGTCGTAGAAGGCGGCGATATCCGGGTTCGGCGGCTCGAGCGGGCTGCGGCATAGATGCGTCGGCAGACTGACGCGGGCGCCGTCGAATTGCCCATCCTGAAAGAAGCGCAGGCCGGGCGCGAGATAGGCGACGACGGCGGCGGCCTGATGCCGTGGCCAGGCAAAGGTCGCTGCAGCCCGGGGTTCGTCGTGGTTTTCGAGGAACCGCGCCAGCCGGTCCTGATAGTCGAGGCTTGCCCCGAGATGTACGCGAATTTCGCCGGGATTCCCATCCCGAAGGCGATCGATGAGGCGCTTGTCGTAGCAGTAGTCGAAACCTTGCTGCTGCAGCTCATGCTCGAGATCCCAGTAAGCTTCGGCCAAAAAGGTGAAGCCAGGATTCGACTGGCGCACCGTGGCGATCGCCTTCGCCCAGAAGGGAGCAGGCGTCACCCCCCAGGTGCGTCGGAAGACCTCCGGCAGCTGGAGCATCGCCATATCGCAGCGCAGGCCATCGCAGAGTCCGGCGACGGAAACGAGCGATGCTATCTGAGCCTCCTGTAGCCCCGGATTGGCGTAATTCAGTTGCAGAGTGTCCGGCCAGCCCGGGAAATTGGGATCGCGCCCATGGGCGAGAATCCGGGCGCCCTTCGCGGTTTCGATCCGCTGGTAGAGCTCCGGCGCCGCGGTCAGGGCGTTCTCTCCGCCTTGGACATAGAAATCCGGGTTGGCGCTGACCCAGGGGTGATCGAGGGCGGTGTGGTTGGGAACGAAGTCCAGCATCAGTCGCAGCCCACGCTGGGCAAGCCGGGCACGAAACGCGGCAAGCGCTGCCTTCCCGCCGAGCGCCTCCTCGACCTCATAGCCTGCAATGGCGAAACCGGACCCGCAGACATCGGCCTCCGTCAGGTCCGGCAGCGCCGCCTGAAATTCTCCGCGCCAGGCTTGATTGCCGCGCGACACCGCCCGGCTGGCCGGGCTTCTCCGCCAGGCACCCAAAAGCCAGATCCAATCGAACCCCTGGCGCGCAAAGCCATCCAGGGTGGAATCATCGATCCCATCTAGCCTGACTGCCTTGCCGGCCTCCCGCGAAAGCCGATTGACCCAGGCCAGGGCATTGACCTCGAGCAGGGAGGGGTAGCGCGGTCTGCGAACCGGTGGCCCGGGCGACGGTGAGCCGTTGCCCGGTCCGGCCAAGCTATTCATGCAGCTCGGCGATCATATTGGCCACCAACGCGCTCCAGCCCGTCTGATGCGAGGCGCCTGCACCGCGCCCGGTATCGCCGTCGAAATATTCGTAAAACAGGATGTGGTCCCTGAAGTGGCGATCGGTCTGCATCTTCTCGCAACTGCCGAAGACCGGCCTTCGTCCGACGGCGTCGCGCTGGAAGATGGCGATCGCGCGACTGCGCAATTCATGGGCGATCTGCCCCAAGGACAGCATCTGGCCGGATCCGGTCGGGCATTCCAGGCGAAGGCCGTCGCCGAAGAACTTGCCGTATTTGCTGAGGCTTTCGATGATCAGATAGTTGATCGGCATCCAGATCGGTCCGCGCCAATTGGAGTTCCCGCCGAAGAGATCGGTGTCTGATTCGGGCGCGACGTATTTGACCTCGGCGCGAAAACCGTCGGCCTCGAAGACGTACGGGTGCTCCAGATGGTAGCGCGACAGGGCCCGCACGCCGTAGTCCGACAGGAATTCGTTCTTGTCCAGGACGCGCTCCATCAGCTTGGAAGCGCGAAATGCGCGCGCCATGGAGAGCAGGCGGGTATCCGCCGCGCCCGGCGTGTTCCAGCGTGACACCAAGGAGGCGAGCTTCGGCCTATAGTGCAGATACCAGTCGAGACGTTTCGCGAACAGCGGCATGTTCTTCAGAAGAGCGACGTCGATCACCTCGACGGCGAACATCGGAATGAGGCCGACCAGGGAGCGCACCCTGAGGGGCGTCTTCTCGCCATTGCCCATGATCAGCCAGTCATAGTAGAAATTGTCCTGGTCGTCCCACAGGCCCAATCCTTGGCCGCCAAGATTGGTCATGGCGCCGCCGATCATCAGGAAATGCTCGAAGAACTTGGTCGCGATGTCCTGATAGGCGTCATCATCTTGGGCCAGCTCGATGGCGATCCGCAACATGTTCAAGCTGTACATGGCCATCCAGGACGTTCCGTCCGACTGGACCAAGGTCCCGCCCACCGGCAGCGGGGCGGAGCGGTCGAAGACGCCGATATTGTCCATGCCGAGAAATCCACCCTGAAAAATGTTCAAGCCGCGCGGATCTTCGCGGTTTACCCACCAGGTGAAATTGAGCAGCAGCTTGGTGAATATCTTCTCGAGAAACTTCCGGTCGCCCTTGCCCTTCGTTCTTCGCTCGGCCTCATAGAGGCGCAACGCCGCCCAGGCATGCACCGGGGGATTGACGTCGCCGAAGTTCCACTCATAAGCGGGAAGCTGGCCGTTCGGGTGCATGTACCAGGGCTGGCACAGCAAGTTCAGCTGATACTTGGCATTTTCGAGATCGAGATAGGCGAGGGTGATCAGTTGAAACGCCCAGTCCCAGGCGGCGAACCAGGGAAACTCCCATTTGTCGGGCACCGAGATGACGTCGTCCATGTTGGCATGGACCCAGTCGCTATTGCGTCCAGAGAGCCGGTTCCCGGGAGGATGGGGTTGCGCGGGGTCGCCGTCCAGCCAGTCCGTCACGTCGTACGAGAAATATTGCTTCGACCAGAGAATTCCAGCGAAGGCCTGGCGCTGAATGCGGCGCAGATCCTCGTCGGGCACGCTTTCTTGCAGGTCCGCATAGAACGCATCGGCCTCCGATTTGCGCAGATCCAGGATCCGATCGAAATCGGCGAAGGGGGGATATTCAGGCTGGTCGAGGCGTAGCCTCACTCGGACGGTCGCCTGGCCGCCTGATGCGATGGCGCGCCTGTAGATTCCGGCCGCTTTCGTGCCCCGGCGAGGACTGACCGCCTCATGGTTCCCTTTCGTCACATAGTCCTGCAAACCATCCTTGTATAAGCCCCGCGGGCCTTCGGCCCCGAAGAGCTTGGCGACATTGGTCTCGTTGTCGCAGAACTGAATCTCATCCGGCGCATCGAAGTGAGCCACATAGGTACCGAGCTTTTCGTGATTGACGGAGACGTCCTGGCCCACACGCTCGAGGAAAGGCTTCTTTCCCTCCGAGAACCAGCTCCAGGTGTTCCGGAACCAGAGTTGGGGCAGCACATGGATCTCCGATTCCTCGGGGCCGCGATTGCTGATGGTGAGCCTCATCAGGATATCTTCGCTGCCCGCCTTGCCGTACTCGATGTCCACGTCGAAATAGCGATCGGCATCGAAGATCCCGGTATCGATGATCTCGAATTCGGGCTCCTGCTTGCCTCGGCGCGCGTTCTCCTGGGTCAGCCGGGCGTAAGGATATTCGGCCTGCGGGTACTTATAGAGCATGTGCGCATAGCTATAGGTCGGCACCGCATCGAGATAGTAGTAGAGCTCCTTCACGTCTTCGCCGTGATTGCCCTGGCGATTGCCAAGGCCGAACATGCGCTCCTTGAGGATCGGGTCCTTGCCGTTCCATAAGGCAACGGCAAGGCACAGATGCTGTTTGTTGTCGCAGAATCCGGCGATGCCATCCTCGCCCCAGCGATAGGCGCGGCTCGCCGCATGTTCATGGGGGAAATAACCCCAGGCGTCGCCGTTGGCGCTGTAGTCCTCTCGCACCGTGCCCCACTGGCGCTCGCTCACATACGGACCCCATTTGCGCCAGGCCCGTCGGCGCGCATTAGCCTCTTCCAGCCGCTTTCGTTCCGGACAGACTTTCGATGGCATGCTTCAATCCTTCAATGCGCCTGGACGTTCAGCTCGCTGGGCTCGGAAATCGGCAAATCGCCTGGCGAGAGATCGCTTCATGTCAGCGTTCCTCCGCCCGGCGTGTATTCTTTCGCCTCGTTGCAGCCCGGCCGTTGCCGGTCGTTCCACTTCGTTGCAGGCCTACGGCCCCGCCGCCGCAGCCAGGTCCGCGAACCAGATGAGCTCGCCGACCGGTTTTAGCCGGGCAGCCGGCACTTGGCTGCCGCCGGCTCGGATGGCGCCAAGAATCGCCGCCTTTTCCTTCCCTGCCACGAGGAAAGCGACGCGCCGGCTGCTCTCGATCGCCGGGTAGGTCATGGTAATGCGGGTTTCGGGCCGCCCATGGGCAACCGCGGCGACCCAATGTTTGCGCTCCTCCAGCACAGGTTCGCCCGGCAGCAGCGACGCGAAGTGGCCATCGGATCCGAGGCCAAGCAATGTGATGTCGAACAGAGGTCTTGGCGGCTCCAGCACCGCAGCTCCGTAATCCTGTTGCAGCGTCCGCTCATAGCGCAAGGCGGCCTCTTCGGGCGGGCCGTCGGTTGGGACAGGATGGATATTCCTCAGCGGGGCCGGCACCTTGCTCAGCATCGCCTCGCGCGTCATGCGGTAGTTGCTTTCGGGATGGTCGTAGGGAACGAACCGCTCATCGCCCCAATACCAAATGGCCCGATCCCACGGAAATCGATTGCGGAACGCGTCGGACGCGAGCAGGCCGTAAAGTGTCTTGGGCGTTGATCCGCCTGAAAGCGAGATTCGAAACGGCCCCGAAGAGCCGAGTGCCGTGACCGTCATCCATTCGGCCACTTTGCGCGCCAGCGCCGTCGGATCCGGCGATATGTCCAAACGCCCGATCATTTCACCCATGCCGCCACCTCAACCTGGCATGCCGAGGACAAAGCGCTCCATCGCCTTGGCGAAGCCCTCGTCGTTGTAGGAGTCCGTCGTCGCGCCGGCCTGGGCCTTGACCTGGTCGGAGGCATTGCCCATGGCGATGCTAAGCCCCGATCGCTCGAACATCAGGACGTCATTCGGCTGATCGCCGATCGTGGCGATCTCCGCCGCCGGCACGGCCAGGTGCCGAGAGAGATATTCGACCACCGCGCCTTTGTTGGCGTCCTTGTGGGTGATGTCGAGGTAATAGGGCTGCGAGCGGCTCGCCGTAGCGCGCTTGCCGAACGCCGCCTGCGCATCGGCTTCGCAGCGTTGGACCTTGGCATGGTCGTCGCTGATGCCGACGATCTTGGCCGCGTCGTCCAACATGCCCGCAAAGTCGGGCACGATCTTCGGCTGGAATTTCACCGTCCAGGCCTCGCGTGCCACATGCGGCGCCTCGGGCTTGGTGATCAGCCAATCGTTGCCGCGGTAGACCCAGGCATCGAGACCGTGCGCTTCAATGAGCGCAATGGCTTTGGTCGCGACGTCGGCCGGCAGTGTCTTCTGCTCGAGAATGGACAAGTCCCGCTGCACGAACAGTCCGCCGTTGAAGCCGGCCATCGGCGTATCGAGCTCAAGGGGATCGACCAGCATGGCCATGCCCGCCGGCGGCCGCCCACTGGTGATGGCAAAATGGATTCCGGCATCGCGCAGGCGCCGGACCGCGGCTTCCGCGCGCTTGGTCAGCACCTTGTCCTCGGTGACCAGGGTTCCGTCCACATCCGCGAGTACGAGGGAAATCTTCGATGGCTTTGTCATCACAGTCCTCTTCCGCGATTCCCTCAATCGATGAGCGGCCGCCAGGCGCGGCCGTCGCGCGCCAGCAGATCGGCGGCAGCGGCCGGGCCTTCGCTGCCCGCTTTGTAGTTGGGAAAATCCTTGGGCGCCGTCTCCCCCCACGCATCGAGGATAGGCTGCACCGCCCGCCATCCCGCCTCGACGTTATCGGCGCGCTGAAACAGGGTCGCATCGCCAATCATGCAGTCATAGAGCAAGGTCTCGTATCCGGTGTTGGGTGCCATCTTGAAGTAGGTCTTGTAGGCGAAATCCATGCTCACGGGGCTGAGCCTTACGGTCGGGCCCGGACGCTTGGCGGCAAACTCCAGTGCGATGCCCTCGTCTGGCTGGATGCGCAGGATCAGCCAATTGGGATTCATCCGCTCGACATTGGTGCCGCGGAACAGGGAGAAGGGCGCCTGGTGGAATCGGATGGCGATCTCGGTCCAGCGGCGCGACAGGTATTTGCCTGTGCGCAGGTAGAATGGGACGCCGGCCCAGCGCCAGTTGTCGATCTTCAACTTGCAGGCGATGTAGGTCTCGGCATTCGAGTTGGGGGCGACGTCGGGTTCCTGGCGATAGGCCAGCGCCGGTTTGCCGAGGACGGTGCCGGCATCGTACTGGCCACGAACGGCATCCTCCAGCGCCTGGGAGGGCTTCATCGGACGTATCGCCTCGATCGCTTCCACCTTCTTGGATCGGACGGCATCGGCATCGAAGGAGTTCGGCGGTTCCATCGCTGTCATCGCCAAGAGCTGGAACACGTGGTTCGGTACCATGTCGCGCAGGGCGCCGGTCTTCTCGTAGAACTTGCCCCTGTGCTCGACGCCGACGGTCTCCGCCGCCGTTATCTGGATGTGCTCGATATGCTCGCGATTCCATAGCGGTTCGAAGAGCCCATTGGCGAAGCGCAGCGCCATGATGTTCTGAACCGTCTCCTTCCCGAGGAAATGGTCCATCCGATAGATCTGCTGCTCCTGCAGCGTCTTCAGGATCTCGGCGTTGAGCGCCTTGGCCGACGCCAAGTCATGGCCGAACGGCTTCTCGATCACAACCCGGCGCCAATGGCCGTCCTTCTCCGTGACCAGGCCAGCTGCCCCGAGTCCGGCCACGACTACACTGAAGAAGCGGTCTGCGACGGCGAGGTAGAACAAATGGTTCCCCCCCGTTCCGTTCGACTTGTCGAGATCGGCCAGATGCTTGCCAACCCTCTGATAGGCCTCGGGGTCGTTGAGGTCACCCTGCAGATAGCTCATGCGGTCGGTCAGCCAGCGCCAGGCGGCTTCGTCGATGTGGTCCACTTCGAATTCGCCGCCGCCCTTGGAGGCGAACTCCCGCATCATTTCGGTCAGGCCCTTGCGCCAGTCATCCGTGGTCTTGGCCGCCAGGTCGACGCCGACGAGCTGAAATCCGTTGGGGAGGCGCCCGGCGGTGACGAGATTGTAGAGCGCCGGCACGACCAACCGCTTGGTCAGGTCGCCCGCGGCACCGAAAATGACCATGGCGCAAGGCGGTGCCATCGGCGCCTGTTCGGATGTCGGATTCTCGTCGGCGTTTGGGTCGTCTATTGTCGGATCCGAATTCGGTGCCATTGTTTCCTCTCTCACTCAGCCGGATATCGGTTGGCTTCCAAACTGCCATCCTCTTCGAGGAAAGCCTTCATTGTCTTCCGAGCAGCTGCTTCGCCGCCGCAACGACCCGGTCCGGCTCGAAGCCGAAATTGCGCTGCAATTCCTTGAGCGGCGCGGAGGCGCCAAAGGTCGTCATGCCGATCACGCGGCCCTTCGCGCCGACGTAACGCTCCCAGCCGAGGACGGATCCCTGCTCGACGGCAATGCGGGCCGTGACCTGGGGCGGCAGCACGCTTTCCCGATACGATGCCGGCTGATGCTCGAAAATGTCCCAGGAGGGCATGGAAACCACGCGGGAGCGAATTCCCTGGGCACCCAATGTTTCATGTGCTTCGACGACCAGTGAGACTTCGCTGCCGGAAGCGATGAAAATGACCTCGGGCGGACCGCCGGGGGAATCGGCCATCACGTAGGCGCCGCGGGCCACCCCGGCGGCGGATGCATATTTGCCGCGGTCGAAGGTAGGCAGAGGCTGGCGGGAGAGCACGATCAGGGCCGGCTGGTGGCGCAGCTGCAGAATGTACCGATAGGCCTCGACCACCTCATTGGCATCGCCGGGCCTGAGAACCACCAGCCCTGGAACGGCGCGCAACGAGATCAGCTGTTCGACCGGCTGATGGGTTGGCCCGTCCTCGCCATCACCCATGGCGTCATGGGTGAAAATCATGATCGTGGGGATCTCCATCAGGGCCGAGAGGCGGATCGCCGGGCGGGCATAGTCGCTGAAGATGAAGAAGGTCGCGCCGTAAGCCCTGATCTTCGAGAGGGAGAGACCGTTCACGATCGCCGCCATGGCGTGCTCGCGGATGCCGAAGTGCAAGTTGCGGCCCTGCGGCGTTGCGGCCTCGTAATCGCCGGCGCCGGCGAATTTGAGCGTCGTTCTGTTGGAGGGGCCGAGGTCGGCCGAGCCACCCAGGAACCAGGGGATGTTCTGGGCCAGGCGGTTGAGAACCTCGCTTGAGGCATCGCGGCCGGCTATGCCCTTGGGATCGGCGTGAAACACCGGGAGGTCCCGATCCCAGCCCGCAGGCAGCTCACGGCGCTGCATCTGCTCGATTTCAACAGCGAGTTCGGGGAACTGATGCCGGTAGGCTTCGAACAGCGCCTCCCATATGTGCCGCGCCTCGGCCCCGCGCGTTCCGATCCCGGCATCGAAGTGCGCGCGCACGCCGTCGGGTATCAGGAACTTGGCGTCCTCGGGCCAGCCATAGGCGCGCTTGGTAAGCTTGACCTCTTCTTCGCCCAGGGGTTCGCCATGGGCGGCGGCAGTGTCGACCCGGTGGGGCGAGCCGTAGCCGATATGGCTGTCCAGGATGATCAGGGTCGGCCGGCCCTCGGTCTTCCGGAAAATTGCCAGGGCGTCTTCGATCCGCGCGGTGTCGTTGGCATCGCCGACCCTGAGCACGTTCCAGCCATAGGCCATGAACCGGCCTGCCACATCCTCGGAGAAGGCGAGGCGCGTATTGCCTTCGATGGTGATGTGATTGTTGTCGTAGATCCAGCACAGGTCGTCGAGGCCGAGATGGCCGGCCAGCGAAGCCGCCTCCGAACCGATGCCCTCCATCATGCAGCCGTCGCCGCATACCGCGTAGATATCGTAGTCGAACAGATCGAAGCCGGGTTTGTTGTAGCGGCTGGCCAGCCATTTCCGGGCAATCGCCATGCCGACGCTGTTGGCGATCCCCTGACCGAGAGGGCCGGTGGTGGTCTCGACTCCTGAGACCCAGTGATACTCCGGATGGCCCGGGGCCTTGCTGCCGAGCTGGCGGAAGCGGCGGATTTCTTCGAGGGTCACCGACGGCGTGCCGAGGCGCTCATAGTCGGCATTCACTGCCTGGGTTCCCGTCAGGTGCAGCATCGACCACACCAGCATCGAGGCATGGCCATTGGACAGAACGAAGCGGTCGCGGCCGGGCCAGATGGGATCCTGGGGATCGAAGCGCATGACCCGGTTCCAGAGCACATACACCAGTGGCGCCAAAGCCATCGGCGTCCCGGGATGCCCGGATTTCGCCTGCTGGGTCGCATCCATCGACAGGGTGCGGATCGTGTTGATCGCCAATTGGTCGAGATCGCTGTCGGTCATGGCATTCAGTTCCCGAAATGTCTACTTATGCTCCGGCCGGTTCAGGGATTGGCCGGCTTCTCGTGATGCCCGCCGAATTCGTAGCGCATGGCCGAAAGCAGCTTGTTCGCGAAGGCCGCTTCGCCGCGGGAGCTGAATCGCTCGTACAGGGCGGCCGACAGGACATGGGCAGGCACGCCCTCGTCGATCGCGGCTTTGATCGTCCAGCGCCCCTCGCCGGAGTCGGAGACCCTGCCGGCAAACTTGGCCAAGCCTGGATCCTCTATCAGGGCGGCTGCCGAGAGGTCGAGCAACCAGGAAGCAATCACGCTGCCACGGCGCCAGAGCTCCGTGATATCGGGCAGGTTGAGGTCGTAGCGATAATGCTCGGGATCGCGAAGCGGCGTTGTTTCGGCGTCGATCTCGCCGGTCCTCTTGCCGATATTGGCGGCCTGAAGAACCGCGAGCCCCTCGGCATAGGCCGCCATCAGCCCGTATTCGATGCCGTTGTGCACCATCTTGACGAAGTGGCCTGCGCCCGAGGTTCCACAGTGCAGATAGCCGTTCTCTGCCGTTCCCTTCGCGTTTTCGCGGCCCGGCGTGCGCGGGATGTCGCCGCGGCCCGGCGCGAGGGCGGCGAAAATCGGGTCGAGGTGCTGCACTGCTTCCACCTCGCCGCCGATCATCATGCAATACCCGCGCTCAAGGCCCCAGACGCCGCCGCTGGTGCCTACATCGACATAGCGAATGCCCTTGGCTGTCAGCTCCGTAGAGCGACGAATGTCATCGATGTAGTACGAATTGCCACCGTCGATCAGGATGTCGCCGGGCTCAAGTTGGGGCAGAAGATCGGCGATGGTCTTGTCGACCACCGCAGCCGGGACCATCAGCCACACGGCGCGAGGCTTGGTCAGGGCTTTCGCCAGTTCGGACAGAGAGCTTGTGCCGACGGCATTCTCCTTGTCCAGCTCAGCAACCGCCTTCCGAGACATGTCGAAAACCACGCATTGGTGGCCGCTTTTCATAATCCGGCGCGCCATGTTCGCGCCCATCCGGCCCAAACCGATTATTCCCAGCTGCAAAGAGTGAACCTCCTCTAAAGAGCGACGTCGGGGCCGGAGCCCATCAGCCGGAACCCCGAACCGCCATCGAACGCTCTGCTTTCTCAAAGACATCCGCAGACTCTCGATAGCGCCCCGCGGTCTCGGCGGGCTGTGCCGCGCTAAGCGGACATTTCCAGCCGAGCATCTTCGCTTGGGTGGAACCCCGACGGTCGAAGGGCCAGATGTAAAGCGGCTTGGTATATCCGCGTGGCATCAGGCGCGGCCCTTCAGCCTGCGGTAGCGCCGGATCAGATTGTTGGTTGAGCTGTCATGCTCCAGCTTCGGCTCGACGGTGTCCTCGAGCTGGGGAATGATGCGTTGGGCCAGCACTTTGCCCAGCTCCACGCCCCATTGGTCGAACGAATCGATTTGCCAGATCGTGCCCTGGGTGAAGACGCTATGCTCGTAAAGCGCAACCAGCTTGCCGAGCGCGCTCGGAGTCAGTCGATCCAGAATCAGTGTATTGGACGGCCGGTTGCCTTCGAAAAGCCGATGGGGGACGAGCCACTCGGGAGTTCCCTCCGCCCGGACCTGTTCGGCCGTCTTGCCGAAGGCCAGCGCTTCGGCCTGGGCAAAGACATTCGCCAGCAAAATGTCGTGATGCCGGCCCAAGGGATTCAGGGTCTGGGCGAAGGCGATGAAGTCGCAGGGGATGAGTCGCGTACCCTGATGGATCAGCTGATAGAACGAATGCTGGCCGTTGGTTCCGGGTTCGCCCCAGTAGATGGGGCTGGTGTCGTAGTCGACGCGAGTTCCATCGAGCGTCACATGCTTGCCGTTGCTCTCCATGGTGAGCTGCTGCAGATAGGCCGGAAAGCGCTTGAGGTATTGTTCGTAGGGCAGCACGGCAACGGTCTGGGCGCCGAAGAAATTGGCGTACCAAACGGACAGCAAGCCCAACAGCACTGGCAGGTTGCGCTCGAAGGGGGCGGTCCGGAAATGCTCGTCCATCTGTCGGAAGCCGTCGAGCATGGCCCGGAAATTCTCCGGACCCACGGCGAGCATGGTCGAGAGCCCGATCGCCGCATCCATGGAATAACGGCCCCCGACCCAGTCCCAGAAGCCGAACATATTGGCCGTGTCTATGCCGAACTTCGCCACTTCCTTCGCGTTGGTCGAGACGGCGACGAAATGCTTGGCGATGCCTGCCTGCTGGCCGTTCAGTCCGGCCAAAACCCAGGCCCGCGCCGCATGCGCGTTCGTCATGGTCTCCAGGGTCGTGAACGTTTTCGAGGAGACGATGAACAGTGTCTCGGTAGGATCGAGGTCGCGGGTCGCTTCGGCGAAGTCCGTGCCGTCCACATTGGACACGAAACGAAAGGTGATCGCCCGTTCGCTATAGTGCTTCAGCGCTTCGTAGGCCATGACAGGTCCGAGATCGGAACCGCCGATGCCGATGTTGACGACGGCGCGGATGCGCTTTCCTGTGTGCCCCTTCCATGCACCGCTGCGCAGTCGATCGGCGAAATCTGCCATCTTGTCCAGAACCTCGTGAACTTCCGGAACCACATTCTGGCCATCGACTTGAATGGTCGCGCCGCGCGGCGCGCGCAGCGCCACATGGAGAACCGCGCGCTTCTCCGAGACGTTGATTTTGTCACCCCGGAACATGGCATCGATTCGCTCCCGCAACCCTGATTCCCGGGCCAGCTGGAACAGCAGCTTCAGGGTCACATCGGTGACTCGATTTTTCGAATAGTCGAGGTAGATTCCCGCTCCTTCGACCGTCAAACGCTCTCCCCGCTCGGGGTCATCGGCGAAAAACTGGCGCAGGTGAGTGCCCTTCAGATCCCGATAATGGTTCTCGAGCAACGGAAAGGCAGGCCGGTTGCGCAATGCCGGGATGGTCATCGACGTCATCCTCGTGGGCTCGGTTGCATCCTGGCTTTGAGCGAAGGCCCTCGTCATCGCCTTGCGTCAACTTGCCTTGCGGATGGCCGCACTCTTGGTGCCGATGCGATCGATGAGATCAGTCCAGGACTTGACGAAGGACGCCGCGCCCTCTTCCTGGAGCCGCGCGGCAAGCTGATCGATGTCGATGCCCGCTTTGGCGAAGCCGGCCAGGGTTGCCTCGCCGTCGCCACCGTCAGCGTCCATGATGCCGTCAACTTCGCCATGCTGGGCAAAGGCCTTCAGGGTACCCTCGGGCATGGTGTCGACGGTGAAGGGGGCGGCCAAAGTCTTCACGTAGAGGATGTCTGAGGCTTGCGGATCCTTGGTGCCGGTGCTGGCCCAGAGAAGACGTTGCGCCCGGGCGCCGGCGTTGGCGGCCTTTAGCCAGCGCGCCGAGCCGAGCATGTCGCGATAGGATTTGTAGATGCGCTTTGCGATCGCGGTGCCGAGGCGATTGGACAGGGCCGCCGGAACCTTGCCGGCGACCGCGACATCCCAGCGGCTGACGAAGATCGAGGCGACTGAAGCCACCGCCGGATTGAGACCGGCCGCGATGCGTCGCTCAACGCCCTTCAGATAAGCGTCACCCGCGGCCTCGTACTGCTCGCGCGAGAACAGCAGCGTCACGTTGACGGGAACGCCGGCGAATATGGCAGCCTCGATCGCAGGCAGGCCCTCCGGGGTACCAGGGATCTTGATAAACAGGTTGGGTCTGGCGGCCCGCCCATGCAGGTCGCGCGCCGCGGCAAGCGTGCTTGCCGTATCATGGGCGAGAAGCGGGGATACCTCCAGCGAAACCCAGCCATCCACGCCGTCGGTCCGCGTGAACACCGGCTTGAACAGATCGGCCGCCCGGGTCAGATCCTCCAGCGCCAATCCGAAAAAGAGATCCTCGACGGACTTGGCGGCGGACGCTGTCTTGCGGATCGCCTCGTCATAGGTCGTGCTGTTCTTGATCGCGTGATCGAAGATCGTCGGATTTGACGTGAGCCCCGTGACCGACAGCTCCTCGATATAGCGTTTGAGCGTGCCGTTATCGAGCAGATCCCGGGTGATGTTGTCGAGCCAGAGACTTTGTCCCAAATCATGAAGCTGTCTGGTTGCATTCATTGCATCACCTTTGTGCTTGACGTCGCCCGACGTGGATTCGTCAGCAAGCGAGAGAAGTCATAGTTCAGAAGATCGCCGATACGCTCGATGGTCAGGTCCGCCGGCGGGAACGCGCCGAGAACCTTTGGGTCATGAGCAAAGCTGCCCTGACGCGGGAACACCGTGGTTACCCGTTCACCCCAGAATTCCTTGGCTGCGGCCAGGATGCGCAGCTTGTCGTCTACCAGGACGTAGTGTGCCGCCGGATAGCGTCGCTCGACGTCGTCCAGCGCATCCTCCTTGTGGATATAGATCAGTATCTGCCCTGATACAGCGTCGGCGATGCCCGCGCGCTCGACCTTGCGCGGCTGAAACACGGCGTCGCCGTCCGAGAGGATGACGGTCGGACCCAGGGTGCGAAGTCGCTTCAGTGTCTCAAGGGCGGCTGGATAGAGCCGTTCGGCGAAGGGGTAGTCGATAAAAAATGCCGAAACAGCCAAAAACTCGACGTCCAGCGGGTGCTCGGCGCGGTAGCGCTGGAGGGCGCCCAGATAGTCGCGATAGCCCAGCTCCGTGAACAGCTCCTCCAGGATCGACCAGTAGCGCTCGCGGACGATGCTGCCAAACATGCGCTCCAGATGGCTCTTCAGGTCGCGCTGGATCCAATCATTGTCGAGCAGCGTGTTGTCAACATCGACGAGGAAGACGATCCGATGTGGCACCATCATGGGGCGGGTCCTGCTGGCCAGGGCGTCTATCAAAGCGGAATACGCGAGGACAGAACCGACGGACGGTGTTGAGTCGAAGGCTCCGGCTCCATCGACGCCCCGGTTATGAGGCTGCGCGCGACCGCCTGCATGGTTGTCAGATTTGCGGCGCGGCGCCGTTCGCGTTGGAGTCGTCTGGCAGCCAGGTTGGGACTCCAAGTTAGCAGCGGACGAGACTGTACGGCAGCTGCGAAGTCGAGCGCAAGCTCCACTCCATTCGCTACTGTCGGCTCTGCAAATTGCAGGCGTCGACTATAGGCAGAGGTGCCGCCGGCGCCACCGACCACAGTCTCGGCCTTAGGCCTGTGTGCCAGTCTCTCCAAAAATGCGAACGCTGCCCAATTTGCAAATCTCCTCCATCGGAAATATCTGACTTCAATGATTCTCATGGGCTCATGACAACAAAATCATCATTGGCGCACAATTGGACGTAGGTATCGGCCAGCGCCGCACGAGCGTATCCGGCACGCCATTTCTCGCACCGGATTGTGCTGAGCGCGATCTGGCTTCCCCGGATCAGCGACATACGAAGTGCAAACTGGTCGGCAACACGGCGCTGCCAAATGCACCCCGCAGCCGCGCACCGGTTTTCAGTTGAAAGCGATCAGCAATCTTCGCCGACCGAAGTCGCCATGTTGTAGCACTGTCACAATCGCTGTGGAGATTTGCCGTGCGGCTGGAGATGCACGTCTCCCAAAGAGGGTTTTGTGTCCAATCCAGCCCAAAGGGAATTGTCCAGCGCGTCGTCGATGTGGGGATCAGACCTTGCGGCCGTTGGATGTCGCTGGCAACGGGGAGGCGCTGGAACAGGGCGAAATGCAGGCTTTCTACCAACTGCGGGAAATAGGTGGAAGTTTCAAAACGCTGTGCTTCCGGTGTCCGGTTTGCGTAGCAATTGCGCGACGCAACGTCCTCGCTCCCACACCTCGAGGCCAGCGCATGTGCGATGACTGAGCATATTGCTGGCGACCGAGACCGCAGCCTCGTCATCGGGACATTGGACATTCTCGTGCGTCAGGACTCGGAGCATGCGGTCGATGAAGTAGCAGTTATAGGTCTTCATTCAGCGGACCCCTTTCGGAAGCTACAGAAAGCACTCTGATGGGCCGGCCGCAGAGGGGGAGTTCCATGCGGATTCAACTGATGCCGTGTCAGCTCGGCAGGTTCCGTTGACATGCTGGGCGTACCGTGAAGCTGATGATTCGACACGGCGACCCGGTTCTTGAAATCCTCCTTCCGCGCCGGCCTAGCATGGGTGGATTGTGCATGGGCACCGAGATAGCGGCTGAACTGGCGAGAAGGCCTTGCAGGCTGGTGTATATTTGCTAGCCCGAAATAGTTATTTGCTCTCGGTATGGAGGGCCCGAACTGTCGGGGCCCGCAGGCCTTCCCTGCTCGGACCTCTGCCGAATGCGCCACGCTCGATCCACCTGGATGCAATACACAGGCCACGATCGACATCACAGCAAATCCGTAGCTGCCAGGCGAGTGTACTATGGTATTGCCGATACTTAGATGCCGAGCCCTGGCGGTCGCCATATGAGAGGAGGGGAGACGCGCTGAATCGACTGTCGCGTCAAAGCGGCACCGTCGCGGTGCGAGACAAGCGCGCTCGGCGACAGGTTTCGATATTGGAGGGAGGGCGCGCCTCGACGCCCTCGGCGTTATTGAGGCAGGCCGGGGCCACCAGGTGATCGGGCCTTGCTCAGCGCGGACTCGAGCGCCTTTTGAAGCGCCGCTTCGCTGAAGGGCTTGAGCAGGCAGTCGACGGCGCCCTTTAGGGCGGTGCGCGTCCGCACTGCGGCATCCCGATGAGCTGTGATGAAGATGATGGGAATTTCGTGCCGTCGCCGGGCCAGTTCCCGCTGCAGATCCGGTCCGGACATGCCCGGCATGGCGATGTCGAGGATGAGGCATCTGGTCTGGTGGAGATGGTCGGATGCGAGGAAATCCGCTGCGGAGGAGAAGGCCTGAGCGTCATAGCCCAGTTCCTTCAGCAGATCGGGAAGCGATTCCCGCACGGACTCGTCATCATCGACAACCGACACTGGCAAACGCTGGAGCATCATAAAGTCCGCGTGACGCGCTGGGCATCCATCAGAGGCTGCACTTGATTCATGCCCACCCATGGGCCGCTCCGGAGACCACGGGGCCTGCCGACAATCGGGATGGATGGTGCGATCCGATCCATCCGTGCACCCGCCCAACCTCTACGCTTCGCGGGAGCGCATTGGCGGTGCCCCCGAGTACATTTCCCATGCTCAAACCTGTGTGACACCCCTACGCTCAGTGTGGCTATGGGTTGGGCGAACGTCCATGATACTTTGGTATCGGCTTTCGACGGCGCGGAAGCCGCGGCGTTTGACATGTCGATATCGGCGTGTGCGCCGACAGACACGCCCGAATGTGCAACTTTCAACGATTCGGCGTCGGGTGCTCGCCATCTGCAACAGCCGAGGCGCGATTGATGGCAAGATCGGGATTGCCCGCGCGTCCATCGGCCTTCTGGGGAACGGAAAACAGGAAGCTCGTTCCCGGGCCATCATTCGGAACGGCCCAGAGACGGCCGCGATGGCTTTCGATGATTGAGCGGCTGACGGACAGTCCGATCCCCATGCCGCCGCTCTTGGTCGTGTAGAATGGATCGAACAGCCTGCCCATATCCCGCGGGTCGATGCCGACCCCTGCATCCTGGACGGTCACGCGCACGTGATCCTCTCCGTCTCGTTCGGTTCTGACCACCAGCTGTCTGGGCCGATCGTCGATGCCGTTCATCGCGTCGGAGGCATTGAGAAGCAGGTTCAGAATGACTTGCTGGAGCTGGACACGGTCGCCCGGGATCGAGGGAATGTCTTCGGCAAGTTCAGTCCGAAGAACCACCCGGTTCCTGTGCAGGTCGTTGGATGTCAACGCAATCACTTCACGGGTCGACTCGTTCAAATCGACCGGTTCAGTCGCGGCGTCCTTCTTCTCGAACAGCGCGCGCAGCCGAGTGATGACTTCGGACGCACGATTGCCATCGCGGATCGTGCGCTTGGCTGTTTCGCGCGCGCCGTCGACGTTCGGCGGGTCGCCCTTCAGCATGCGCAGACAGGTGCTCGCGTTGGTGATGATGCCGGACAACGGCTGACTGATTTCATGGGCGATCGACGCGGTGAGCTGGCCCATCGCCATGACACGCGACACCCGCGCCAGCGCCGATTGGGTGCCGCGTAGTTCCTCTTGCGCGCGTCTCCAATCGTGCAAGTCGACGATGGTGCCATACCATTTCAGGATACGCCCGTCATCGTCCAGCAAGGGTAGCGCGCTGGCCACGCACCATCGATAGGTGCCGCTAGCGGCGTGGAAACTGCGAAGCTCCACCAGGTACGGCTCTCCCGTCTTGACGCATTGCGCCCACGCCTGCGCCGTGGCTTCGGCATCATCGGGATGAATGTGCTTCGTCCAACCCTCGCCCATGATGTCATCGGCGGCGAGTCCCGCATAATCTCGAAACCTCGCATTGAAATAGTCGAGCGTGCCATCCGGCGTGGCGCTCCATATCATCGAGGGAATGGTCTCGATCATCCGACGCAGATTGAGTTCGCTCTCACGCAGCTTCTGTTCCGCCAATTTGGAATCGCCGACGTCTCGAAGGAAAGCGCTGAAAATCCAATTGCTTCCAAGTCTCAGGGGCACCACTTCCAGCTCGGCTGGAAACTCCGCGCCGTTGCGCCGCAGCGCGGTCACCTCGATGCGCCGTCCCAATATGGGCCCTTCGCCGGACGCCAGGAAGTGACGAAGGCCATGTTTGTGCGCCTCCCGAAAGCGCTGTGGGATGATCATGTCCGACAGGTTTCGTCCGACCGCTTCCTCGTTGCTCCACCCGAAAGTCGACTCGGCTTGTCTATTCCATGTCGTGATGGTTCCCTGGGCGTCCATCGCAATGACGGCATCGAGCGCGGTGTGGATGATCAGCCGGGTCTTTTCTTCGGCGCGTTTGCGGTCTTCGATATCCGTGTTGATGCCGTGCCAATTCACGATGTTCCCGTCCTCGTCGCGTAGCGGGTTGGCGCGGAGCAGGAACCAGCGATACTCTCCGTCGAACCGGCGCAGCCGGCCTTCGGCCTCGCCGGGTTGGCCGGAGGCCGCGATGGCTTGCCAGGCGCCGGCCAGGCGATCCAGGTCGTCTGGATGGATTGCCCGCGTCCAACCCCAATCCTGCGCGTGTTCGGCGGAAAGGCCCAAGTAGTCGAGATAGTGCTGGTTGAAGAATTCGGCCGTGCCGTCTGGGCGCGCGGACCAGACCAGTGCCGGAATCGTGTCGACCGTGAGCTTGAGGTTCTGTTCGCTTGCTCGCAGGGCCGTCTCCGCCCGCGTGCGTTCGGCGACTTCCTTTTTCAGTTCCTCATTGGCCGCGGAAAGCTCTGCGGTGCGCAGCGCGACGCGCTCGTCTAGCTCGGTGGTGATCCGTCTTTGTTCGTGAAGGAGCCGCGCCCCCTGTTGTGCAATCGCCACCTGATTCGCCGCCACGCTCAAAAGAAGCCGGTCGGTCTGTCCCGGGAAATCCGCTCGTCGGGACCCGGCGACGAGTACGCCGGCGTCGCCTTCCGATCCCATTTGCATAGGTGCGACGACGAGGTCCTCGTCGTCGAGTCGAAGCTGCGCCAACGACGCCCATTTTTTGGCATCGGGTCCGAGCAGCGTGTCGAGCATTGCGCCGATCTCATGCGGCTGGTCCGTCAGGTTCCGCGAAGGGGCTACTCGAGCCGTCTCGACGAAGGAAGGGCTCACCGGATCTTTCAACCGCACGTAGACGAAATCCAAATTGAGCATGCCGAGCAGCGCGTCGGGCAAGGTGCGAACAATTTGCGATGAGTCGCGGCCGCTCCAGATGGCGGGAAGGGCGAGAACGCTGACAAGGTCGTTGATACAGCGCTGGAGCCGCCAGATCTCCTCGACCGGATTTTCAGGCTGTGGATCCATGCCAGGCCCTTGTCGGAAAGGTACGGGTCTAGCCGTTTCGCCGTTCGCGGCGTTGGCGCAAAAACGTCTCGGGCGGGATATAGAAGGGGTTCTGCTGCAGGATGCCGCCGATGACGACCATCGGATGGGTCCGGATCATGTCCACAACCGTGTCGCCACTGAACTTCGCCAGGTCGTATACGCAGATGACGGCGTCGTCGTGCCGACGCCACACGTCATTGACGCGTGACTCGAACTCGACGAGATCCTGGATATGGTCATGGTTTCCGGCCGCCCAGTCCATGTGGCAGACGATGCGACTGAGCGGAAAGTCTCCCTTGACGTTGCCGCTTGCGGCCCGCTCGAACACTTCCAGCATTCGGTCCTGATCGAAACGCCCGTCGGGGAGATAGGCCTCGCGATTGATTCGAAGCTCGAATTGCCCACTCTGTTCGGCGGCCTCCGGGTCAATTCCTGCCGCCGACAAACGCTCCAGATGATCCTCGCGGCGTTCGGCGCTCACCACGTGAACCGCCTTGTCTCCACAAGCGAACCCATCCGTGATGAACGGAAGCAAAACGCGATATTCATCGTCGCTGCTGTTGAAGAACGCACAGACGTGGCGCCACTCGCCGAGCTCGGAGCCGGCAAAGGGAATGGGTGCTGCAGTCCTGTTCATGGCGGACCCTCCATCGATGAATTTCAGGCCCCGCGCCTCTGCATGACGTCCCGAGTCAGAAAGCTTACCGAAGCGGCTTAGCTTCTACAATCTAACCGCTACATTACAAATCGGTAAGAAATTTTGCATTGCGCCAGCGGGCCCGCATCGGTGGGCGGGAAGTGCGGATGCAGGTCTGCTTGACCGCGGACGTACATCCTTAAGTATCGGGGACACTTTCGTCCAATAGAGCGGTTTCCTTGATTTTGGTGTCATTGGACCCGCAAGTCATGCCCTGCGTCCGACTTGGTCGGGCGAGCGAGAACGGACCCGATTCAACCCCCGAACCGGGCTCCCTCCGATCGGTCTCCCCCCCCGGGCCGGTCGGTCTCAGCGGCCGGTCCGCGCCCGTGGACCGGCCGCTTCCTTGCCAGGTTGACGTGCTTTGGCAAGGACGGCGTTGCGCTATCGCTGCCGTGCTGGTTCACCGTCGCCGATCGGGGAATTCGACAGCGGATTTAGGCGCCCGGGATGGGACCAACCGATCGAGGAAGGGTTTGGCGGGACTTGGCGGAGGCGTGAATCGGAAGAGCCGCTCGCGGGGGCGCCAACGGATCGCACGACGAAGGCGGCGACGGTCACTCGGGCGATGCCGCCGCAGCGCGGTCGATGGGTCGTCGGGTTATCTCAGGGGCGCCAATCTGTCCTGGTGCGGATCTGTCCTATGGTCGCCTTCCAGCTGGCCGTCTCGCGTTGCGCCATGTTCTTGCCAAGGGCAGGGTGTAGGCACCGGGGCCAGACACGGCGATGAAGATAAAGTCACCCGCGATGGCGACGTTTTTCATGAAATGAACCTTGGCATTGAGGTCGGCGAAGTTGGAATGACCGATGAGTGCGGTGGCGACGCACCAGAATCCCAGTCCCAAGGCCACCAGGCGCGCCTGAAAACCAACCAGGAGCGCAATCCCACCGCCCAACTCGACGGCCACCGCGAGCAACCGCGCAAGGTCGGGTAGCGGCAAGCCGAGGCTGGAGAAATAGCCGTCGATGTCCGGCGCATCCGTCAACTTGATGAAGCCGCTCCAGATGAAAAGCGCGCTCATCAGCACGCGTCCGAGGAGAGCGGCCAAATCCTCGATGACGAACTTCCGCGATGACACGATGTCCATTGGCGGTTTCTCCTATGTGGCCGGACTGCGGAAGTTGCTCAACGGGATTTCTACCATAGCCTCCGGCAAGCCAAGATCATCATCAAACGCTTGTGCGGAACCTGGTTGCTTTGTTTTCATTCAGCTGTCGATCTCACCCGTGTCCGGCGGCTGATCAGAATGTGGCCTGCGCCTGCAGGCCGAGCACGAAGGCGTTCGGAATCGCCGTGACGGCGTTGGGCTGAACGACATATTGGAGATTGGGCATAAGGGAGAACCAGGGCGTCAGTTGGGCGCGATAGTTGAGCTCGATGTCGGTTTCATCCGATTGTATGTCGACCGATCCGGGCATCAACAGGTTCTGCGCTTCTTGTGCCGCGACAAGGTCGTTGCTGACCCGGCTCTGGTTGACCGCCAAACCGATGGAATCCTGGTCGCGGCCCGGAAAGGTTCCTTGGTAAACCAGTCCGGCCTCCCAAAAATATTGAAGCAGCGCGGTCTTGGGATTGGCGTAAACAAAGACGCCAAAGGCCGTGAGCCCACGGTCCGAGCCGGGAGATTCGCGAAAGAGCATCTGGTCAGCCAGGGCGTAGAGGCCCCAGCGCCCGCTCATGGTGGCCGGCGGGCCGCTCAGCGGCGCGGAGAGGTCGGTCGCGCTGGATGTGTCGTAGTAGCCGCCGATCTTGTAGTTGCCCGGCAATTTCTCCTGCCCCAGCGTCGCGTGCCAGCCTGCCTCGACCGGCACGATCACGCCAGTTGAACCCGAGGTATCGAGCTTGAAACCGTTGTCCGGGTCGTTCAGCGAAGGGTTGACTTCATAGGCGCCCGCCTGGACGTAGAGGTCGTCTTGCGGGCGCAGCTTCACCACGCCGCCCCAGCTGGCGACCGGGAAGGTGGTGAAGCCGCTGCCTATCGGAATGCCGGCCGGCTGACCGCAAAAGCCGTTGTTCTGGAAATAGCAGTATATCGGCGAGTGGGCGAAATCGTCGGCGGAGTGTATCCGACCGATCTTGGTCTCGAGGCTGTCGTTGAAAAACGACTGCTCGTAGGACAATTCGGCAAGCCGGAAGTTCTGGCCGCCGCCGAAGATTTCCTGCACCGAGATGATGTTGCCGATATTGTCGGCCGCAAGACTCCTGCCGGCACGATCCGTGAAGGTAATGTGGAGCTGGCCGTTGGAGAGGCCCGCCAGCTTGCCCAGGTCAAGATCGGCGCCGAAATCGATCTGTTGGGCATATTTCGTACTCTGGCTCATGCCGCCGGTGGGATTGCCGGCTGCTTCGCCGATATAGTGGGCACGAAGGTCAATCCCGTCTTGCTGCAGCTTCGTTCGCAACCCGCCCCAATCGCCAGTCATGTAGTCCTGCTTCAGCCAGTCGTCCAAGGGATCGGCCCTGACGGCATGCGCTGCGAGACTGCATCCCACCAGGATCGAGGCCGCTAGCAGAGTCGACCGCCATGTCCTGGTTTTCAGCGGCGGCAGGTGCCCTCTGCCTGTCACGGCCGCACCTCCACCGGCCGCAGGTCGCCCTCGATGTCCTCCAGGCTCCGGCCTTTGGTCTCGCGCACCAGGATCCGGGTGAAGCCGAAGGCGGCGACGGTCAGAAGGGCATAGAGGAAGAAGGTTCCCGGTCGCCCCAGGACGTTGATGAGTTCCAGGAACGACACGGTCACGAGCAGGTTGAAGCTCCAGTTGGCGATGGTGGCCACACCCATTCCGCGACCGCGAACGTAGAGCGGGAAGATTTCCGAGATCAGCAGCCAGAATACCGGCCCAAGCCCGATGGCGAAGAAGCCCACATAGGCGGCGACGCTGAGGGTGGTGAGCCAGCCGAGCGCCGCCGACGAGCTTTCCACGGTGAAGCCGAGGCCAAGCAGCACGAGGCATAGCGCCATGCCCACCAGGCCGGT
>Ga0265313_10001241_pt1 | contig 24319 bp, 20 predicted proteins | sample 4123metaG_FD_203122 | JGI IMG/M metagenome (GOLD analysis project Ga0265313, IMG submission 203122) | Rhizosphere microbial communities from Carex aquatilis grown in University of Washington, Seatle, WA, United States - 4-1-23 metaG | ecosystem: Host-associated > Plants > Roots > Rhizosphere >...
TTCGGTGGCAATAGGCAAGCCGTAATGGGCGACATATCCCTCGACAATGGCCATGAAGGTATCTTGGCCCACATGGTGGAAGCCCAGCCATAGTCCGAACCTGTCGGACAGGGAGACCTTTTCTTCTACCGCTTCACCGGGATTGATGGCGGTAGAGCGCTCGTTGTCGATCATGTCGCGGGCCATCAGGTGACGGCGGTTGGAGGTGGCGTAGAACACGACATTGCCCGGCCGTCCCTCGATGCCGCCTTCCAGCACTGCCTTCAACGATTTATAGGCATCGTCCTGCTGGTCAAAAGAAAGATCGTCGCAAAACAGTACGGCGCGGCGGCCACTGGCCTTGAGGAGCCGCAGGCAGCGGGGCAGGGACGGGATGTCTTCCCGGTGGATCTCCACCAGAGCCAGGGCCTTGGGGGACTCGGCATTGATGGTGGCATGCACCGCCTTGACCAGCGAGCTTTTGCCGGTTCCGCGCGCTCCCCACAGCAGGGCATTGTTGGCCGGCAGTCCTTTAGCGAAGCGCCGGGTATTGTCCAGCAGCTGTTCGCGCTGGCGCTCGATGCCTTGTAGCAGCTCGATGTCAACCCGATTGACGTTAAGAATCGACTCCATCCGGTCGGGATCGGCGTGCCAGATGAAGGCGTCGGCGGCAGCAAGATCGGCAGATTCATGCGGCTTTGGCGCCAGACGCTCCAAGGCTTCGGCGATACGGTTGAGGGCGTCGAAGGCATCGGAATAGATCATGGTGGCGATTCCAAGTGGCGGCGAAACGGGAGAGAGAGCCTATCACTTTGCCAGGACCGGGCAAGGCCGTGCCACTTCGCGTTTGCAATGGGGAATTTGACCGCTATATTCCGGCTGCAATTCTGCGGATGGACCCCTTGAGGAGAGTCTGATGCTCGTTTCGCCCGCCTACGCCCAGGGCCTCACCGGCCAGGGTGGCTCGTTGGCCCAGTTGGAACAGTTCCTGCCGCTGGTGCTGATTTTCGTGGTGTTCTATTTCCTGCTCATCCGCCCGCAGCAGAAGCGGATGAAGGCTCATAAGGAGCTGCTGGGCCAGCTGCGTCGCGGCGATCGCGTCGTAACCTCGGGCGGCATTATCGGCACCATCAACAAGCTGGTGAGCGACACTGAGGTTTCGGTGGAAATCGCCGAGGGCGTTCGGGTCCGGGTGGTGCGTTCGACCATTACCGAAGTGCTGAGCAAGACCGAGCCGGTCTCGGCCAAGGCCGAGGCGGAGCCGCCGGCCGACAAGTGATCGGCGCCTATAAATCTTGACCATCATCCTTAGCGCGCGGGTTGGGACATGAAGCAGGCCCTGAGCCATTTCCCCATGTGGAAGATCGTCGTCGTAACGGTCGTGAGCCTGTTCGGCTTCGTCTTTGCTTCGCCCAACCTGTTGTCGCGGGAGCAGGCGGACCATCTGCCGAGCTGGCTGCAGCCGGTCAGTCTAGGTCTCGACCTGCAAGGCGGCTCCTATTTGCTGCTGGAGGTCGATACCGGCTATGTGGTGCGAGAGCAGCTTTCCGCCCTGGTGGAAACGGTTCGCGCCACCCTGCGCAAGGAAAAGATCAAGTACTCCGATCTTGGCGCCAAGGGTGATCTGGTCACCGTTCGCATCATTGAGGCCGAGGACCGGGCCAGGGCCCGCGAAGTCCTGCGCAAGCTTGATTCCGATGCCGGCATCGAGGTTCGCGACGACGGCACTCAGACCCTACAATATTCCGAGGTGGCCATGAAGCGGCGCAAGGCCTCGGCGGTGGAGCAGTCGCTGGAGATCGTTCGCCGTCGTATCGACGAACTGGGAACCCGCGAGCCCTCCATCCAGCGCCAGGGGGAGGGCCGCATCGTCGTCCAGTTGCCCGGCGTTAAGGACCCTGACCGCATCAAGGCATTGCTGGGCAAGACCGCCAAACTGACCTTCCATCTGCTCGATGACACCACTACCGAGGAGGAGGCAGCCAAAGGCCGGGTTCCTCCCGGCTCCATGGTGCTGCCGTCAGCCGAGCGCGAGCGTGGCGGCGCCACCAATTACGTGGTGCGCAAGCGGGTTGAGGTGGGCGGCGACATGCTGACCGATTCCAAGGCCACCTATTCCGACGGGCGGCCGGTGGTGAGCTTCCGTTTCAATTCCGCTGGCGCTAAGAAATTTGGCGACGCCACCCGTGAGAATTCCGGGCATTTCCTCGCCATCGTGCTGGATGACAAGGTGATCAGCGCACCCCGGATCAACGAGCCCATTCTCGGCGGATCGGGGATCATTTCCGGCAATTTCAGCGTGCAACAGGCGCAGGATCTGTCGCTGCTGCTGCGGGCCGGTGCCCTGCCGGCGCCACTTCAGGTCCTGGAGGAGCGCACGGTCGGCCCCGATCTCGGCGCCGATTCCATCCGGTCTGGCGCTGTGGCCAGCATTCTCGGCCTGGTCCTGGTGGTGGTGCTGATGGTGGTGGTCTACGGCACCCTCGGCCTGCTGGCCGATACGGCCATGGTCCTCAACCTGATCCTGCTGCTGGCGTCGCTGTCGGCTCTGGGCGCCACCCTGACCCTGCCCGGCATCGCCGGCGTGGTGCTCACCATGGGAATGGCAGTGGACGCCAATGTGCTGATCTACGAACGCATGCGCGAGGAGCAGCGCAACGGCCGCACCATCATGTCCGCGGTGCAGGCCGGTTACGACCGGGCTTTCGGCACCATCTTCGATGCCCATGTCACCACGTTGGTGGCGGCGGCGCTGCTGTTCCAGTTCGGCTCCGGTCCGGTGCGCGGTTTTGCCGTGACCCTGACGCTCGGCCTGTTGGCGTCGCTGTTCACGGCGGTGCTAGTCAATCGCATGCTGGTGGTTTCGTGGGTGCGCTGGCGCGGGCTCAAGACCCTGCCGCTGGCCTGAGGAGCGAGAAAGATGCAACTGATCGACCGCTTCCTGCCCCATGGCACCAAGTACGACTTCATCCGCTATCGCTTGGTGGCGTTCGGCATCACCGCCTTCCTGATCATCGGCTCGCTGGTGTCCATCGGGGTCAAGGGCTTCAATTTCGGTATCGATTTCGCCGGCGGCATTCTGCTCGAGGCGCAGGCGACCAACGGACCAGCCGATCTCCATGGCATGCGCGGCATGCTGAACGAGCTGAATCTAGGTGAGGTCAGCCTGCAGGAATTCGGCACCACCGGCCGCGACGTCATGATCCGCGTCCAACGCCAGGACGGGGGCGAAAAGGCGCAGATGGAGGCTCTGACCAAGGTCAAGACCTCGCTGGGGCCGGACTTCACCTATCGCCGAGTGGAAATCGTCGGTCCCAAGGTCGGCGGTGAACTGGTCCGCGACGGAGTGCTGGCGGTGGTGCTGGCCCTGGCGGCCATTGCGCTCTATGTCTGGTTTCGTTTCGAGTGGCAATTCGGCGTTGGCGCGCTGATCTCCACCTTTCACGACGTCATCACCACCTTCGGCGTGTTTTCCATCACCGGGCTGGAATTCAATCTGACCACGGTCGCGGCCATTCTCACCATCGCCGGCTATTCAGTGAACGACACGGTGGTCGAGTACGACCGGGTGCGCGAGAATTTGCGCAAGTATAAGACCATGACCCTCTACGACTTGCTCAATCTGTCGGTCAACGAGACCCTGGCGCGGACCATTCTCACGGTATCGACGGTGTTCGTCACCGTGCTGGCGCTGCTTTTCTTCGGTGGCGAGGTTTTGCGCGGCTTTTCCGTCGCCATGTTGTGGGGGTTGGTCATCGGGACCTATTCCTCGGTCTATGTTGCCATGCCCATGCTGATCTATTTCAACCTGCGGACCGGCAAGGAGAAGGCTGAGGTTGAGGCCGAGCAGACTCCTTAGAGGAGGAGGGACGCCAAGCGATGGATGTAACCCCGCTCATTCCTGCCGGGCGGCAGGTTATCAATGCCTATGGCGATGGGGGATTCACCATTTCTGGAACCCGCTGGCAGGGATCGGTGCTGGTCTTTCCTACCCGTACCCTCGCCTGGGAGCCGACCTCTCTGGCCGAGTTGGACGAGGAGTCGCTGCGGCCGGTGATGGAAGCCGAGGATCGGCCGGAACTTCTTCTGCTGGGCTGCGGTCCCGCCATGGCTCCGGTGCCGGCCGCTCTCCGCATGGCGCTTCGTTCTGTCGGCATCAAGCTGGAAATAATGGATACCGGCGCTGCCTGCCGCACCTACACCATCCTACTGCCTGAGGATCGCTCCGTCGCCGCCGCGCTGATTGCGGTCTAATCCTTGGGCTGGGTGGCCGGCAGGGTGAAGACGAAGGTCGCCCCGGCTCCCGCCTGGGACTCGACCCTGATATGGCCACCATGGCGCTCGACTATGCGCTTGCAGATGGCCAGGCCGATTCCGGTCCCCTGGTACTCGCTGGCGGTATGCAGCCGCTGGAAGATGACGAAGATTCGGTCCTTATACTGCGGCGCGATTCCGATGCCATTGTCCTTGACTCGGAATTCCCACTCCCCGTCCTTGGCGACGGCGGAGATGTCGATGACAGGGGCAAGGTCGGGCTTGCGGTACTTGGTGGCATTGGCGATCAGATTCTGGAACACGCTGATCATCTGGGGGCGGTCGGTCTCGATGGCAGGCAGCGGATGGACGGTGACGGTGGCGCCAGCCTCGGCAATGGCCGCCTCCAGATTATCCATGGCATCGGACACTACCGGAACCAGTTCGGTTAGGGTGAAGGCCTCGACCTGGGTGCTGATGCGGGCATAGGCCAGCAGGTCAAGGATGAGGGTGTGCATGCGCATGGCGCCATCGACGGCAAAATGAATGTATTCCCGGGCGTCGGCGTCGAGTTTGTCTCCATAGCGGTGTTGAAGCAGCTGGACGAAGCTGGTGATGGTTCGTAGCGGCTCTTGCAGATCGTGGGAGGCGATGTAGGCGAACTGTTCCAGGTCGGCGTTGGACGCCGCCAGTTGGGCCGCCCGGCGTTCGCTTTCCGCTCTGGCTTTTTCCAGATGCCGGGTCCGCTCTTCAACCTGCAGTTCCAGCGAGCGGCTTTGCTCGTCGAGTCGTTGCACCAGATCGGCCTTGGCCTGCTCGCGGTGGTCGGACTGGTGGGCCAGCCGGTACAGGCCGAGGCTGACGGCGACAAGCGCCAGGGCTATGCCCCAGGCTTCCAGCCAGAATTTCGCATAGGCGGTACGCTCGCTCATGCCGATGGTTGCTACCAGGGGATAGCGCTCCAGGGTCCGGTACCCGACAATCTTGGTGTTTCCGTCGGTCACCGAGGTGAAGCGGCCAAAGCCGTCGGCGGCATGGGGCAGGAAGGTCGTGAAGAGCGGGCTGGCGGCGGTGGAGCGTCCGAACGACCCTTGAGGATCGGGCAGGCGGGCAAGGAAGATACCGTCACGACGGATAAGCGAAATTCCTCCCGCATCCTCGACCATCAGCCTTTCGAAGGCGCGCAGGAAAAAGTTGGGATCGAGGGTAACCATGACGACGCCGAGGAACCGCCCCTGGGCATTGACGATGCCCCGTGACAAAGGAATTCCCTGGCGCCCGTCGGTTCGTGCGAGGATGGGGTCGCCGATATGAAGATCGTGATGACCGGGATGGTCCAGGTGAAATCGGAAATACTCCCGGTCGGAGAGGTCCAGCGTGGTCGGGTTGCTCCCCAGGGACCCGATACCACGGCCAGCGGTCCGGCCATCGGCGCGGATCACCAACATGCCTGTGATCTCGGGAAAGCCCATCAGGCGGTTCTCGAAGGTCTGGATCAGAGTGGGGTCTGGCCAAGTCTCAGGGCTGATTCGCTGGGCGGCCTCCTGCAACAGGGTGTCGATGGCCCGCAGGCTGGTATCGCACTGATATTCCATGATCCGGGTCTGTGACCCGAGCAGGCGCTCGGCGAGATCACCGGCAGACTGCCAAGCATAGACGGTATGAAACACCGCCAAGGCTGCCAGGGCCATGATCAGAGCTACGGCCGACCGGCGGGCCGTCTGCGGCGGGCGCTGATTTGCCTCGGTCATTGCGGCGATTCGCCTCCCGATTAATGTTTCCCCCACCACACAATACAATGCCTACCCACTAAAGCAAGATGACCCCACTTCAAACGAAGTGGGGTCATCACTTAAGGGGGCCTCAGCCCAAGTTGGATTCGACAAATTCCCAGTTGATGAGGTTGTCGATCACGGCTTGGACGAAATCAATACGACGGTTCTGATAGTCAAGGTAGTAGGCATGCTCCCAGACATCGACGGTCAGGAGTGCGGTCTGACCATGAATCATCGGAAGATCGGCATTGCCCGTCTTGGTAATCTTGAGCTTGCCACCATCCAGCACCAGCCAAGCCCAGCCCGATCCGAACTGGGTGGTCGCGGCGGAACGGAATTCCTCGATGAACTTATCGAAACCGCCGAGATCGGCCTCGATCTTGGCCAGAATCTTGCCGCTGGGCTTGCCACCGCCGCCCTTCTTCAGGCAATTCCAGAAAAAGGTGTGGTTCCACACCTGGGCGGCATTGTTGAACAGTCCCTGCTTGGCCGGCAGGTCGGCAGCCGCAGTCTTGATCACCTCTTCCAGCGACTTGGACGCCAGATTGGTGTCCTTGGTCAGGTTATTGAGGTTGGTCACATAGGTGGCGTGGTGCTTGCCATAATGGAAGCCGAGGGTATTGGCCGAAATAAACGGCTCCAGCGCGTCGGCGGCGTAGGGCAGGGCGGGAAGCTCGAAAGCCATGGTTCACCTCTTCGGGGGCAAAGGGTTTCACGGTGTTTTTGAAAAATTCTAAATCCATAGGCGAAGATAGGGATTCAAACGCACGATGTGAAGCGGCAAATCCGCTCCCCTAATCGGAAAATGTCAGATTGCTCCGTCCGAGGGCGAGGCGGGCTGCCGCCAGACCACTGGAGATCGCCGCTTCGATGGTGCAGGGCCAGGGCGAAGCGATCCAGTCGCCGGCAAGGAAAAATCCTGGAATACCGGTGGTCGCACCGGGGCGCGCAACAATGGTGGCGCCATCATGGGCCAAGGTGGCGCGTCGCTCCTTCATGATGCGGGCGGGCGGGACCGGCGCTCCGCTCAGGCCGAGCGGGCGGGCGGCTTCGTCCCACAGCAGGGCGGAGACATCCTCGCTGGGGCGGTCGACCAGGGCATCTGCGGCCGAGACGGTGATGGACAGCACGTCGTCGCGGGCGAACAGCCAATGGCCGGTGGCATTGGTGAGGCCAAGGAAATGCGAGCCGCCGGGCAGCTCCACCGGCCGATCCAGCCGGAAATGGGCGTTGACGATGGGGCGCGTCGCCATGGGGCGGTCATGGCCGGGCAGGACGGAGGCCAGGGCCCAGGGCGGCAGCGCCAGGATTACGCGATCCTCGGGGGCGAGGGGGAGGCTGCCGTCATCGAAGACCAGGGCGGTGGGGCTGGCGGAGATCAGGCGATGGCGAAAGCGTAGCTCGGTGCCAAAGGTGCCCAGCGTCGCCAAGGCCGGTCCCACCAGGGCTGCCGACAGGCCGAGGGGGAAAATCCAGGGTATCAGGGCAGAGGCTCCGCCCAGCAGGGCGCGGCGCATGGTCCAGGCGAACATACGGGCCGAGGCTTCTTCTGGCCGGGTGTTCATGATCGCCTCGCACAGCGGCTGCCACAGGCGCACGAAAGAGCGGCTGCGCCCAAGGCGGTCGGCAACGGTTTGCCCGGCTCCGGTCCAGGGCAGACCCAGGGCGGTTAGAATTTCGCCGATCCCGGCGGGAAGCCGCTGGGGAGTGACGCTCCAGGACTGGCCGGTGGCAAGGTCATGGAAGGGGAAGCGGGCCTCGGCGGCGGTCATGGCCTCGATACCGCCGGTGGCTCTGGCATAGGCCAGCACGGTGCGATTGGCGCCGAGGACCAGATGGCTGCCGTTATCGATCACCCGCCCAAGGCGCTCGTCCAGGAAGGATCGGCACCGCCCGCCGGCATGGCCGGCGGCTTCATGCAGAACAACGGCATGGCCGGCGCGGGCGGCGGCGACGGCGGCGGCGAGGCCGGCCAGACCGGCCCCCACCACGTGAAGGGTTCCCTTGGTGGTCATCTCGGCGGGATCATCCGGCAAATCGGCGCAGAATCGCCCAGGCGAAAATCCGGGCATAGTCGAAGGGCGTGAGCGCTACCCGCTCGGCCAACGGATCGCCCTTGCGCAGGCGGGATGCCAGCTTTTCCGCCACGCCGACGGTGATGGCGGTCTGGATGCGAAGCCGGCGGTCCTTGATCATGCCGGGCAGCGGACGGCATAGCTCGATCAGCCCGTCGGTGGCGTCCAGTGTCAGGTCGAGGACCGAACGCAGGGCGGGGGGGCTCCGGTCACCGGCCAGCACCTGATTACTCAGTCCGGCCGCCTGCATCCAGTCGCGCGGCAGATAAATCCGCTTCAACTGGTGGAAATCCTTGCCGCAATCCTGAAGGTGGTTGAGCACCTGCAGGGCGGCGCACAGGGCATCTCCAGAGGCGAAAGTGTCGTGGGATTCGCCGTGCAGATCGAGCAGGAAACGCCCCACCGGTGCCGCCGAATAGCGGCAATAGGTCATGAGATCAGCCCAGTCCTCGCAATAATCGCGCACGGCGTCGCGGCGAAAGGCGTGAAGCAGTTGGGCCGCGTGGTCGAGGAGGGTGGGGTCGGCGGCGACCTCAGCACGATAGGTGACGGCCAGCTGCACCGCCGGGGAGTGGTCCTGGCCTCTCAGCCCAGCCTCCAGCGCATCGAGCCGCGCGACCTTGTCCTCCGGCGACAGGGTGGCGGAGTCGGCAATGTCGTCGGCATGGCGGGCGAAATGGTAGTAGGCCATGATGGTTGCCCGTTTGGCGGCGGGCAGCAGCAGCGACGCGACCGGGAAGTTCTCCTCGGTGGCTGTCTTGCTGGCTTGGGGAAGCGCGGCGGCTGCGCGGGACAAAGGGCGATTCCTTCCATTGAGGCAATGGTCTGAGGGATGGTGCGGCGCAAGGAAGACGCTATATATGCCACGTCCCTTGCCCCGCCTTCCAGGAGAAATCGAGCGCCGATGCCCAAGATCACCGACTTGACGCCGGCCGCCGCCCAGGTCCGTACCTTCGACCGGGAACGCTTCGTCACCGCCTTGTTCGCCTCCGAGAGCTCGCGGGAGGACCTGATGGTTCTCTATGCCTTTAATGTGGAACTGTCCCGCATCCGCGAGAGCGTCACCGAGCCGGTGGCCGGCCTGATCCGGCTGCAATGGTGGCGCGACACCCTGGCCGCCGCCGTCGATGGCCAGTCCATCGACCACCATCATCCCGTGGCAGGCGCCCTGGCCGGGCTGCTGCTGCGGTATGGGCTGGGGGCCGACCTGTTCGAGGCCATGCTGGAGGCGCGGGAGGCCGATCTGGCGCCGGATGGGCCGGCGGACATGGCCGCCGCCGAGGCCTATGCCGCCCAGACTGCCGGTGTGCTGGCGCGTATCGCCCTGCTGCTGCTGGGCGAGCGGGGCGAGGGGGCGGCGGAAGCCGCGCGGCAGATGGGGATCGCCTGGGGCCTGCTCGGCCATGTCCGGGCTCTGGGGGCTCATCTGTCAATGGGCCGGTTGACAATCCCTCTCGATGTTTTGGCCGAGGCTGGAACCGATGCGGATGCCGTGCGGGCCGGCCGGGCGCCGCTGCCGGCCCTGTGCCGGTCTGCCCGGATCATGGCCGAGGCGGCACGGGGGCATCTGGCGATGGCGCGACGGGAACGGGTGGGGCGCCAAGCCCTGGCCGCCATGTTGCCGGCGGTTCTGGCCGATGGCCATTTGCGGGTGTTGGCGCGGGCCGGCTGGAATCCGTTCGACGCCCGGGTCCAGACGCCGCAGCCTCAGCCGTTGCGTCTGGCCTGGGCCAGCCTGCGCGGCCGGTTCTAGGGCGTCAGTCCATGGTTGACGGTCAGTCGTGTCGAATCTGCAATATTAATGTTTCCTTACAGGAACAATGATATTGCCGTATCGAAATATCGGCGAGGCACGCGGCAGGGGTCGTTCATCTGGGGGGTGCCTTCGCATCTACCTACTAAATATCAGATCATGGTTTCAAAGAAAAGACCGGTTCAGTCTTCTCCCGCCAACAAGGCCGCGTCGCCGCCCATGGCGGCGGTATTGACGGACAGGCTGTGCTCGCAGGCAAAGCGGTGCAGGGTCAGCGGTCCGCCTGCCTTGGGGCCGGTCCCGGACAGGCCGAGGCCGCCGAAGGGCTGCGATCCCACCACTGCCCCGATCATGGAGCGGTTGACGTAGACGTTGCCCACTCTCGCCCGCGTGGCGATGGTGTCGATGGTGGCGTCGATCCGGCTGTGAATACCCAGGGTCAGGCCGTGGCCACTGCCATTGACGGAGGCGATGACCTCATCCAGATCGGAGGCCTCCCAGCGCACCAGATGCAGGATGGGGCCGAAAATCTCGGCGGGCAGGGCGTCGAGTCCATCGACCTCGTAGAGGCAGGGGGCGAAGAAAGTCCCTCGGCCGCATTCGGGGCCGAGGGGGGTTCGTGCCAGGGGCGGGCCAAGCCTCTCGGCGTGCTTGCGCAGCGTGGCCAGGGCCTCGTCATCGATGACCGGGCCGACATCGGTACTCAGGCGCCCGGGATCGCCGACGCTGAGTTCATTCATGGCGCCGCACAGCAGGGGAACCACCGTATCCCATGCCTCCGCCTGGAGGAACAGGACACGCAACGCCGAGCAACGCTGTCCCGCCGAACGGAAGGCGCTCTCGAGCACGTCGCCCACCAGTTGTTCGGGCAGGGCCGAACTGTCGGCGATCAGGGCGTTGACGCCGCCGGTCTCGGCGATCAGCGGCAGGATCGGGCCATCGCGGTGGGCGAGGGTGGCATTGATGGCCCGCGCCGTGGCCAGCGAGCCGGTAAAGGCGACGCCGCCGATGGCCTCGGCCTCGACCAACGCCTGACCAATGGCGCCGTCTCCTGGGATAAGATGCAGCACGGCAGATGGGATGCCTGCACGGTGCAGCAACCGGACCGCGGCGGCGGCGATCAGCGGGGTCTGCTCCGCCGGCTTGGCCACTACCGTATTCCCGGCGGCCAGGGCGGCGGCGATCTGGCCGGTGAAAATGGCGAGCGGGAAATTCCACGGCGAGATACAGGCGAAGACGCCACGCCCGCCCAGGCTCCAGTCGTTGCGCTCTCCCACCGGCCCTGGCAACCGGCGGCGGGTGGCGAAATCGCGGCGGGTCGCGGCGGCGTAGAAGCGAAGGAAATCCACGCTTTCACGCAATTCCGACAGGGCGTCGGGAATAGTCTTGCCAGCCTCGGCGATCAGAAGCGCCATTAGCCGGTGGCGGTCCTGCTCGAAAAGATCGGCGGCTTGCTCCAGCAGGGCGGCGCGCTCCGGCCCGCCGCGCAGGTTCCAGGCGGTGAAGGCCGTTTCCGCCGCTTGGACGGCCTGCGAGATTTGTTGCGGCGTCGCATCCACCGCCTCGCCGATAGGGTGGTCGTGGCAGGCGGGATCGTGGCGGGGGCGGGGCGGGGTGGCCGGGCACTCCCGGCCGTCGATAATCGGAGCCGAACTCCAGGACCCGGGCCGGACCTGGGCGAGCGCGTGATTCAACTCCACCAGCGCGGCGGGATCGCCGAGGTCCAATCCGGACGAATTGATCCTTTCGGGGGCGAAAAGGTCCCGAGCTGGCGCCACCTTGGGCCTGGAAGGTGCTTCGGCGGTGAAGGGATCGATCACCACTTGCGGGGCGGGAAGGGCGGTGTCAGCCAACCGGTTGACAAAGGAAGTGTTGGCGCCGTTTTCCAGGAGCCGTCGCACCAGATAGGGCAGCAACTGGGCGTGGCTGCCCACCGGAGCATAGATACGGCAGGGTGTCGCCGGCACCAGCTGGCGGTACAGGGGCTCTCCCATACCGTGGAGGCGCTGGAACTCCCAGTCGCTCCGTCCCAGGGCCAGGGCGGCAATGGCGGCGATGGTGTGGGCGTTGTGGGTGGCGAATTGCGGGGAGAAGCAATCGGGGGCGGACAGCAGATCAGCGGCGCAGGCGAGATAGGACAGATCGGTGGCCGGCTTGGAGGTAAAGACAGGAAAGCCGTCGAGGCCCCGTTCCTGAGCCCGCTTGATCTCGCTATCCCAATAGGCGCCTTTGACCAGCCGCACCGGCAGCCGTCGGCTGGTCCGCCGCGCAAGACCGGCCAGCCAGGCGATCGCCGGCCGTGCGCGCAACTGGTAGGCCTGGACCGCGAGCCCCAGCCCGTTCCAGCCGGCCAGGGAGGGATCGCCGGCCATGGCAGCAAACAACTCCAGCGACAGGCACAGGCGGTCCGCTTCCTCGGCATCCACCGTCACCCCGATATTGAAAGCCTTGGCGCTGCGGCAGAGATCCAGCAGGCGGGGTGTCAACTGGTCCAGAACCGACTGGCGGTGAGCCTGCTCATAACGGGGATGCAGGGCGGACAGCTTGACCGACACCGCGAGGACGCTGGCCGGGGCGCCTTCCGCCCCCAGGGCGGCGATGGCGGCGGCATAGGCTTGATGATAGGTCTCCGCCGCGCCGCTGGTGCGGGCGGCTTCGCCCAGCATGTCGAAGGACAGGCCATAGCCCTTGTTTCGCCAATGCCGACCGTGATCCAGGGCTTCGGTGATGTCGCGCCCCATGACGAACTGGTGACCCAGGACGGACATGGCGGCCCGCAGGGCCCGACGCACCACCGCCTCGCCCAGGCGCGCCACCAGCGCCCGGATAGCGCCGGTCGGGCTGTTGTCTTCGACCCGGAGCAACCGTTCGCCCAGCATCAACCCCCAGGTGGAGGCATTGACGAAGGTCGAGGATGAACGGCCGAGATGCTCTTCCCAGTGGGCGGAGCCCAGCTTGTCTTTGATCAGGCGGTCGATGGTGGCCTGGTCGGGGATGCGCAGCAGCGCTTCCGCCAGACACATAAGAACCACACCTTCCTGGGTGGACAGGCGGTATTCCGCCAGCATACCGTCGATCCCGGACGGGTGCGGCCCCCGTCGGGCCTCCTCAACCAGGGCTGTGGCGGCGGTGGAAATCCCGATCCTCGATGCCTCGTCCAGGGGAATGGCGGCCCGCAATTCGGCGACCGCAGCCGCCTCGGGACCGACTGGCGGCAGCAGAATGGGGGGCGGCGACGAAAAAATCATTGCGGGGTCTCCACGCGGCGTGGAACTTGCTGGTATTGTTCAAGTCGGAGCAATCATGACAAGGCGCAAGCCGGGCATTTGGTCAAGATTGGAGTTGTTCAAGGGTCGCATGGCCGCCCTTCGCTGCCTAGGGATTGATCAGGGGGAAGATTCGCTGCCTAATTGGCAAACAAAAATGGTAGTAAGAAACGTTTCGCGCCCGGCCAAGCCGTTCTAGCGGCCGATTTCCTTGGTGGATGAACCTGTAGGGGGACCGAAGGAGTATGGCTTTCGACGAAATGAAGTCTGCCGATGGCGGGGTACGTGCGCCCTACAAGGCCTATGAGAATTGGCTGCTGTCGGTTCCGCCCGATCTGTTGCCACGCAAGAACGAACAGGCCGATGCCTTGTTCCGGCGCCTGGGGATTACCTTCGCGGTCTATGGTGACCAGGAAGGGACCGAGCGCCTGATTCCCTTTGATCCCATTCCGCGCATCATCGCCGCCAAGGAATGGAAGCGCCTGTCCGACGGCTGTTGCCAGCGGGTCCGCGCGCTGAACGCCTTCCTCAAGGACCTCTATCACGGCCAGGAGATCATCAAGGCCGGGGTGATCCCCAAGGCACAGGTGTTCAGCAACGGCCTTTATCGCCCGGAAATGCAGGGCCTCGACATCGCCCGCGACGTCTATATCCATATCGCTGGCATCGACGTGGTCCGCACCGGCGAAAACGAATTCTATGTCCTCGAGGACAATCTGCGCTCGCCGTCGGGAGTCTCCTACATGCTGGAGAACCGGGCGATGATGATGCGGTTGTTCCCCGATCTCTTTACCCGCCACCACGTGGCGGCGGTGGACACCTATCCCGATCAGCTGCTCAAGAATTTGCGCTCGGTGGCGCCGACGGCCTGCGACGGCGATCCCACCGTGGTGGTGATGACGCCGGGCTACTACAACAGCGCCTATTTCGAGCACGCCTTCCTCGCCGAGCAGATGGGCGTTGAACTGGTGGAAGGCCGTGATCTCTTCGTCAAGGACAAGCTGGTCTACATGCGGACCACCCAGGGTCCAAGGCGGGTGGACGTTATCTATCGCCGCATCGACGACGAATTCCTCGATCCCGACGCCTTCAATCCGAAATCGGCGCTGGGGGTTCGGGGGTTGCTGGAGGCCTATCGCGCCGGGGGCGTGACCCTGGCCAATGCCATCGGCACCGGGGTCGCCGACGACAAGGCGACCTATATCTACGTGCCGGAGATGGTGAAATTCTATCTGGGCGAGGAGCCGATCCTGTCCAACGTGCCCACCTGGCGGCTGGAACGTGATGACGAGCGCAAATACGTACTCGAGCGCCTGCACGAACTGGTGGTCAAGGAGGTCCAGGGAGCTGGCGGCTACGGCATGCTGGTGGGGCCGACCTCGACCAAGGCGGAGATTGAGGAGTTCCGGCTGCGCATCCTGGCCAATCCCTCCAATTACATCGCCCAACCCACCCTGTCGTTGTCCACGGTTCCCACCTTGGTGGAGAAGGGGATCGCTCCCCGCCACGTGGATCTTCGGCCCTATGTCCTGATGGGCGAGACCGCGACCCTGGTGCCGGGCGGACTGACCCGGGTGGCACTGCGGGAGGGATCGCTGGTGGTCAATTCGTCGCAAGGCGGCGGGACCAAGGATACCTGGGTGCTGGAGGACGACCCATGCTGAGCCGGACCGCAGACCATCTCTATTGGATGAGCCGCTATATGGAGCGGGCGGAAAATATCACCCGCTTCGTGGAAGTGGCCAATCGCATGGCGCTATCCGCCGGCAAGGACCGTGCCGCCTATTGGCGGCCGGTACTGACCATTGCCGGCGGCGAGGCGGCCTTCGCTGAACGCTATGGCGAACGCTCGGCGGGGGCGGTGATCGAGTTCTCCGTGCTCGATCCGGCCAACGTCTCGTCCATCTATGGCAGCCTGAGATCGGCTCGCGAGAATGCCCATGCGGTGCGCAGCGTCATTCCCAGCGAGCTGTGGGAATCCCTCAACACCACCTGGCTGGAAACCCGGGGACTCGACGGCTCCCGCCTGCGCGAGCTGGGCCTGACCTCGTTCTGCGAGTGGGTGCGCGAGCGCTCGCACCAGTTCCGCGGCATCACCTACGGCACCATGCTACGCGACGAGGCCTATCACTTTCTGCGTCTGGGTACCTTCCTGGAGCGGGCGGACAATACCGCCCGGCTGCTGGGCGTGCGAGCCACCGGGGTCAAGCCGGGCAATAAGGAAGTGGATGCAGACGACCAGTTGCACTGGGCGGCTGTGCTGAAATCGGTCAGCGCCTTCAAGGCCTTCCGCACCGTCCATGGCGACAATCTGACGCCCCTGACCGCGGTGGATCTGCTGGTCATGCGCGACGACATGCCGCGCTCCCTGCATGCCTGCCTGGATCAGGTCGGCATCATCCTGGGCAAGCTCAACCCCTCGGCCGAATGCACCCGGCTGGCCGGGGCCGCCCATGCCCAGATTCACTTCGGGCGGATGGATCAGCTGATGGCCAAGGGTCTCAACCGCTTCATCTCGGACTTCCTGATGACCAACAATGCGCTCGGCTCGCGCATTCACCAGGATTTCCTGCTGGCGTAATCGTGGTTACTTATGCGCGGTGCTGATGCCCAGGACCATATAGGCCGGGCACCAGCCCAGCACCGCCGTCACCACCGGGATCAGGCCCAGCCAGCCCCAGGGGCCGACGACATAGGTGGCGGCCAGGGCCATCAGCAGGCCGCCGAGAATGGCGCGCACCACGCGGTCGATGCGTCTCATGTTTCTGGTCATTACGCTTCTTCCACCCGGCAGGACAGGTTCAACTCGCCGGCGGTGTTGCCGATGGTGGCGAGGCACGCCTCGACCCGGGCCGGAATCGAGACCGAGAAGCGGGTGATGTAGACGCCCTGTTCCGGAACGCGCTGTGCGTCCATGCGCACGATATTGGCTTTGAATTCGCCGAAGACCTCGCTGAGGCGCGCAACCAGTCCGGGCCGGTCGCCGCCCGAGACCACCACCCGATGGGTGATGCGGCCTTGCGGTCCGTGGGCGGCCTCCAGTTCGAACGGTCGGACCTCGACCCGGGCGCCGCTTAGTTCGGGCAGTGCGGTCAGTTCGGCCTCGACCTCGGAGGCTTCCATGCCGACAGGAAGGTCAGAGACCGAGCTGAATTCCGCTCCGGTTCCCAGCATGGCGAAGCTGCTGTCACCGAGATTGACTCCCAGATCGAACAGCCGGCCGGCAATGGCGGCCACTAATCCGGTGCGGTCGGGGCAGAAAATGGAAATGAGCACGGTGGACATGGCGGCCTCGGAGCAAGGAACGGGTACGGAAGGCCATCATGCGCGAGCGCGGGGCATTTGTTAACCCCGAGACATCGGCTATACTCCGCCGCCATCGGAGAGGGATATGTCGCCAATCGTCAAGGTCGCACTGGGAGTCACCGCCACCGCAATCCTGGCCGGTGCGGGATGGTGGTGGATGCGCAGCGGCCGCATTGATCCCGACGACGCGGTGCAGGTGGCCGAAGGTAGCCGGCTCTACGCCCGCCATTGCGCCAAGTGCCACGGCGCCCATCTGGAGGGCGAGCCCGACTGGCAGACCCGCAAGCCCAACGGCGAGATGCCGGCTCCGCCCCATGATTCCAGCGGCCATACCTGGCACCACACCGACGAGCAACTTTTCGCCATCACCAAGCACGGCATGGTGCGCTTTGCCCCGCCGGGTTACAAGACGGCGATGCCGTCCTTTGTCGGGGTCCTGCAGGATTCCGAAATCAGGGCCATCCTGGCCTATCTGGAATCCACCTGGCCACCGGAGATCCGCCAGCGACGGGCGGCTATGCAAGCACACTGAAGGGAAGGGGCGGGCCTTGGCTGCCAAGATCAAGATCGGCAATTACGACTATACCTGCCAACCCCGCTGGGGCTTCGGACGGCCGACGCATCCCCGCCTGACCGCTATCATCGAGCGCGGGCGGGGGGATTATACCCGGCAGATCGAGCGGTTCGTCGGCCTCGCCGATCATTTCGCCGCCATTCCGCTGGAGGCGCCCGAGGACTCACCGCTGCCGCGCTGGATGAATCCGTGGTTCACCGCCCTGGACGGCATCGCGCTCACCGGCATGCTGGTCCGCCACGACCCCCGGCTGTTCATCGAGGTGGGCTCGGGAAATTCCACCAAATTCGCCCGCCACGCCATCGCCGCCAAGGGGCTGCGCACCAAGATCGTCTCCATAGATCCCCAGCCGCGCGCCGAGGTGGATGCCCTGTGCGACGAGGTGATCCGCGCGCCGGCCGAATTCGTCGATCCGGCGGTGTTCGCGCGGCTCAAGCCCGGCGATATCCTGTTCATCGACAGTTCCCACCGCAGCCTGGAGAATTCCGACGTCACCACCCTGTTTCTGGAGGTGCTGCCGGAATTGCCGGCCGGGGTGATCGTCCACATCCATGACCTCTACCTGCCCTATGACTATCCGCCCCAGGCCGAGGGGCTGATGTATAACGAACAGTATCTGTTGGCTGCGCTGTTGCTGGGAGAGAGCAAGTGGCTGGAGCCGGCCTTCCCAAATTACTTCGTGGTCCAGGACCCGCAATTGTCAGCTAGGCTCGCCCCTATCTGGCAGGTCATCGGCACCAACGCCTTCCCGGCGCCGAGCAATTCGTTCTGGCTGAACATCAAGAAGCGTCGATAGCCCATTATTTTATCGTGATGTTTCCGGGGGATTTGCCGGCGGCGCGGCGTTCCCAGGCGACAAGATAGGCGGCCTCCAGCCCTCGGGCGAAGGAGGCGGGGTCGAAGGCCGGCGCCGCGGGCAGCAGGTCCCGCAGCCGGGCCTTGAGTGCGGCGATACGGGGGCGGTCGCGGCCCAGCGCCGTGGCCAGGGCCAGAAAGCCTTCCGCTCCGTCGGCCACCAGCTCCGGCAGGCCGACCGCATGCAGCAGCGATGCCGCCACCCGCGCCGCCAGCCGCTCGCCGGGGGCGGTGATCAGCGGCACTCCCATGCGCAGGGCGTCGGCGGCGGTGGTATGGGCGCCGCAGAGCAGGGCGTCGAGGAAAAGATCGGCGGCGGGAATGCGGGCGAGATGGGCGTCCCGCTCCAGTCGGGGAGCCCAGATCAGGCGGGCGGGATCGATGCCGGCGGCTTGGGCGGCCTGCTCCAGCCGTGCTTTCGCCACCTGGGGCGGGGCCAATTGCCACAGCACCGAGCCCGGCACCGCCGCCAGGACCTGGAGCCATAGGGCAAAGCTCTCGCGGTCGAGCTTGCGATGGCCGTTGAAGGAGCAGAACACCACCGCATCCTCGGGCAGGCCCAGGGCGGCACGGTCCGGCTTCGGCGAGGCCGAAGGCTGCCATGCCAGATTGGCCTGGTAGGTGTGGGGCAGGCGGATCAGCGTCTCGCTGAAATGGCCGGCATGGGAGTCGGGCACCAGAACCGGATCGACGATGGCGTAATCCAGCCAGGGGGCGCCGGAGCTGGCGGCCAGACCCAGCCAGACCGCCTGGATCGGCGCCGGGCGATAGGCGGCGATGCCGGGACGGGCGTAGCGGGTATAGACCGACAGGTCCACCAGGATATGGATGCCGTCGGCGGCGATGCGGGTGGCGGCGGCGCGGTCGCCCAGGGCGGCGAGATCGACGAAGGCCTCGCAATCACGTGCCACCCGGCCTCGCCAGGGCGAACCGTCATCGGGGCCGACGGAATAGGCCAGCGGGACCACCTTGTTGCGGTCGTGGGCGGCGAACAGGTCGCCGGCCAGATGCATGGTGGCGTGTTCGCGGTAATCAGGCGAGAGGTAACCGACGCGAAGCGGCGGGACCGTTCGGGCTTCGGGGCGGGTCACCGGCCGTGGCGGGTTCGGCACGCGAAAAGCCGCTTCCGCGCTGGCGATCCGGCGCATCTCCTCGCCGGTGAAGGGGTAGAAGATGGCGTCCTGGGTGGCGATGGCCAATTGCCTCTTTTCCGCCGCCGCCGCCAGTCCGCAGCGTATCTCGGAGAACAGTGCCTCCTCGGCCGTCCAGTCGGCGCTTTCGCGGTAGGCGCGGAGCAGGTGACCTTTGGCCGGCGCGAGGCCGGGATCGATGGCCAGCGCCCGGCGGAGGCCGGCGATGGCGTCGTCCAGGCGGCCGAGCCGCAGCAGGGTCTGGCCGCGCATGGCCTGAAGCTCGGCGACATTGGGGTGGTGGCGGATTCCGGCCTCCAGCGCCACCAGCGCCGCCTCCGGATTCCCGCCCACCAGCAGCAGGCCGAGATTGATATGGCCACCGGCAAAGGCGGGCGCCACCCGGGTCAGCCTTGCGAAAGCCTCAGCGGCGTCCTGGGCACGGTTCATCATGCGCAGAGCGTTGCCCAGCGCCAGCAGGCTTTCCGGGTCATTGCCTGCGGCAAGACGCTGGAGGAGGGGCAACGCCTCTTCGGCGCGATCCAGGGCGAGCAAGCCTTTGGCCTTGCTGAACAGCGAGGGCTGGTGGCCGGGCTGGGTGGCGAGGATGCGGTCGAGATGGACCAGCGCATCGGCGTGGCGGCCCGACATCAGCAGGAACAGGGCGAGGTTGTAGCGCAGATTCAGCACGGCGGGGGCCTGCTTCACCAACCCTTCCAGGATGGCGATGGCCGGCTTCAGCTTGCCCGCCTGGGCCAATTTGACCGCCTTGGCCATTTCCTGGTCGATATTGACTGCCATTGAACTGGTTTCCCCTCGCTGCCCGGCCTTTGTCGCCGAGCCGGCCGGTGGATTCAAGCCGGAAAGGGGGTGAGGACGGGAAAGACGTGGGCCGGATGCGGAATCATCCGCCATGTACCCATGCGCTTCTCGAACCAGTGATGGCGGACGGTGTGGAAGATGTCGCCGCTCCAGCCCTGGACTCCTACCTCCATGTGGTCACCGTCCAGCCGCACCAGGCAATAGCCGTTGGAATCCTCACGCAGCCGGGTGGAGCAGGCGGTAGAGGCCTGCACCAGCACCAGCGAACCGCCATGGATGCCGTTGACCAGTTCGACCCGGGCGTGATGCACATGGCCGCTGAGGACCAGATCGATACCGTGAGTCACCAGCACCTCGTAGGGATGGCCTGAGGGCGCCTCCCACGGGGGGTGATGCAGGAACACCACCCGGGTGGCGTTCTCCGGGGCTTGGGCCAGGGTCAGTTCCAGGTGGTCGAGATGGGATTCCTTGAGGGCGCCCGATTTCCAGCGCAGCGAGCGGGTGGAATCCAGGCCGATGGCCACCAGGGTTTCATCCTTCCACACCGGCAGGGCATCGTGGCCGGGCAGGTTGCGGTGAAATTTGTCGCGGGGGCGGAACAGCCGGGCGAGCGGCCGGTAGAGCGGATAGAGGTCGTGATTGCCGGGCACCACCAGGGTGGGGGCGGGCACCCGCGACAGGAAGGCGCGGGCCTCGGCGAACTGGTGGGTGCGGGCGCGCTGGGTGAGATCGCCGGAAATGATGACGATATCTGGCCGGTGGCAATGGAGGTCGGCCAACAGGGCATCGACCACCTTGCCGTCGGTGCGGCCGAAGTGCAGGTCGGAAAGATGGGCAATGGTTTTCATGACGTCTCGGCCGGGGCTGGCATCAGGACCTTGAGGGCATGGGGGCGGACCTTGAACACCAGGGGCGAATGCATCACGGTCACCTCGCCATCCAACGAGACCATGACGCGGTTCTTGGAACTGACCACGCGCACCTCCTCGGCGGTGAAGGTCTGGAGCCGCCGGCTGGCCCGCCAATGGCCGAGAAAGGCTTCCGCCACCAGCCAAAGCAGCGACAGCCGGCCGGTGCAGGCGGCGACGTGAATCTCCAGCATGCCGGCGTCCAGGGCCTGACGCGCCAAGGGCGGGCGCTGTTCCCTCCAGGCATTGTTGGTAATGAACAGCAGGGGAGTGGTCACCGCCATGCTGTCCTTGCCGGTGGTCAGGGTGACGTCAACCATGGGATAGCGGCGGAAGGCCCTGAGTGCCGCCAGCAACATGGCGCGGCCCTTGCGCATGCCATCGCGCTGGAGATGATCCCGCTGGCGCACGATCCAGGGGTGCATACCGAGCGACGCCCAGATGGCGAAAGGCAGTCCGTTGACCTCCGCCAGATCAATCTCGGCGGGCACGGCCCGGCCGAGCATCCGGGCCGCCTCCACCGGATTCATCGGCAGGCCCAGGTCGCGGGCGAACAGGTTCAGGGTGCCCAGCGGCAGCATGGCCAGCGGCCGGTCGCGGCCCAGCCCGGCCAGGATGGCGGTCAGCATGGTACCGTCGCCGCCCCCCACTACCACCGCGTCGAAATCATTGCGCGCGGCCAAAGCCGACAGGGCGCGGGCCAGTTCCCTGCGCCCGACCAGATGGCTCTCGACCTCGTGGCCTCCCGCCGCCAGCGCCTGGACAATGGCGGCGATGGTGGCGTCCGGGGGCAGCGTGCGGAAACTGCCGGCGGAGCGATTTATGACGAGGGCCAGACGCATCCCTTGACAGCAGCGCGCAATGGCGCCGCTGTCAAGGGGGATGGAGGATAACCAAGTTGGAGCGAAACGATTAGGCCAAGCACGCGGAGGCGTGCGCCGGCGCCTGAGGCTGAATCCAAACCTACCGAATCGGTTTGTCGCCGAAGACCAGGACCTGCCCGTCCGGCAGGATGGCGCGGTCGCGGCCGGTGCGCTTGGCCTCGTACATACGCTGGTCGGCCAGTTCGATCAGTTGCGGCCAGTCCTGGACGTTGTCGACGCGCCGCTCGGCGACGCCGATGGAGGCGGTGAGCGGGGTGCCATCGGGCCGCAGGCCGAAGCCGGTCGAGCGCAGGCGCTCCAGGGTGATGCGGGCGCCGTCCGGAGTGCTGTCGGCCAGGATGGCGACGAATTCCTCGCCGCCCCAGCGCACCAGGATATCGCCACGCCGCAGCCCCTGCCTGAGATTCTCCGCCAGGGCTTTCAGCGCGCGGTCGCCCTCGTCATGGCCGTAGGTGTCGTTGATGGACTTGAACTTGTCCAGATCGAAGAAGGCCACTGCCAGAGGGGTGTCACGCATGGCCGAGAGCCGGAATTGCAGGTCCAGGGTCTCGGCGCCGGACCGGCGGGTGAAGGACCCGGTCAGCGGATCGACCATGGCGCGGTTGACCAAGGCCGTGATGTAGTGAAGCTGGCTCATGCCCGAGAACATGGCCACGCCCATGACCAGGACCATCAGCCATAGCATGGGGCCGTGCTGGTCCATGGACAGAACTTCGCCGCCCAGGAAGAGGCCGACGACGGCGAACAGGAAGGCCGGAATCGAGAAGACCATGACCTCGAAGGCGGTCAAGGGAAAGATGGCCAAGCCGGCGAGCACGATATTGGGCATCAGGGCGTAGAGCTTGGTGACCAGTAATGCGACCCCGGTGGGATGCAGGCTTTGGGTGACCAGGATGGAGGCCAGATAGAAGACCGGCGGAATCAGCAGCATGATCATCAGCATGCAATCGGCCTGAAGCCGGGTCTTGCTCATGGTCCACGGCCAGGCGAGCAGGAAGAAGACCATGCCCGAGCCCAATCGCAGGACGGTCATCATCGCCCATTCCGGCCAGGGGAAGACAAACCAGTCCACCAGCGACCAGCAGGGAACCAGTACCGCGAACAGCGCTGCCACCAGTTGAATCCGGGAAACAATCACCGACGCGGCATGGCGGCGGATATGGGGCGTGTGGCGCAATGGCACCAGCAAATCGAAGAATTGCCCCCAGGTGATCTTGATCGGCGCAAAAATATGGGCGGCAAAGGACCGCAATCCCCGTGCCGGCACGGCATCGGCGTCTATGATATCGGATTGCATATTCGAATCGTTCGACACCGTCACTGTTCCTCCGGTCAAAGCGAGGCGCAGGGTAGTGAAAACGGACCTTCGGCACAATGGCGTTGAAGGCGGGTCGGGAAGTATGGGAAATGGCGGTTGAAAATGAGCGGAGCGGGTCGCATTCTCGCTGTACGAGGGCCGGCGCCGGTCGCGGCAAACCGGTTCCATCCAGGGAAACGGGGAGACTGTGAAATGTCCGACGCCAACCCTTATAGCATGCATCTCGACAAGACCGCCGCCAACTACGTTCCGCTCAGTCCGCTCGGCTTTCTCGAACGGGCGGCATCGGTCTTTCCCACCTACACCTCGCTGATTCACGGAGACCTTCGCTATACTTGGCGCGATACCTATGAACGCTGCCGTCGGCTGGCCTCGGCCCTAACTCGGCGCGGCATCGGTGTCGGTGATACGGTGGCGTTCATGGCGGCCAACACCCCGGCCGCCTTCGAGGCGACCTTTGGGGTCCCCATGACCGGGGGCGTGCTATGCGCGCTCAATATCCGCCTCGATGCCGAGGCCATCGCCTTCATGCTTCAGCACGGCGAGGCCAAGGTCCTGATCACCGACCGGGAATTCTCGCCGGTGATCAAGAAGGCGCTGTCGCAGATGAGCCGGCGCCCCATCGTCATCGATATCGACGATCCCCTGGCCCCCATGGGCGAACTGCTGGGCGAGTGCGATTACGAGGCCTTCATTGCCGGCGGTGATCCGGAGTTCGTATGGCGCTGGCCCGAGGATGAGTGGGAGGCCATCGCTCTCAACTACACCTCGGGCACCACCGGCAATCCCAAGGGTGTGGTCTATCACCATCGCGGCGCCTATATCAACGCGCTGGGCAATGTCGTCAACTGGGGGATGACGGGTCATCCGGTCTATCTATGGACGTTGCCCATGTTTCACTGCAACGGCTGGTGCTTTCCCTGGACCATGGCGGCGCTGGCCGGCGCCAATGTCTGCCTGCGGCGGGTGGACGGCGGCGCCATGTTCGCCGCCATCGAGGCGCACAAGGTGACCCATCTGTGTGGTGCGCCTATCGTCATGGGCATGCTGATCAACGCGCCGGAGAAGGACCGTCGACCACTCCCCCATCAGGTGCAGTTCATGACGGCGGCGGCCCCACCGCCGGCGGCGGTGATCGGGCGGCTGGAGGCCCAGGGATTCAAGATTACCCATGTCTACGGCCTGACGGAAAGCTATGGTCCGGCCACGGTCTGCGCCTGGCACGAGGAATGGGATCTGTTGCCGCTGGACGAGCGGGCGCGGCTGAAATCACGCCAGGGTGTCCGCTATATCAACCAGGAAGGCATGATGGTGGCCGACCCGGTGTCCATGGAGCCGGTGCCCAAGGACGGCCTGACCATGGGTGAGGTGTTCTATCGCGGCAATGTGGTGATGAAGGGCTACCTCAAGAATCCATCCG
>Ga0265313_10001242_pt1 | contig 24310 bp, 17 predicted proteins | sample 4123metaG_FD_203122 | JGI IMG/M metagenome (GOLD analysis project Ga0265313, IMG submission 203122) | Rhizosphere microbial communities from Carex aquatilis grown in University of Washington, Seatle, WA, United States - 4-1-23 metaG | ecosystem: Host-associated > Plants > Roots > Rhizosphere >...
CTTCGGCCCGACATGACGCCCCAGATCGCTCGGATGATCGCGACCCGCTTGTACGAGCGACCGCCTCCGTTTCGACTCGGTTACGAGGGCACGGTCCTGCGCCGGCGGAGCGGGCGGGCGCGAAAGCACAGGCAAATTCCCCAGGTCGGTGTCGAGCTCGCGGGGATCGCCGGGCCGGAGGGAGACCTCGAGCTGCTGTCGCTCGCAGCAGAAGCACTTCGCGCCACCGGGCTCGAGCGATTCACCATCGACGTCGGCGACGCGGGGGTCGTGCGTGCTCTCATCGCTCCGTTGGCACCCGCCGATCAGGAGCGGCTGTCCGAGGCACTGGCGCGGAAGGACGAGCGGGAAATCGCCGAGGCTTGCGCGAGGTTCTCCATTCCCCACGGCGAAACGCTGGTCGCGCTTCCAACGTGGCATGGCGGGCGCGACGCCGTCGCCGAAGGAGCCCGGCGCCTTGCGGAGACTCCGGCGGCGGCCGCCGCGGCGCGCTTGCTGGCTCTCTTCGACGCGGCGGTCGCGCGCGGGCTCGGTCCCCACTTGGTGGCGGACCTGGGCGAGGTTCGCGGGTTCGCGTACTACACAGGAACGATCTTCCACGCCTACGCGCCCGGAACGGGCGATTCGGTGGGCTCCGGAGGCCGCTACGACGAGCTTCTCGCGCGCTTCGACTGGCCCATGCCGGCGGCCGGGTTTGCACTGGATCTCGACCGGATCACCGAGGCCCTGCGAGAGGCCAGGGTCGTCGAGGAGCAGCGTACGCGAGTGGTCGTAGTCGGTCCCGCGCTCGACCCTCGCGTGGCGGACCTGCGCGCGCATGGGATCGCGGCCGTAGCGGCGGAAAACCGCGCGGCTGCGCTCGCGTGGGCCCGCGCCTGGGGTTTCACGCACGTCCTCGATACGTCCGGTTGGGTGGATGCGAGAACCGGAGTTAGCATCGCGTCACCTTTGAGAGAAAGAGGAATGAGATGACCGCGGTCGTCGTCGTCGGCGCGCAATGGGGCGACGAAGGGAAAGGGAAGATCGTCGACATCTTCACGGAGCACGCCGACATGGTCGTCCGCTACGGCGGCGGTCCGAACGCCGGGCACACGCTCGTTGTGGGAGACGACAAGCTCGTCGTTCGCCTGATCCCGAGCGGGATTTTGCGCCCCCGGACGACCTGCGTGCTGGCGCAGGGGATGGCGATCGACCCTGCCAGTCTCGTGAATGAACTCGACGAGCTTGGCAAGCGCGGGCTGCTGCGGGGTGCCGGGTCGCTCGTCGTCAGCGACCGCGCGCACGCGATTCTCCCGTATCACGTTCTCGTCGACACGCTGCGCGAGCAGGCTCCCGGTGCGCTCGGAACCACCAAGCGGGGCGTGGGCCCCTGCTACGAAGACAAGGCTGCCCGGCGGGGAATACCGCTCGGCGCGCTGCGGGATCTCGGACGAACCGAAGCGCTCGTCGCGCGGGCCCTCTCGTGCTGGACTCCGACGGTGGCCGCGCTCGGTGGAACACCGCCTAGTCTGCGCGAGGTGATGGACCGGCTCCGGCCAGCGGCCGAGCGCGTGGTCCCGCTCCTCGGAGAAACATCCAAAATCGTGGAGCGCGCGGTTCGTGACGACCGCCGGGTGCTCTTCGAAGGTGCGCAGGGGACTCTGCTCGACATCGATCACGGCACGTATCCCTTCGTGACGTCGTCGCACTCGACGGCGGGTGGAGCGTGCACGGGCGTCGGTGTCGGGCCGTCGCGCATCGACGAGGTCGTGGGCCTCGTGAAGGCGTACTGCACTCGCGTCGGCGGGGGTCCCTTTCCGACGGAGCTGATCGACGACGTGGGCGATCTTCTGCGCAAGCGCGGCGACGAGTACGGGTCGGTCACCGGGCGCCCCCGGCGTACGGGCTGGCTCGATCTCCCGGCGCTGCGCTATGCGGTTCGCGTTAACGGCCTCGACAGCCTCGCCTTGACCAAGCTCGATGTCTTGTCGGGCCTGGACACGATCCTGGTGTGTGTCGCGTATCGAACGCCCGCCGGTATCACGGACGACCTCCCCATCGACGACATCGATCGTGCCACGCCCGTCTACGAACCGATGCGCGGATGGAAAGAAGATCTGGCGGGCGCTCGAACCATGAGTTCGCTGCCCGACGCCGCGCGCGCCTACGTCGGACGTATCGAGCGCGAGGTCGGGTGCCCAGTCGCCCTGGTGAGCGTGGGGTTCCGACGGGACGAGACGATCATGCTGCGCAATCCGTTTGGTTCCTGAGAACCGGCCGCTGCCGATGTGCAGACCGCGTTTACCTGCGGTAGAGGCTCCTATCAGGCATTCGAAAATAGGTCTCGCTCGTTCTCGCGCAGGCGACCTGAATCGTCTCGATGAGCTCGGCCAACCGACGTATACCGCATAGCGTTATCGTGAGGCGCCGCATAGACTGACCTCGCTCGGACGATGCCTCTACGCGCTGTCAAACACGTGAGCAGCTCACCGGCCGCGAGCGCTTTGGAGAGCGAGGCGGCGCCGGGCGCAAGCCGCGCGACCTCGGCCGAAGGCGATATTGCGCCCATCCGCGTGAACGCGAGCAGGGCAGGACTCCGTCGCGCTTTGCAGAGCATCTGCGTGGCGCTCACGACCGCGCAGACAGAAGCGGACGTACACCGAATCTTGCTCGAAGAGGGTGCCGCGGCGATGCGCCCGTCGAATGCCGCACTTTGGCGCCTCCAAGACGGCTGGCTTGTCCTGCAAGGGTCGCGCGGATATTCGTCGGAGTTCGTAAGGCTGTATACCAAAATACCAATTGATTCGAACCTTGCGATTGCAACCGTGGCACGAACGGGCGAGCCCCGATGGTTCGCCTCGCGGGCCGAGTCCGTAGCCTACTCGGAGGCCGGTGCGCCCCCGGTCGCGTTGGCCTGCTTGCCACTGACGGTCCGCGGTCGATGCAGCGGCGGCATCGCGCTCTCCTTTCGGTGCGAGCGAGGTTTCGGCGCCGAGGAGCGCCGCCTGCTCCTGCTGCTCGCCGCGCAGTGTTCCCAGGCGCTCGAGCACGGCCGGCTTTTCGAAACCGAGAGCCGTGCGCGGTCGCGCATCGGGCGGATGCAAGAGGTTACGGCGGCGTTCTCCCGAGCAAGTACCGCCGAAGAGGTCGCTGAGGTCGCCTGCCGAATCGGTGGAGAAGCGGTCGACGCCCGTTCGTCGGTGCTTTGGACCGCCCGGGACGACGGCGGCCTGTCGCTGACCAGCTTGTGGGGCAGTCACCCTTCGGTCGTCGATCAGCTTCGGGAGCTCTCAGCCGGTGCCCTCGATCCCGTTCGCAGGTTGGGTGCCCTCTGGATCGAGACCGAGGACGATTACCAGCGCGTTCTCCCCGAGAGCTTCGAAAAGGCAAAGGCGGCCGGACGCCTCTTGGCGTGGAGCGCGATTGCGCTCGGGACCGAGGGGAAGGTGACCGGCCTCGTTTCCTTCGGGCACGCGAGCGGACATCGCTACGACGCCGATGAGCGGAGCTTCTGTATCGCGCTCGCCCAGCACTGCGCGCAGGCGCTGGACCGCGCGCGGCTACTCGACGCCGAGCGCCGATCGAACGACCGCCTGCGCCTCTTGGCTGCCGTCGGCGAAGCATTCTCGACGTCGATGGACCACGAGAGCACGCTTCAAGGCGTCGTGGGCCTGGCGATGCCGCTGCTCGCCGACTACGGGTACTTCGACATCGTCGCCGGCGATTGCGTGCAGCGCGTCGCCTGTGCGCACGAAGACCCCCAGACTGCACTAGGGCTGAGGCGCCCGCCTCGGCCGCGATCGGAAACGCGCGAGATCAAGGTCGACGCATTGTCGACGGGACGAGCGGGCTTCTACCCGCACGTGGACGAAGCATGGATGTGTCAGGTGGCCACGAGCGCGGTGCACCTCGACGCGATGCGAAGGCGCTCCCTCTCCTCGCTGATCACCGTGCCACTCGGCTCGCGGGGGGAGCTCGTCGGCGCGCTGACGCTTTGTTACGGAAAGACGAAGCGGCATCACGCCCGCGAAGACGTCGCGCTGGCCGAGGAACTCGCCTTCCGGGCAACGATCGCCATCGAGCAGAGTCGCCTCTATCGAAGCGCGCAAGATGCCGCTCGCCGGGCCGAGGATGCCAACCGCGTCAAAGACGAGTTCTTGGCCACGGTCAGCCATGAGCTGCGAACGCCGCTCAACGCCATCAGCGGCTGGTCGTCACTGCTCGTGCAGAGAATGGGCGAGCCAGCGGCCGCGAAGAAGGCCGTCGAAGTCATCCGGCGCAACGTCCAGGCCCAAACGCAAATCGTCGAAGACATCCTGGACATGTCGCGCATCATGACAGGCAAGTTGACGCTCGATTCCGAGCCGGTCGACGTCCTCGCGGTCGTGCGCGACGCGCTCGACGTGGTTCGGCCGTCCGCCGACGCGAAAGGCGTCACGACGACGTTCGTCGACCCGCCGTCGGAGCCTTGCTTGCTCGTAGGCGATGCGCGGCGGCTCCAGCAAGTGGCGTGGAATCTGCTTTCCAACGCGGTGAAGTTCACGGACGCCGGCGGCTCGGTCCAGGTGCGCGTACGCCAGGAGGGGCCCCAAATCGTCGTTACCGTCGACGACACGGGCAGGGGCATCGATCCCAACTTTCTCCCGCACGTATTCGAGCGCTTCAAGCAGGGCGACAGCTCCACGACGCGCGAGTTCGGCGGACTCGGGCTCGGACTCGCGATCGTTCGACACATCGTCGAGCTACACGGCGGGCGATCGCTGGCGGACAGCCAAGGCCCGGGCAAAGGGGCGACGTTTCGGATCGTCCTGCCCGTGCGCGCCGTATTGCCCGCGAGGGCCCAACCGAAGACAACGGCCACCTCGCGCCCGGCGCAACCCCCCGCAGCGCCGCCCAGCTTGGCCTTCCTCCGCGTGCTGGTCGTCGACGATCAGCTCGAGGCGCGCGAGCTCATCGAAGAGGTGCTGCGGAGTTTCGAGGCGGTCGTCGAGACGGCTTCGTGTGTACGCGACGCGATCCACGCGATGGGAAGCTTTCGACCAGACGTGGTCGTGACCGACATCGGAATGCCGGGCGAAGACGGGTATGCGCTGCTTCGCGCGGTGCGGGCGCGGCCTCGAGAAGACGGAGGTGCGGTCCCGATGCTCGCGCTCACCGCGTTCGCCCACACGGAGGATCGGCTGCGCATTCGGGCAGCCGGCTTCGACGACCAATTGTCGAAGCCGGTCGAGCCCAGCCGACTGGTCGCGCTGGTCTCCGAGTTGGCCCTGGAGAAGCCTGGTGCTTTTCGCCGATAGCTGCGCGATCCCGGCGGCGAGCGTGCTCGCCTACAGAAGTAGGCTCCGCGCGACTCGCCGCCGGCCTCGCTTGCTCTCGACGAAAATCACCAGGCTTCTCCACCGCTCGCGTTCTAGGAGCGGTCGGGAAGCTACTGGGTGAGTGGTGTGGAACGCGCTTGGCCGAGGAGGCGGGGCGTCGGCGATAGGAGCGCGCCATGGGGCCGTCGCAGGGTAGCCCAGGGTTCTAAGAGCAGGAGTGGGGGCCGGCGATGGCGTGCGCCAGCGCATCGCGGATCTCGTCGCCGCGGGCATCGAGCGAAACTTTGGATCCGTCTATCTCGCTCACGTAGAACACGTCGGCGACGCGAGTCCCTTCCGTGTTGATCTTCGACAGCTTGATCGAAAGGGCGAGCTCGTGCAGCGTTTGGGCCAGCGTGTAGAGTAGGCCGGGGCGGTCCTTCGCATACACTTCGACGATCGTGTGGCGCGGCGACGAGCGATTGTCGAAGAGGATCTCGGTCGGCACGGCCGGACTCGGACGCTCGCGCCACGGCGATCCGGAGCCGATGCGCGCGCGCAAGAGTTCGGCGGGCGTGATCCGGCTCGCGCAGACGTCCTCCAAATCGCGCGTGAATCGCGGCAGATAAGCCTCGACGCCTTCGGTGCCTCCGTTCTGGTCGCGCACCCAGAAGAGGTCCAAGGCCTCTCGCTCCGCGCCGACGGGGTGCGAGTAGACTTCCGCCGTGAGCACCTCGAGACGGTTCGCAGTGATGGCCGCGGCGATGGCGGCGAGAAGGCCGGGCCGGTCGTCTGCCACGATGCACAGCTCCGCCGCCTCGGGGTGTCGCGAGGGGACGCGTGAAACGTGGACCGGCCGTCCCGCCCGCGCCGCAATCGCGCGGGCATGTTGAACGATCGACTCGGGCCGATTGGCGAGCAGATACCGTTCGGGCAAGAAGTCGATGAGGGCGTCGAGCGCATGGGGCGGTCCCGTCCACAACCCTCGGACGGCCTCGCAAACCCGCGCGACCCGCTCCGCATCGGCTCGAGGCTTTTGCCCCGACAGATACTCCTCGGAAGCGAAATACAGCTCGTCGAGCATTCGCTTCTTCCACGACGTCATCGCCGTCGGCGAGGTCGTGCTCACGTCGGCCACAGTAAGTAGGTAGAGGTCGCGCAAGCCTTCGCGTCCGCGCACGCTCCGGCAGAACTCCTCGATCGTCGCCGTGTCGTCGAGGTCGCGTTGGGTTGCGACCTGGTACATGAGAAGGTGGTTTTCGACCAGCTGCTTGGCCTCGTCCACGTCTTCCGCCGATAGCCCCAGGCGCGGGAGAATGCGCTGGCACAGTTCGGCACCCACTTTCGAATGGTTCGTTCGAAGCCCGCTCGCGTCGGGCCAGCCTTTGCCGACGTCGTGGAGCAGCGTGGCGAGAAAGAGGGGCACCGGACGCGCGATCTCGGCGGCCAGCCGTGAGGCAAGCGGATACTCGGCGGCGAGCGCGCCGCGCGCCAGCCCGAGCAGTCGATCGAGCGCGGCGACCGAGTGAACGTCGACCGTGAAGACGTGGTACGTGTCGTGGTGAACGCGGCCGGTCACGGGCAAGAACTCCGGTACCATGGCCAGAAGCAGGCCGACGTCGTGGAGCTCCCGAACGATCGACCCTCGCTGCGAGCGCTCGGGCACCGTGCAAAGAAGCTCGACGAACAGCTCGGCGGCCTTCGGATCGGCACGCAGTCGTTCGCACCACGACGGATCGTCAGCCGCTCGTGCGATGGCGTCGCGTGCGTAGGCGAGCAGCGGCGCGTCGTGCCGGGCGCACGCGGCGAAGGCGCGGAGCGAGAGCGCGGGGTCACGCTGGAGTTCGATGCCGCCTGCGATGGTCACTTGGCCGTCGAACAGGTGGACGCCCGCGCCGGCGTCGATCCGCGGGGTGAACCGCCCGGGGCGCCTCCGGGGCCGGAGACGTTCGACCAGACTCGCGCGCGCACGCGTCACGCTCCGCGCGTGCAAGTAAAAAGCCTGCATCAACCTCTCGGCCGCCTGGGCGCGATCATCGGGTCGAAGGCTGCCCCGCGAGCCTATGGCACGTTCCGGCGGCGGGATCGAAGGATGACGGTCTCCGTACCCCATCGCAACCGCAAGCTCCTCCTGCTCCTCGAAGCCGAGTCGATCGGCCTTGCGTCCGGCGCGCGCGTGCAGGCGGTTGCGCAGGCGCCACAAGAACTCCTCGGCGTCCCGAATCTCCCGCGCCTCCCTTGCCACGAGAACACCGAGCCGGACCAACTCGTCCCACGCGTTCGGGCCCGCCGCGCTCGTGTCGCCGCCGACGCGATAACGCGCGCGCGCCGCCCAACGAGCCCCGTCGAGGTCCCGCAGACCACCCGCGCCGTTTTTTACCTCGGGCTCGAGCAAGTGGACTGAACCGCCGAAGCGCTCGTGCCGGGCGGCGGCCTCCGCGTCGAGGCGGTCGAGAAATGCTCCGAGCGTTTCCGGTCCGAATAGGCTCTCGTTCGAGCGCGCTACCAAGTCGAGCAGGAGCGCTTCGTCCCCTGCGAGAAGTCGAAGATCGAGGAGCGCCGTGGCGGTTGCCAAGTCTTTCTCGGCGAGCGCGACGGCGTCGCCCGTCGCGAGCACCTGATGGCCGACCGCCAGATTGGCGTCCCAAAGCGGATAGAGAACACCCTCGGCTATCGTCGTCGCTTCTTTTGCGCTGACGAGTCGTTCGTCGATGAGCAAGACGACGTCGGCGTCGCTTCGTAGCGCGACGGCGCCCCTCCCGAAGCTGCCCGCAGCGGCGAGAGTCACCCCTCTCGGCAGCCCCGCGCGGCGGGCGGCCCCCTCGAAGAGGAGCTTGAAGCATCCATCCAAGAATCGAGCGTTCGCGCGGCCGAGCTCCATCCCGTCCGCGCCGGCCGCTAGCCGCGCCAGCAGGCCGGCGCGATGGCGCTCGAGCGATCGCCGGAGAACCGCGGCATCGAGCGACGTCGGCGGAATGCTCTGGAGAGGGCTCGCGGTCGTGGAGGGGAGTGCGTGGGCCATCGACGGTTGAAGACTGCTTCCGCGAATATGCCGATGAAGGGTAGTCGGCGATTCCCCACGCGCAAAGCATCTTTACCAGAAATGCTCCCGCAACATTCGCGAAACATTGACTTCTCGCGCAAGCCGCTCACTCGAACTCCTGTTCTTGCGTCAGGGCGCGTTCGAGCTCCGCGAGTCCCCCGCTGACGTCGAGTTCGACGCCGAAATGCCGGAAGCTCATCCCAGTTGAATAAAGGACTTTGAAGAGGTTGTGCGACCGGCACTGCTCGCCCATCTGACCGATGCGGACGACGTTTAGCCCGAAGGAGCCTGAGATTTCGACACGGAACTTGCGCGACATGTACGATAGGACTGCGCTCGCATCGACACCCTCTGGGACCCGGATTGCGATTACCGAATTGAGGCGGTTCTCGCGTGGAATCAGCATCCGCAGGCCCATTGCTTCGAGGCCTGCCTGGAGCGACTCCGAGCTGATCCGGTGTCGTTCGTGCCGGGGCCCCAAGCCCTCGGCGCACACGAGGCGGAGCGCCTCGTAGAGCGCCAGTATCCCGGGAACGGGCGCCGTGTAGTGATATTGATGTTCCCCCCAGAATCGCTGTGCGCGCACGGCGTCCAAACACCAGTGACTCGGCTTCTCTCGCCGCTTCTGAATGACCTGCCACGCGGCGTCCGAAAATGCGATTAGCGACACACCCGGAATCGACGAAAGGCCCTTTTGGCCCCCCGTCACCACCGCGTCGAGGCCCCATCCATCCATTTCGAGGGGCATTGTGCTCAGCGTCACGACCGCGTCGACGATCGTCAGCGCGCCGTGCTCCCTCGCAATCTGCGCAATCTGCGGGAGTTCGCCGTTGAGAACTCCGCACGACGTTTCCCCCTGCACGAGCGTCACTACGTCGAATCGCTTCTTCGCGAGCGCCGCGCGCACCATTTCCGACGAGATGGGCCGGCCGGTCTCCGGCTCGAGTACGGTCACATCCGCACCGACGCAAGTCGCCATCTCGCCGAGACGACCGCTGAAGGTCCCCGTTTTAAGGCACAGCACGCGGCGGCCCGGCCAGAGCAGATTGGCGACGGCCATCTCCATGGCCGCGGACGCGGGACCGGCGACGCCCATGAGCTTTTCGCCGCGCGTCTGGAATGCGTACCGGGCCATGTCCTTCAGGTTCTTGATGACCCGATCCATCGTCTCGCCCAGATGGTTGATGACGACTCCGTTTGCGCGGGCGACAGCGTGAGGGATGGGAACCGGACCGGCCCCCATGAGCAGGAGCGGTTCGGACGGAAGGATGGCGTCGAGCGGGAAGAGTTCGGGGGGCGGGAGAGAGACACTGCTTGCCATGGGCTCAGATTGCTCCGGTCTATCGGGGACGTGAGGCTTTCACCTTCGGCTCGGCGTCGGGTCGGGGCTCGGGGGCGACGGAAAACGGGCCATCGGGCACCGTATCGCCATTCTCCGAAGGACGCATCCCCTCGAGGGCCGCGGCCTCCGACCTCGGATCCCGGCGAGTTGAACAGACTCGACTCGAAGTTGCCCGTGGTCGTCATCTGAGCCGAACGCGGTCGCGCCTATCGGGGCCCGCGCAGTCGCGAATGCGGGTTGTGGCGATTCAATTTCACGTGAGGGGTGAAATCGTCCGACCGAAATGCGGCTACGGGCGACGCCTACATTGCAATTGCGACCCGCGCGCGCAATCGTGCATGTAATGCGTACCCTTGTGATGCTCGGGTTGCTGGCGACAGCGGCCTGCGGGCTCGATGAAGGGGGGTTGGGCGCCGATCCGGTCGACGCGGGTATGGCGTCCGAGGGGGCCACGACGGATGAAGGGCCCATTGCGATAGAAGACGGCGGCGCGGTCTTCGACAGCGCCATCGTATTTTCGGCCGTGGACGCCGTGTCGGGCGTTGACGCGGGCGGACAAACGACGCACGACGGGCCGTCGGGAGTCTCGCCGGTCGACCTCGACTCGAGCAAGCCGGTCGTCGCCGACGCGGGCGATGGCGCGCCTGCCGTGGCGACCGCGAGCGAGGCCGGCGGTGTTCCGCCCGGGGACGCGGCGGGCGACGCCGTTCGTGACGCCGTTTCCTCGAGCGACGGAGCCGCGTGCACGCTGAGCATCCCGGCCAGCTGGACGCTGTCGGTATACACGACCGGTGCAGGCGCCTGCCCGACCGGATACCCCGAGCACGTCGCGTACGCGAGCCCGACCATCGGCGCGAACGCATGCTCTTGCGGCTGCACCGTAACGCAAGACGGGGACTGCCTCCAAGGAACGATTGCGGTCTCGGGGAATGCCGACAACGGGGCCACGTGCGACACGCCCATTCTCACGATCGACGTGAGCGGCGGGGGTTCGGCTTGCTTCACCGTTCCTTCGAGCTCGCAGGGCGTGTCTCTGCCGGCGCGGACGCAGGCGTCCGCCTTGCCGCCGGACGGAGGAACGTGCGCGGACATGGCCGGGATGGACCCGACGCAAGTGTCGAGCGCGCCAATCCGCTATTGCGACGTGCCCGCGGCTGGGGCGGGGTCGGTCTGCAACGGGAGCGCGCCGCCCGGCTTCATGGCTTGCATCGCGACGAGCGGTACGGTGGCCTGTCCGGCGGCAAGTTCCTTCAACACGAGGTTCGTCGTCGGAGACAGGGCGACCATCGCGTGTTCTCCGTGCACGGAATGCTCGGTCGCCACGACCTGCTCCAATCCGACAATTTCCGCGTACGACAATCGCATGTGCCGGGGTTCCCCCTTCGCCGTTCTTTCCGTCGACGGGGCGTGCGATCCGACCGCCGGTGGCGGAATGGGCGGAATGGGAATGGGCGGAATGGGAATGGGCGGAATGGGAATGGGCGGAATGGGAATGGGCGGAATGGGAATGGGCGGAATGGGCGGCGGGAACCGTGGAAGCAACGTGCTCTCGGTTCAGTACGATGTCACCGAGACGACGACCTGCACGCCGGGAACCTCGACCGCCACGGCCCAGCTCACGAATCCAATTACGATTTGCTGTCAGTGACCCGTGCGCGCCGCGACGACCTCGTGCCCGGGATCGACCTCGTGCAATCCATCCGTCTCAATACGCGACTTGCGCTGGAGTCGCAGAGCCTGACCGGCGTCGGGCGCCGCGTAGCCGGTGATCAGGCGTGCGCCGCGGCGGTAGGTCACGTACGACCAAGCCCAGTTGATCATGACGACGAGCCGGTTCTTGAAGCCGATGAGATACCAGATGTGCACGAGTAGCCAGGCCAGCCAGGCAATCCAGCCGGACAGATGGACTCGGCCGACCATCGCCACCGCGCGGCTTCGGCCGATCGTCGCCATCGAGCCCTTGTCCGTGTAGTGGAACGGCTTCGGCTCTTGGCCGTCGATGGACCGCCCGATCGACTGGGCGACGGCCCGAGCCTCTTGCATGGCGACCGGGCTCACGCCGGGAAGGGGCTTCCCGTCCTTGCCGCGAACGAGCGCCGCGTCGCCGATGACGAAGGCGCGCGGGTGCCCGGGCACGCTCAAGTCGTCGTTCACGAGCACGCGATCGGCGCGATCGAGGGCCACGCCGAGCGTCTTCGTGAGCGGGTTCGCCCGTACGCCCGCCGCCCAGAGAACGACCGAGCACGCGATGCGGTCCTCGCCCAACCGGACGCCCCCCGGTTCGATCGACGACACGCGAGCGCCCGTCCGGACCTCTACTCCGAGCTCGTGGAGCTGCGCGACTGCGCGCTCGGACAAGTCGTTCGGAAAGGACGCGAGAATTCTCGGACCGGCCTCGAGCAGCCGCACTCTCGTCGCGGACGGATCGATGCTCCGGAAGTCGCGGTCGAGCACGAACCTCGCCAGCTCTGCCAGGGCCCCGGCGAGCTCCACGCCCGTCGGACCCCCGCCGATGACGACGAAGCTCAGGAGCTCCTCGCGCCGCTTCGGGTCTGGTTCGCGCTCCGCGAGCTCGAAGGCGAGCAGCACCCGCTGGCGGATGTCGACGGCGTCTTCGAGCGACTTCAACCCCGGGGCCTCTTTCGCCCAATCGTCGTGCCCGAAGTACGACGTGTCGGCACCGCATGCGACGATGACGAAGTCCCACGGCAAGACTCCGCCGTCGTCGAAGCGCACCGTGCGCGCGGCGAGATCGACGCGCGACACCTCTGCCATCAATACGGTCGCGTTCGACTGACGGTTCACGATCGAGCGAATGGGCTGCGCAATGTCCGCGGGTGACAGCCCGGCCATCGCGACCTGGTAGAGGAGCGGCTGAAATGTGTGATGGTTGGTCTTGTCGATCAGCGTGACGCGCACCGGCGACCGGGCGAGCGCTTGGGTCGCGGTCAGCCCACCGAATCCGCCGCCGATGATCACGACGTGAGGTTGCGGCTCGACATTCTGCGCCATGGGGCCCTCGGCGTGAGAACGTACGGGCGCGCCCGCGGGCGCTCAAGGTCCGCGGTCGATTCTCCCAATGCCGAGCGCACGAGCTCGGTCGCTCGCGTGGCGAGTGGCGATCGCTGGCGCTTTTTGCGGGCGTCCCTACGTTGACTGCGGCGATGAGATCCCTCCCGCGCACCCGCTTTCTGCTCCTGGCTGCCGCGCTCGTCCTCTGGGCGTCGACGCTCGTCCGTCCGGCTCATGCCGGAACGCTCCACGTTCGCGATTCGGCGCACGTGCTCTCGGCCGAGGCCGTGACGCAGCTCCGGGCCGTCGTCTCACCCGCGCCGTTCGACGCGCGTCTCGCCTTCACCAGCGAGTACCCGGACGCGAGGGAGCTCGACCGCTTCGTCGCGTCCATCACGGAGCCGGGCATGGTCGCGGTGGGCGTCGACCCGCAGCACCACCAAGTGCAAGTGCACTTCGGGACCGGGAGCCACATCGCGCAGTCGAACTGGCCCGCGATCGAGCGCGCCGGGAACGACGCGTTCCGCCACGGGGATTGGGAGGGAGGCGCGGCCGCCATCTTCCGCGCGGCCGAGGCTTCCGTGGGAGCGGCGACCACTGAGTTGGCCCCAACCGCGAGCCATTCGCTCATCGGTCCCGGTGTGCTTCTCTTCGTCGTGGCCGGCGCGATCGGCATCGGGATTTACTTTGCGAGACGGCGCGCCGCGGATGGCCCTCCGCAGCCCTACGGCACGATCGGTCCAACCCCTGGTTACGGGCCGGGTCCGTTCCCCGGTCCCGGCTATCCGGGAACACCGATGCAGGGCGGAATGGGGCCGGTGGGCGGCGGCCTCATTGGTGCGGGGCTTGGCGGCCTCGCGGGCTACGAGCTTGGCAAGCTAGAGGGCGAACGCGAAGGGCGCGAACACGAGGAACGTTTTCGCGAAGACCGCGGCGGAAGCTTCGACGAGGGCAGGGGTGGAAACGCGGACGAGGGCGGCGGCGGATCGAGCTGGGACGACGACGCCAGCGGCGGTTTCGACGGCGGCGGCGGCGATTCTGGTGGCGGCGATTCTGGCGGCGGCGGTTCGGACTTCGGCTAGAACGTACCGCTGAGGCCCATGCCCGCGCCGCTCTTTCCGAAGACCATCGGCCGCGGAAGAATCCAGGGCTTGGCGTAACCGTCTCGCATCAGAACGGTCTGAGGCGACGTCAGGCCCCAGACGAGCAGGATGGCGCCCGTGGTCTGTCCGAGCCCGTCCAGAATGAGGAAGAAGTCGGCGGTCGCGCTCGAAGATTGAGGGATCGTGATGAACGGGCCGAGCACAGGCACGAAGAGCCCGGTCACCGGATTGCTCTCCTGGGTCCCTTTCACGGCGTCGGTCCACACCGAGGCGACAAAGGCATTGATGAGGTAAAGGCTGCCGAGGGTGACGGCGCCGCCGACGATCGCGCCCGTTCGCGTGCGCTGCGCGGGGTGGTAGCCGAGGGGGATAGGCTCGCCGTCGTGCCACGCCGTGATCATGCGCGGACCGTCTTCGTGCACCACGACGTAGTGCTGCGGCGTCGGCAGGGGACTCGGTTGCGGCGGGAGACTCGGCAGCGGCGGCTGCACCTCCACTTGGACGGGGGGCGGGACCGCTGCGGCGTCTTGCGCCTGCGCGGCAGTGCTGGTCAGGGCCGCGGCGGCGAGCGAGGCGGTCGCGAGCCACCGATAGGTCCACGCGCGAGAACAGGTTCCGGCCGGCGTTCGGTTCATCAAATCCCTCCTATGAAACCGCCAGAGTACCGTGCGCTTCAAGGGCCGGATACGGTTTCGCGCGCCGCCGCTTCCACGCTCCCGCCATGGGTCGCACGACACCGGCGAATGCGCGCCTGTGTCGGACGAAACGCCACAAGGGAGGGGAAGGGGAGGCTTCCTTTACGACGTGGGACACGAGGTATCCCGCTGAAATCTGCCCCGCGAGCTGCCAGCGCCGCGCGCCTTTGACCTCGATCGGGGTAACGGTGAGTCGGTCGCTTCCGAGGACCGCGGCGACGACGGGTCGCGTTTCGACACCGCCCTTTCGAACCAGCTTCGATAGCGCCGTAAGGCGCTTGCGCGCACTGGCGACGATGGCGCTCGCATCGACGGCCACGGGCGCCGTGTGATCGAGCCGCCCAAGGTCAGACTTGAGACCCTCGATGCGAGAGGTCTCCTGGCGTAGAGCGGCGAGGAGCGCGTCCATCTCGCCGCCGCGGGCGATGCCGTCCGCGAGGTTCTTCGCGCGACGTTCGGCGGCATCCAGGTCGCGCTGGATGCGTGCTCGGGCGGACTCCATCCGCTATCGGCGTCGGTTCGCCCTCGTAGGGTCGGCCACCGTGGCGTCGTCCAGAGGCGGACCGGGTGGAATCAGTCACGGTGGCAAGTCGGCGGAGGAACGCTAGCGAGCTGACGGGCGCGACGAAGCCACCCAAGAGCGGCAACGGGGACGCCGAGCTCGCCGGTACCTACGTCGAAGTGAAGAAGGCCAGCGCTGCAACACTCAACCAGGTGAGGGCCGTGAAGTACATCCCGCTGGTTGCCTTCCACGAACCGACGGACACCTGGTACGTCGTTCCCGCCCACATCGTCGTCAGCTTGGTTGCCACGAAGGGGCGCGGTCAGCACTCGGAGAACCCCTTTGAGTCCGCCACGCTCAATATCTTCGCCCTCGGGAAGTACCGGGTTGCATCCGAAGCGGACCTGAAGAAGGCGACTATGGATGCGATCGCCGAGGCGAACAGGCACCCCGAGCTCAAAGAGGCCATGGATCGGGTGCTTGCCGACTCAAAGGCGCTTGCGGCGAGCTCCGTTGCCACCGTGAAGTCGCTGATCACGAAGCTGAAGCTCGCTCCCTGAATCGCGCGAGTGCGTGTGCCCTGTCAGAAGAGGGCAGCCTGAGCGACCTGCGGGGCCGAGACGGAGAAGCCTTCGCACTGCGGATGAAATTCGGCAAGGCGTGCCGCCGTCACGCGCACGGCCTCGGGATTGTTGTCGACGAGGACAAAGCCCCTTCCGTGGCGCGCCGCAGCCTCGCCCGTTGTCCCACTCCCGCCGAAGAAGTCCAGAACCACGTCATCAGGCCGGGAATGCACCTTGATGACGCGGTTCAGGACGCCGAGGGGCTTCTGCGTGGGGTACCCCGTCTTCTCGCGCCCGTTCGTCGGCACGATGGTGTGCCACCAGACGTCCGTCGGGGTCTTTCCACGCTCGGCCTTCTCTGCCCCCACGAGCCCAGGCGCCATGTACGGGATGCGATCCATGTCCTCGAAGTTGAAGACGTAGTTGTCGGGGTCCAAGGCGTACCAAAGGATCGTGTCATGCTTGCACGGCCAGCGGTTCTTCGGGCGCCCGCCGTAGTCGTACGCCCAGACGATCTCATTCATGAACCGGTCGCGACCGACGAGCTTATCGAGGGCCACCTTCACGTAGTGCACCTCTCGGTAGTCCAGGTGGACGAACAAGGAGCCGTCGGGTGTCGAGCAGCGCAGCGACGCTTCGATACGTGGCATGAGGAAGGACTCGAAGTCGTCGAAGCTGTCATCGTACGAGCCACTCTCGATCCTCTCGACGTCGTAGCGGCGCCCGCCAAACCCGCCGCGCATTCCCGGCCCCTCGGTCGCGGTCACCCGCATCCGGTCTCGCTTCTGCGCCTTTCCGGTATTGAACGGCGGGTCGACATAGATCAGCCTCGCGAAGCTCTGAGGGAGGACCGGCAGGACGTCTGCATTGTCGCCGAGGATGATTCTCTTCATGGGGCTCCGGCTACCCTACGCCCTCTCGATCTCGATGGAAAGACCTGCTGCAAAGCCGCTCGTCAACCTGAGGCAGGGCTCCCGCTCGACATGCCGAAGGGCGCGCCTCTAAGCTCGAGCCGCACGCGCCTTGCGCCGTGCAGCAGGTGAGCGATGGACCGGTCTCGCCCTCGCCGCGCTAGCGCCTCAAAGGTTGCACGCCGCGGTGGGTAGACGAGGGAGGCGCTGACCTGGTCGGCCGAGTAAAGGGCCGCGTAGGCGAGCACTTGATGAATGTCCGCTCGGTGCGCCTCGCGCGCATCGTCCGTGAAACGCTGCCAGCCCTGGTCGTCCAGCTCGGCGAGGTGGGCCTTGTACTTCGCGTCGACCACGTGGATTGCGCCATTCGTGCTCACCACGATGTCGGGTATGAGGTGGCCGAGAGATCGGTGCGAGGGATCGCTCCACTCGAGCGGGAAGACTGTCTCGCGCTTGCGCCCGCGAGCCGACCCTCGTTCCAGGGTGGATCACCCGAATGACGAGAGCTGGATCAGCAAGAAGGGGCCGCTGAAGAAGTGTTGTCCGCAGGCGCAACTCGCGACATTCGGCTGTGTCCTCCGTCTAGTGCCGCCCCCTCGTCTTAGGCCGCCACGAGCCGTCGCTTTCCGACCTTTTTCTGACCATTTCCTGATTTGACGGTTCCCAAGCCTCAAGGCTCGAGCAAGCGGACGACCCTGGTCGCCGGGGGCGCACGGCAGACCCCGACGTCTGCGGACGCAGCCTTTGGCGAGCTCACCCTCCGGCTTGAGCCGCTCACGAACGGCGTCCGAGAGGGGATTGCGCCGGAAGCGCGTTCGTCGTGGGCGGACCCGGCCCGTTCGCGAGGCCCCGGACAGGCCCCAGACGAAATCTGTTCACAGAGCGATGGGTGCAGGTGGCGGCGTCGAGCCCGGCGGGATCCTGAACTCTCCCCATGCGGGGATGAGATTGTTTACGGTGTAGTCCTGGTTCCAAAGGTAGATCGGAGCGAAAGTCGCAATCGTGCCGTCGGCCCCGACAACGATTCCCGCGATGTAGAGCTGCTCCTTTCGCTTGTCTTGGTTGCCTGGATCCATCGGCGACTGCGGGCTTCGGGTCGACGAGAACGCGATCCAATAATAAGTGTTTCCGGCCGAGTCTTTTTGAGGGACCGGCTCTTGCGTCGTCGGGTCCAGCGGATTGGGTGCAAACTTGGGCCAGGTGTTCTGCACTGTGTGGGGCAACGCGCCGGTGCACGCGACCGGGTCATTCGATCGCAGCGGCACTTCAATACTTCCTGCGCCGCCGTTGTACGCGACGACATAGATATCGGCCGCCGGGCTGCCGTACATGCTCATGCCGGTCGGAACCCGATTGAAGGCGATGAGCTGGTCATCGGGCGACCAAGCCGGGTAGTACTCGCTTAGTTCAGGGTCGGCGGCTCCGGGAAGCGGTGCGGCGATACCGCCTGCGCCACCATTGTAGGGGACGACGTAAATGTCCGAAGTGCAGTCCGAACCGCTCATCTCGCAGTCCATATGGCCGTCTTTGGTGCCCAGATTCGTCGAGGCGTACACGATGGCGTCGACGCCGTCGACGTTGTGACTCCAGTTGGGCCCGCCCGCGCTGTTCGGGTCGCCCGTGCGAGCAATGAGTCCCCAGCCGCCTCCGCCGGTGCTGGAGGCGCATCCACCGGAGAGACTGGTGCACGGCGTCGCCACCGGCAAAGGAGAGGTCAGCATCCCGGAACTCCAGGGCGAGTAGGCTGTGCCGGTGGGCAGCGCCCCCGTGTATTCGAGATCGAACCACGCAAGTTGAGAAACGACGCCGGTGGCCGATCCGGGCGACGCAGCCATAACTTGAGCCTCGGTTTGGTTCCAGGCGGCGCCGAGTGACGCGACAAGCTTGCGGTCGCCCGTTTGGTAGTGTGCAGGAGAGAAGGTCTGAATGCCCATCATGACCTGATTGACGCTGGGCGGCGCGTAATACCCGTTGATGTTTGGGCTGAGGTTCGAAGCGGCGCCCGGCGTCAGCCAGGTGGGCGGCGAGCCGACGACGGGTGCACCCACGGTCGTGTCCACCGACGCGAGCGCGACGGCCCAAGGCCACTGCGACGTGAACGATACGAATTTCCCGTCGGGCGTCGGCGTATGACACCCGATGCAAAACACCTGCTCGAACGTGGCCGGCTGGAGGTTGGCCGGCGGGGGCGGTTGCGCCCGCACTTGCTGCCGCACTTCCGCTGTCGTGAGCGCTGTCGTGGTCCCTTCGTCGCCCACAGTGAAGCCCTGCAGCGTCGTGCTGTTGGCCCCGGTCGCCGTCGCGAACGACGCCGTCGTCCAGTAGACGAGGGCTCCCTCGGCGATGGCGGGGGCGATTTGGAGCGTCGCCGTATTGCTGATGGCAGGCGTGCCGCCGCTCGAGCTGATGGCGCGAACCGTCACTTCGATTTGTGCCCCGATCAGGCTTCCGTCTTTATAGGCCGGCGTTCCGTAGGGGCCGGGCGGAGTCCAGGCGATCGTTTGCCAGATACTCTTGTCCATCACCCAGTACGTTTTGGTCGTGTAGACGACCAGGTCGTTGGCCTCGACGTCACTATGGAACCGAACTTCGAAGAGGTTTTGGGACGCAGATCCAGCTTTCCAGTACACGCGGGGACGCAGCCAATTCTTGGGGTAAAGAGCGCCATCGGCGGGCTCGACGAGACAAGGCCCGTCCTGCATCGAGCCGGTGCCGGCGGGCCCGAAGAGGGACGCCGCATCGCCTGGAGGCGCGCCCTTCGGGTCCAGGATTGCATTCGACGAGAAATCAGCGCAAGGCGAGGCGGGCGTGCACTGGGCCCCGGTCGGCGAGCGGTTGCCGCCGCTACTTGCGCTTCCCGAGTCGCCCCCTGCTTCCCCGGCTCCGGTTTCAGCGCCGCCACCCGCGTCACCGCCCAACGTTGCGTCGCTCGAGCCGGACGCGTCGCTCGAGCCGGACGCGTCGCTCGAGCCGGACGCGTCGCTCGAATTGGGTCCACCGCCGAAGCTCGCTACTTCACTGGCACCACCGTCGTCCACCAAATGATACTTCCCGTCGTCTACGATCACGTTGCAGCTCGCCATCAGCCAAGCGGCCAGTCCTGCGAGGACGATGAAGGTTGCCGGCCGCCTCATCGGAACCAGCCCTCGACCCCACCCGACGTTCCCCCAAACCACGGTATCACCCTAAGCGCGCTCCTGCTGGCCGACACCGGGGCGGCCGTTGTCGCCAAGAGGGCCGCTCCAAGACCGGCGCCCAGTATGCCGAAGCCGAAACCAACGTTCGAAATCCAGGACTGCGCGTGAAGGGAGTCGATGTCTCCCGTGAAAGCCTTGCCGCACGCGTACTGTAGGCAATGCGCGTCGAGAGACGATTTGGTCTGCAGCGCGAGCACACCGAATATAGACCCGACCACAATGCCTGCCGCGCCACCTCCGAACGCAACATACGTCCATGGCGACGTGGAAGCGCGTTTCGGCGTGTCGCTCTCTGGAGCGCTCGGAGCCCGCTCGAGTGGCTGCGCAGGCGCGAGTTTTGGAGACGCACTCGCACGCGGCGGCAAGCTGGTGGAAGTCGGCTCTCCCGCGAGGGCGGGGGGTGGCCCCATCGCGTCCAGTCTTGCAGCAATCAGCTGGTTCTTCTTCCCTTCGAGAATGGCGGCGACCTGCTGCGCTCTTGTCAGGTTTGGCGCTTGAAATGAAAATACGTGCAACCCGGGGTCGACGTCGATTGCCCGCCCGTCAAGCTCCGTCGCAACCACGATTCCATCGATGGCAACCGTTACGTGAGTAAGTACGGCATCCGACCCGTTCCTCGCGGTAATGACCACCGACGGAATGCTCAATTCGACTTGGGCCAGCCAGTCGGTGCAATCTCGGACCATTTCTCCCTGCATAAGCGTAGAACATTCGGGGCGGGCGCACACGCGCAGCTGGTCGCGCGCTTCGACGAGTTTTTGCTCGCTCCGTCGAGTTTGCGCAGCGACGTACGCGTCTGCACAGATTGTCTTGTTGTCAGCGCGCGCGACCGAGGCGGACGCTCCAACCGCGAGCAGGATTGCGAGGGCCCTTACGCGCATTACAGGCACTCCGGCTTAGGAATCCGTCGACCGGCGACGTCGATCGTGTACGGCGGCTGGCAGTTTGGCTTCCCAGGTGCTGGGCTCGCGCTGGTGCTCGTCGACACTCGTGAAGCCCTCAAGCCGGAAAGAACCCGATCGATGGCCTGCGGATCGTCGGTACCATCGTCGGTCGAGGCGTCCACGGTTCGTGACGGCATCGATCCTCCGCGAGGCGAACGATTGACCCTCAGTACCGCCGCGTCGACTCCAACGCGCGTCTCCGCGGTCGCCATTGGAATCGGTTCGGCGGATTTCAGCCGCTCAGCCGACTCAATGAGTTTGGACACATCGGGCCGCTCCGCACCAGATTGGCTCAGGGGAGCCGCCCCCGGATTCGGTGAGGGTATCGGCGCATCGCTTCCGTGTCGCAGCGTCAACACGGCCCCGACAGCGCCGACGACCAATGTCGCTGCTACGGCCCCAATGGCCACTCTGGCGCCGCGAAAGTGGCCGAGATCCGAAGCGCGGGAACCGCGTCTCTCGATGCCCCCGGTGGTCGTGCGTATCCTTTGGGCCCGCCGAGCCGCTGCGAGTGCAGTCGCCCGCGGGCCTCCCATCGGCAATGTCGTCGGGGGCGTTGGTGGTGGATTCGAAGGGGGCAGCCAGGGCGAGTCAGGCACGGTCCGTGCGATGGGCGTGAGTGCCGGCCTGGTCCCCGAAAGCGTCTCGCCGAAAGAGGAGAAGTAGGCATTCCCCAGCGCACTTCTCATCGCGCGTGCCGTGGGCCAGCGCATCGCCTTGTCGAATATCAGTGCTCGGTCAATCACAGCGGCAAGCGCCGGAGGCGTGTTGGGAGCCACGGAACCAAGCGACCGCGCGTGCCGGCTCCCCGCGTAAACGAGCATCTCTTGGATGGTCTCTGCCTCATGAACGTACCGCCCGGAGATCAAAGTGAACATGGTCGCACCGACCGCCCACACGTCGGTTTGTCCGTCGACTTCGCGGCTTCGGCCGAGCACTTGCTCGGGAGGCATGTATGCAGGCGTTCCCAGCATATTTCCCGTGCGCGTCATCGACATCATCGCGGCCGCTCCCGTCTCGCGAAGCCGCGCGATCCCGAAATCTAGGACCTTAAGCATTCCCTCGTGGGTGATAAACAAGTTCTCCGGTTTGATATCCCGGTGGATGATGCCTTTCTCGTGCGCGGTAGCCAGGACATCCAGCAGCTGGTGTGTCAATTCCGCCACTTCGCGGTGCGGCAGCTGCCGCCCCGCGCGCTCCCACCGGGCGTCCAGAGAATCGCCCTCAAGCAGCTCCATGACTAGAAATACAGACCCATCCTCCGAGGTGTCGTCATCGAGAACGCGCACCGCCCCGCGGTGCTCAACCCTGTTCGCGACGTAGCCTTCGCGAAGGAATCGCTCCCGCAGCTCCGCGTGGCCCGAGATGCTCGTGTGAAGAACCTTTACGGCGACGCGATTCCCATTTCGGTGCGTTCCCCGATAGACCGCAGCCATGCCTCCCACACCAATCAACTGCTCGAGGCGATATTTCCCTTTGAGGGTGGTCCCCACCCGCTGTGCGGCGGCAGCTCCGGCTCCATCCATTCTACGATCGGAGTCAACTTACGGGTAGATTGTCCCCGTTCGCAAGGGTACTGGAGGACGCATAACTCCGGCCGCGACGTTGGCCGCCTGGATCGCTGTCACAACATCTCCTGTCACTCGCGCGTGGATGCCGGTCTTCCCATCGTGGGGGCGCGCCAACTCCAATCAGTCCCTCGGCTGCCGGCGCGAGAGACGATCTCGCAGCCGCCGCTCGAGCAGCCGCTTCTCGCCTTCGTTCGTCACGCGAGAGATCGCTCTCTCCAAGTCGGGTCATGGGTCACCTCTCGTACGCTCGAGCATGTCCGCGCGCGCGGCGTAGAAGAGGTGATAGTCCGCGAGGGGTCGCTCGAGCACCTTCAGAGCCGCGAGGCCTGCGGAGGGGCCTGCGAGCATCGAGACGGCGACCGCTTCCGTTCAGCGTCACGACGCGCGAAGGCGAGACCTCCACGAGCGCGTCGTAGGCGGCGAGTCGACCGGCGAGCGAGCGCGTACCGTTCGGCCTCCGGCGCTATCGCCGCGAAGCCGCGCCGGACTCGTCGTCGCCCTCGTCGGTCGACCCCGGCTCGACGGTGAGAACGCCCGCCTCGCCGTTCACGAGGAGCGTTTCGTCGTCCACGACGATAAAGATCCGCGCAATGCCCCCTCGCGGACGACCGATCCACCGTTCGGTGACGCCATCGGCGCAGCGCAACGCCCTTTGCATTCGAGCGCTCATCGGGAAGACGGCGTCCCCCTTCCATCCGTGGAACTGCAGGGCACACCCCTGCGTTGTCCTGACGCAGGGCCACCGCGCGGGGCGGTCAATCCGGGATGCGACCGAATTTCCCCGCCTCGAAGTCGGCGATCGCCTGGACGATCTCGTCGCGCGTGTTCATCACGAAAGGGCCGTATTGAACGACGGGTTCCCCGAGCGGTTCGCCGGCGAGAACCAGAAGGGTCGACTCTTCCTCGGCGACCAGTTCGAAGGACTCGCCGTCGTTTTCGAAGAGCATGAGTTCACCCGCCTCTGCTTTCTTCCCGCCTGCAGCCAGACGGCCGGACGTGACGATCGCCATCGCGTTGTGCGCTTTGGGGAGCGGCAAGGCGAGGAGGCCTCCGGCGGCAAGACGAACGTCGAGAAGCGTCACCGGCGTAAACGTTCGCGCTGGGCCACGTGCCCCATCGAACGCGCCGGCGATCACCCGGAGCGTACCCGCGCCTTCCGGGAGCGGTGCCACCGGGATGTCGTTCGCCGTGAGCGATTGATACCCCGGAGCCGCCATTTTGTGTTTCTTCGGGAGATTCACCCAAAGCTGCATCATGTGCATGCGCCCGCCGCGCCGGGTGAACTCGCGCTCGTGGTACTCCTCGTGGAGAATCCCGCCCGCGGCCGTCATCCATTGAACGTCGCCCGGGCCGATGATGCCCGCGTTGCCGGCGCTGTCTCGGTGCGCGACGGATCCTTCCCAGGCGACCGTGACCGTCTCGAACCCGCGGTGGGGATGCCAACCGACGCCGCGCTTGCCTTCCTGGAGCGGGGCAAAGTCGTTCGGCGGGCCGTAGTCCATGAGTAGAAACGGACTGACGCGATCGGCGGGAAGCGAGGGCCTGGGAAAGTACGTGGCGACACGAAACCCGTCGCCGACCCAGTGAAAAGGCGTGCGTGGAAAGATGCCCGCGACCGAGCGGAGCGCTCCGCTTCGTTCCGTACCCGTCGCGGTGGGGACAGGAGCCACTTGGTTCATGCCGATCAAGATAAGGACGCCTGGGCGGCGCGAAAAGGGGCCAGCGGCTATAGCGGGTGGGGGTGAACGTCTGCGTCCTGGCGGTTTCTTCTTGTCCTACGTCTGCTAATGGAAGCGAGCCATGGCCCGGATTCGAGCGTCCTGGGACGAGTATTTCATGAACATCGCGCGAGAGGTGTCGACGCGGTCAACCTGTGACCGCAAGTTCGTCGGCGCGGTGATCGTGCGCGACAAGAGCATCCTCGCGACCGGCTACAATGGCAGCATCCGGGGCCTGGGGCACTGCGACGAAGAGGGCCACCTCATGGAAGACGGCCACTGCGTGCGAACGGTCCACGCCGAAGCCAACGCCATCGTGCAAGCGGCGAGGAACGGCGTTCGGATAGACGGCGCGGCCATCTACGTCACCGCGAGCCCGTGCTGGGGATGCTTCCGGCTGGTGGCCAATGCCGGCATCGGACGGGTGTGCTTC